>Ga0310697_10004225_pt1 | contig 14244 bp, 11 predicted proteins | sample 172DNAGHGlowgp2_FD_203883 | JGI IMG/M metagenome (GOLD analysis project Ga0310697, IMG submission 203883) | Sheep rumen microbial communities from Palmerston North, Manawatu-Wanganui, New Zealand - 1728 DNA GHGlow gp2 (v2) (version 2) | ecosystem: Host-associated > Mammals > Digestive system >...
GGCTATGCCGAGATCTTCCAGCGCAATATCAACGCTTCGGGTGTCATCCCGCAGATTTCGGCCATCTTCGGCCCCTGCGCTGGCGGTGCCGTGTATTCTCCCGCACTGACCGACTTCATCATCATGACCAACACGAACAGCTACATGTTCCTCACTGGCCCGAAGGTGGTGAAGACCGTCATCGGCGAAGACGTCTCGACCGACGACCTCGGTGGCGCTCGCATCCATAGCCAGAAGTCGGGCGTGGCCCACTTCGCCGTCGAGAACGAAGAGGAAGGCCTCGGCCTGATCCGCCGCCTGCTCTCTTTCATCCCGCAGAACAACATGGAGAACGCTCCGCTCGTAGAGTGCAACGACCCCATCGACCGCATGGAAGACGCCCTCAACCAAATCATCCCCGACAACCCGAACAAGCCTTACAACGTGGGCGACATCATCAACGCCATCGTCGACAACGGCGACTTCTTGGAAATCCATAAGAACTACGCCAAGAACATCATCGTCGGTTTCGCCCGCTTCGACGGCATGTCGGTCGGCATCGTGGCCAACAACCCTGCCTTCTTCGCCGGCGTGTTGGACTGCGACGCTTCGCGTAAGGGTGCCCGCTTCGTCCGCTTCTGCGACGCCTTCAACATCCCGATCGTGACCTTGGTCGACGTTCCTGGCTTCCTGCCTGGCACAGGCCAAGAGTACAACGGCATCATCGTCCACGGCGCCAAGTTGCTCTATGCCTACGGCGAATCCACCGTGCCGAAGGTCACCGTTACCCTGCGTAAGTCGTATGGCGGTTCTCACCTCGTGATGGGCTGCAAGCAGCTGCGCAACGACGTCAACTACGCTTGGCCGAGCGCCGAAATCGCCGTCATGGGTGCCAGCGGTGCCGTTGAGGTGCTCGATGGTAAGAAGATTGCCGAGATTGCCAACCCCGAGGAGCGCGCCGAGTTCGTCGCCCAGAAGGAAGAGGAATATCGCAAGAAGTTCGCCAACCCGTACGAGGCTGCCAAGTTCGGTTACATCGACGACGTGATCGAGCCGCGCAACACCCGTTTCCGTGTCATCCGTGCCCTGCGCACGCTTGAGACGAAGCGCCTCGCCAACCCCGAGAAGAAACATTCGAACATCCCGCTGTAACCGTAAATCTTTGAAACGATGAACCTGTTACAAATATCATTACTGTTGGCTCACGAAGATTGGGTCTACACCAAAGGTTGGATTGTTACCATCGCGGGTTTCCTCATCGTCATCATCGCCCTTGCCATCCTTTCGATGCTGTTTGGCGGCGTGGCCTCTTATTTCACGAAGAAAGACGCCAAGAAGAATGAGGTGAAGGAAATTAAGCCTGCAACGGTGAAGCCCGTGGCGAAAGTGGCCGAAGGTGAGATTCCTGCCGAGGTGCAAGCCGCCATCGGTATGGCCTTGTATCTCACCACCAACCTTCACGACGAGGAGAGCAACGTCATCACCATCGAGCGTCACCAGACCTCGTGGAACGACAAAAATTACGGAGTTAGACACTGGAAACGTTAAATCGAACAATCATGAAAAAATTCAAATTCACCATTAGTGGTAAACCATACGAAGTGGAAGTCCAGAACATTGAGGGCAACATTGCCACCGTCAATGTGAATGGCGCTGAATACAAAGTGGAAATGGAAGAGCAAGCCGCTCCGGTCGTCGCTCCCGTGGCCCGTCCGGCCGCCAAGCCCGCCGCAAGTGCTCCTACCCAGAGCGCTGCCCCGAAACCGGCTGCCGCAGGTGGCGCCGGCTACAAGATGGCCGCCCCGCTTCCCGGAACCATCATGCAGATCTTCGTCAAGCAAGGCGACGCTGTGAAGAAGGGCGACAAGCTGCTCATGTACGAAGCCATGAAAATGGAAAACAACCTGCTGTCCGAGACCGACGGTACCATTACCGCCATCAACTGCCGCCAAGGCGACAATGTGCTTCAAGGTGATACTTTAATCGTAATCGGATAAGGCCATGTTGGGAAAGAAAAGTATTTACAGAAGACCTGCGGTCATCCTCGGCTCGTTGGTGCTCCTGCTGTTGCTGAACCTCGCGGTGGTCAACAACCCGATGTTCGCCACCAGGATTGCCGACATGGGCGGTAAGACCGAGCAGGTGAGCGCGATGACTCCTGAGGAGAGCAACGCTCAGCTGGCCGAAATGGCTGATGCCATCCTCGCCGAACAACAGAAATCGGCCGAAATGGGTCAGCAAATCGAAAACCTCAACCAACGTGTGACCACGCTTGAAAGTAAGAGTGTTAAGCATCATGTGGCTGCGAAAGAAGAAGTCAAGGAGATGTCGACGAAAGACCGTCTGAAAGAAGGTCTGTACAACTTCTGGCTGCTCACAGGCTTCCGCAACTGCAAGATTGGTAACCTCATCATGATTTTGGTGGGTATCCTCTTCATCTTCCTGGCCATCCGCTTCGAGTTTGAACCTATGCTGCTCATCCCGATCGGCACGGGTATCATTGTCGGTAACATCCCCTTCTTCCAGGGCTTCGGCATCAGTTTCGCCGATGGCATGGCCAACCTACAGGCCATGTTGGATGCGGGGACGCTCGATTTTGATGTGGAAACGGCGAAAGCCATACTGGTGGCCATCTTCGGCGACAACCCGGGAGACAAGCACATGGTGCTGAGCGAAGCCATCAAGTCGGTTGAGCATCTCAATATGGCCGACTACGGCTTGAGCAACAATGACATCGAAAGCGTGAAAGGCATGTTGGGCAGCGTGTTCCAAAGCGGTGAACTCAACTTGCAGACCGGTCTTTACCAGAAAGGCAGCGTGCTCAACTATCTCTATTTCGGCGTGACCTCGGGTGTGTATCCGCCCTTGATCTTCTTGGGCATCGGCGCCATGACCGACTTCTCGTCGCTCATCGCCAACCCGAAGTTGATGATTCTCGGTGCCGCCGCCCAGCTCGGCGTGTTCCTGACTTTCATCGGCGCCCTTTACCTCGGCTTCAACCTGCGTGAGGCTGGCGCTATCGGCATCATCGGTGGTGCCGACGGTCCCACCGCCATCTTCCTGTCATCACGTTTGGCCAACGGCATGAACGGCACGCGCAACCTCATCGGCCCCATCGCCATCGCAGCCTATTCCTACATGGCTCTGGTGCCCGTGATCCAGCCGCCCATCATCCGTCTGCTGACCACCAAGGAAGAACGCCTCATTAAGATGAAAGCCCCGCGCATGGTGAACAAGACCGAAAAGATCATGTTCCCCATCGTCGGCCTCATCCTGACCACCTTCATCAGCCCCACGGCCCTGCCGCTGCTGGGTATGCTGTTCTTCGGTAACATCATCAAGGAATCGGGCGTGGTGAAGCGTTTGCAAAACACCGCCTCCAACCCATTGATCGACATCGTGACCATCGTATTGGGTCTCACCGTGGGTGCTTCTACGCAGGCCTCCGTGTTCCTGACTTCAAGCTCTATCAAGATCTTCGTGCTGGGTGCCTGCTCGTTTGCCGTGGCCACCGCCGGCGGTCTGCTGGGTGCCAAGTTGATGAACCTCTTCCTGAAGGAGAAGATCAACCCGATGATTGGTGCCGCTGGCGTGTCGGCTGTGCCGGATAGCGCTCGCGTCGTCGAAGTGGAAGGTCAGAAGTACGACCCGTCGAACCACCTGCTCATGCATGCCATGGCCCCCAACGTCTCCGGCGTTATCGGCTCGGCTGTCGCTGCCGGTGTGATGATGTCGTTCTTGATGATGTAATCATCCTTTATCGATACGAAAAATCCGCTCTAAGACTTTAGGGCGGATTTTTTTGTTTTTTTGTTGTGGTTTACATTTTTCTTTATCTTTGCAAGTGTGAAACTAAAACAAATAATCAATTAAATCTTTAAGCTATGAAGACAGGTAAAAAAATCTGGCTCTGCATCGCAGGCATTCTTCTCATCGTTCTTGGCGTTTACTGCATCGTTAAACCCAACATCACTCTTGTGAACGCAGCATGGTTCTTGGGTATTGTGACGCTCCTCACCGGTATTTCCAAGATGATTTTCACCTTTAGGACACAGGCTTTCATGCTCAATAGTGGCACCCGTATGTTGACCGCTTTGCTCGACATCTTCTTCGGCTTGTTCTTCCTGTTCAACATTATGAGCACCGCCATTTCGCTGCCGTTCGTGTTCGCCCTTTGGGTGATTATCGAAGGCATTAGCGTGATTGTCCTCAGCTTCGACTATAAGAAGGTGGGTTTCCAATACTGGTGGGCTCTTCTGCTGTTGGGCATCGTCGGCGTTGTCCTTGGCATCCTTGGCTTTAAGAACATGGACGTCACTGCCGTCGCGCTTTCGACCCTCATCGGCATCGCTGTCATCCTCTTCGGTCTGGCTCATATCCTCGCCGTGGTGGGTGTGAACAAATTCGAAAAGGCTGTTGACAATGCTGTCAACCAGTTCAATCAGACCATCCAAGGTTAATTTATTCATTTGATATTATCCCTCGAAGGCATAGTATGGTGCTTTCGGGGGATTTTTTTGCTTATCCTGCCCGATATTTTGTCTGAAATCAGCCGACGAGGTGTCTCTAACGTGTACGTTTGCAATAATTAATGTACTTTTGCACCTGTTTTTAAATTTCATAAAATGAGAAAGTTTTTCATATTGTTCGTAGCCGCCATGATGGCTTCCACTGTGAGTGCACAAGCTCAGAAAGACATCCTGTTGGACGACGAGTCCGCGTATTTCGATAGCGAGGAGATGCCTAACGCCGTCATTTGGCTGCCTGCACCGCCCGACACCAACGCCACGCAGTTCGTCTATGACATCACCCAATACATGTGGGGCAAGGCACAGCGACTTGATAGTGCTCGCCGCCAGCAGGCCATCGACAATGCCGTATATGAAATTGCCGATATGATAGAGCAGTTCAGCGTGCCCTTTGGCATGGAGATCTCGAAGGAGAAGACCCCCGCCATCTACCATGTCGTCAGTCGGGGCGTGATCACGGCGCGTCTCTCTGCCACCAAGCCCAAGGCTGAATATATGCGCAAGCGGCCTTATGCCCGTTTCAACGAGCCTACGCTGGTGCCTGAGGAAGAGGAGGAGCTACGTACGAACGGTTCCTATCCTTCTGGCCACACCGTGCGCGGATGGGCCATGGCCTTGCTGCTCTGCGAAATCAACCCTGAAGCTCAAGATGACATTCTGGAATTGGGCTACCAATGGGGACAGAGTCGCGTCATCGCCGGCTACCATTGGCAGAGCGATGTCGACGCCGCACGTATGTTGGCTGCTGCCAGCTACGCCCGCCTGCATACCAGTGCCGAGTTTTTGGCCGATATGGCCGCCGCACGTGCTGAATATGCCGCCTTGTTAAAGTCCTCTGCCCGCATCATCCGTATTGATGGTACACCCGTGCCAAACACCTCTCGTAGCGTCGTTATAGAAGGGAAAAAACAAATCAATTAACAAATCATTTTAATGTCAAATCAGTTATGAAAAAAATAGCATTATTTGTGGTGTTGTTCGCCATGATGGCAGGCAGTGTCAAAGCACAATGGTTCGATTTTTCGAATAATATCCGTGCTTCAATAGGTCTCAATCTTGGTTGTGTGGGCTATCAATTCCATCCCCAAGGCGCTCGTTTGGATAAGGAATATGCTGGCTTCGGCGTCGGTGCATGTCTGTCGGTGGGCGGTGTTTATTTGGATTTTATCTATCAAAATCCAGAACATCGTCATGCAAAGGTTGAACCCAACCAGAGCGATTGGAACGACCACACTGCGCTTACCATCAATGCGGGTTATCAGATTCCAGTGCTCAGTTGGCTGTTCGTAACCCCTTTGGTGGGCTATAGCAACGAAACCACGGGTCTCACCAAAGCATACGATGTCACGGCAGAAGATAATAGCATCGTGCACAAGTATGTGAGAGAACACATCTACCATCATTTCAACTATGGTCTTGGCTTGACGTCGCGTCCTCTGCAATGGGTTGAGATTGGTGCTGTTGCCACCACTCATGCCATTTATGGCAATATCAGCTTTTCCATGGGCTCGTTTTAATAGTAAAGACCACAACAAACAAAGGCTGCTCGTTCTCGGGCAGCCTTTGTCGTTTGTATTGTTCCAGGATTAGCACTCCATAACGCCATGTGCCTGCATGAAAGCCTTGATTTCGTCGGCATGCTGTCCGCGGATGATGACATGGTGGTTGCCAATGGAATGTTGGAGAAGATAGGGCTTTAGGTTCACGTTGAGCGTGATTTGAGTGCGGCAGAAATGGTTGCTGTAAGGCGTTTCGACGGCTTGTGCCTCGGTGACAAAGTAGCGGTCAAGTTTCGGACCACCCCATTTAAATAAGGTGTAGTCGGTCAAAGGCAGCAAGCCTTGAATGGCCACACCGATGCCCGACTCGAAATGCGAGCGGACGATGGTCTCGTCGCACATGGACAAGGGGATGGTGCAGTGCGCCAGCATGGAGGTCTCGTTGGTGAGGTTGGAAGGATTGGCCATGAAAGCGACCTCGCCACAAAGCCGTTTGGCCAGATACATGCTCATCAAGGTCTGCATGTCGCCTTCGCAGCCTGCCACGATGCCTTCGTCGTTGAGCAAAGCCAACGCCAGGCAACTCGTCGTGCCACAGGTCTTCACGATGTCGAAACAGCGGATGGTTAGGGCATCCAAGCGTTCCTCCTGACAAATCTTTTTGATGGCGAGATAGGTTTTGGCAGCTTCCAGCAGGTCAGCATTGGTAGGCTCCACAATGTCTTTGGCATTTTTCAACATGGATTGCGCCACCTTCTCCGCCTCGGTCGGTGCGACGGTTTTGATGCCATCGATGAGGCGTTGCAGGTTGATGTCGACGGTAGCAATGCCATAATGTTGGCGGAGGTAATCACGGTCTACGCCGCTGGCAATCAACCAATCCGATGGTTGGCCGAACAATCCGATTCGTCCCTGTAGAGACGCACGACCGTGCGTCTCTACAACGGCCGAAACGATTTCCTCATTCGTCCCATGCAAAATCTTTCCTTCCACCCCGATATTGCCTAAATAGGTCAATATCTCCAATGAGGCAGCCAATGAATTGTTGCGCCCGTCGGCAATTATCGTGACGGTTTTCGGGCGATGCGGCGAGCACGTCATTTCGACGTCGATGGCCTCCCAGAGGCGTTTGAATAGGTTTTCCACGCCGCCAGTGGCGATCATGAATGCATCGGGTATCGCCTGTAGAGACGCACGGCCGTGCGTCTCTACCGATTCGTCCCCGGTGATATTGATTTCAGCACGGCATTCGTTTTCCAGCCGTTGAATCAATTCGGTGTATTCGTTCCTGACGAAATCATCGGTTTGGAACGAGGAACGAAGGATGGTTATGTTCATGGTTTTTTCTTAATTGCAAATCCTAATTCTTGTAAAACTCTCAACTGCCAACAGAACAACTCTCAACTAATTATCCCTATAGTCTTTCTTCTTCTCGTACTTCAAGTCCTTCAATGCCTGCGCCTTCACGTTGATGGTGAAGTTCCAGCTCTTGTAGCTGCCGATAGGAATCCAGTTGAAGCGCATCTCCCAGCAGTGCAGGTCGCGGTAGACGCTGATGTTGGTGTAGGTGATGTTGTTTTTCACGAAATCCCAACCTGTTGAAAACGACACTTTCCACTTGGGTGTGATGTTGATGTTGCCGTTGAGGCCAAGGGTATGCACATAGGTGTTGGTGGCGATACCCATGAAGGCGGCGTAGGCCAGCGAGGTGGTGTAGGTGAGGTTATAGCTGAGTGTGACCGACCAAGGCGTGGTCCAGTCGATGTAGGCGTTGGGGTTGCCTAGAATTTCGTTTAGCTCATCGGGGTCAAAAGCATTTGATTTTCTGGCGTTTTCGTTGATTTCGTCGCGCACGGCCTGACTGCCTTGTTTGCCTTGCAGTTTCTTCAGGTCGTTTTGGCTGAAGGAGTAACTGAGGCTAAATCTCCACGAAGAGCCGGTCTTGCGGAAGAGGCGTCCGTTCTCGACGACCTCAAAGCGGTTGATGCGGCGCCCCAGCGAGTCGGCGGCGTAGGGGTCCCACGTACTGCTGTAGTTGATGCCGAGCTTCTTGAACAGCGTGGTGCGTCCGCTGATCGAGATGGGAGAGAGGTTGACAGAGTCTTTGGTGACGTCGTAGTTACCCGAGATGCTGAACGACTCCAAAATCGGGATTTTCTTCACGCCTGTGATGGTGTCGCTCTTCGATGGTACCTTGATTTCCAGGTTGTTACCGAAGCTATAGGTCAGCAGGCCTTGTTGTGTTTGCGAAGGCGTGCCATACAAGGCGTTGGCGAACATGTTGTATATCTGTTCCTGCCCGTTGCCATCGACATAGACGCCGTAGACGCCCCATTTCGGGTCGCTGAAGTTGGGTCGATAGGTGAAGCCAATGGTCGGGGTGAACACATGGCGTATGGCGCGGATGGGACCCTTGGCAAAGTTGACCATGCCGTAGACCTTGGTGGTGAGGTTGGTGCTTGCGCTAACGTCGATGAGGTTGCTGAAGCGATGGATGGTGTCGATTTGCATGTGCCCTGTCGAGTCGCTGTCCATAACCCACTGCCGTTCGGTGTGCTTGAAGTACATGTAGTCGTTGAAGGTTAAGCTATTGGTCCATGAAAAATGCTTAAACAACTTGATGGTGGCGTTGATGGGTATGCGGTGTGACATGCCCATTTGCATATGGTCGCGGAAGAACATCCTGGCCCAGCCGCCGAAGTCGTCTTTGATGCCATGGAATAGCACTGTGTCCACATCGTTGATATAAATTTTGCTGTTCATCGTGTAACCCATGCTCAGGCTTTGGTACCAGTGTTTTTTTCCTGGCTTGCCGACGTTTTTCAATGGATAGAACGTGTTGACAGTCAGGGTCACTTCGGGCAAAGAGGCGGTGACTTGTCGTGTGAGCGTGTTTTGGCTGTGGCTAGCGTTGATGGTGAGGTAAACCTTGCCTGCGAAGTTGGTCTGGTAGGCGATACTCGACCGGAAGGTGTTGCTCAGCTGGTCGGTGACGGTTTGGGCGTTGTATTTGTTGAAGTTGGAGCTGACGATGTTCACGTCGGCGGTGAAGCTGTGCCTTGGATGTGCTTTTGGGTCTTGCTTGTGTGTCCAATGGATTTTGAAGTCGTTGCTTTCCTGATAGTCGGCAGCGCCTTTGGTGCCTATCTTGTTCATGGCAAAGCCCAAGGCCATCGAGCCGTTGAATTTGTAGCGTTTGTTGTAGCGGAAGGTCGGTTTGATGCCCCACGAGCCACGGGTGTAGATGTCGCCCAAAACCTGTAGGTCGTAGTTGTCGTTGATGGCCCAGTAATAACCGCCGTTTTCGAGGTAGAAGCCGCGGTTGGCCGACTCGCCATAGGTGGGGATGATGAGTCCCGACTTCTTGCCTTTCGTGTTGGGAATCATGGCAAACGGCAGGGCCAGAGGCAAGGGTATGTCGGCGATGGTCATGTAAATCGGTCCTGTGACGATTTTGTCGTCGGGGATGACCTTGGCCTTGGTGAACTTGAATTGGTAGTGCGGGTGGTCTTTGAGGTCGCAGGTGGTGTAACCGCCCTTGCGGATGTTGATGCTGTTGTCGTCCATGCGTTTGATGCGCTCACCGTGCAGGTAGCCGCCGCTTTCCTCGGTCCACACCTTGGTGATGATGCCTTTCTTTGTTCTGAAGTTATACATCATCTCCATGGCTTCGAAAGTCGTCTCGCCTTGGGTAAACACTGGTCGTCCCTGGATTTTGCCTGTTGAGTCGGGCATGCCATGCGCTGTGCAGGTGTTGGTCTCAAGGTCGAATTCAAGGTAGTCGGCTTTGAGGACGATGTCGTCGTATTTTGCTTCGGCTTGACCGTAATAGTAGATTTTCTTCTTGTTCATGTCGCGGTACGACGAATCGGCGGCCGAGCAAATCACCTGCGTCTCGATGGCTGACTCGGAGCGTTGTGGCGTGATGCGGCGAGGATGTTTTTTTACCAACGTGTCATTTTGCAATGAATCCTGTTGTAGAGATGCGATTAATCGCATCTCATTGATAGAATCGTTATTGATGGAATCCGTTTCAGGAGACGCGATAAATCGCGTCTCTACAAGGGAATCTGAAACCACTGCAATGGTGTCAAAAGCCAAAGTTATCGTGTCGATAATACGTTCCTGAACCATAACGACAGTGTCGTTTGCAATAGTCTCAAAATGCTGCATATCTTTCTCTGTATGAGATAGTTGCTTGCATCCAGAAAACAACACGAGCAATGCGGCCATCAAAGAAAAGGCCGTCGTTTGAAAATATTTCTTATGTGCCGTGCGTTTTGACAAAGTGAAAACGATTACTTTTGTACGCTTGAAATTCGCTGCAAAGATAGTTTTTCTTTGCGCATAATTAAACGAACTCAATATGTTAGAACGAAAGATTTCTCGATTTGGTGTTTTATTCCTGATTTTTCTGATGCCTTTGTGCGTTTGGGCACAGAAGGGTGAGAAGATACAGACCATCGTCATCGACGCGGGTCACGGCGGCAAAGACACGGGCGCTTTGGGCAAAGTGACGACGGAGAAGGCACTCAATCTGGCCGTTGCGCTCAAGTTTGGCGCCTATATCGAAGAGAACCTGCCCGACGTGAAGGTGATCTATACGCGCAAGACCGACAAGTTCATCGAGCTGAGCGAGCGCGCCGCCATCGCCAATCGCAACAATGCCGACGTGTTCGTCTCCATCCACTGCAACTCGACCGAAGGCACCACCACGGCCCATGGCGCCGAGACCTTCGTCATGGGTGAGTCGAAAAACGAGAAGAACCTCGCCATCGCCAAGAAGGAAAACGCGGCTATCTTATTGGAAGACAATACCGACGCTTACGACAACTTCGACCCCAACAGCACCGAGGCCTATATTCTCTTCTCACTTTCGCAAAGCATGTATCAGCAGCAGAGCCTCAATATCGCCGACAAGGTGCAGAAGCAGTTTGCGGCCAAGGGCCGCCACGACCGTGGCGTACAGCAGGCGGGTTTCTTGGTGCTTTGGAAGACTGCTATGCCGAGCATCCTCGTGGAACTGGGCTTCATTAATAATGCGAAAGAAGAGCAGTTCCTGAACAGTGAGAAGGGACAAAACCAGATGGCTTTGGCGCTTTATCGCGCCTTCGAGGAATACAAGCGCGAGTTTGAGTCGGAGAACCATACCTCAAGTGAGCCCGTGGTTGCCGAAAAGCCTGCCAACAATAGCGTTGGCGACACCTACTTCACCGTGCAATTCGCCAGTCGCGACAAGAAGGTTTCCTCTACCGACAAGGCCTTCCCCAACGTGAAAGAGGTCGCGGTTTATGAATACAACAAGGCCTTCCGTTACGTCTCGGGCCGCTTCACCAGCAAAGAGGCTGCCACCAAGCGGCAGGCTGAAGTCCGTTCTTTGGGCTATAAGGATGCTTTCGTCATCGCCTTCATTAATGGTGAACGCGGCACCATCAAACAGGCCGAGGAGGCGCTGAAGAAATGATACATGTAGGGCTGTCGTGGTACGACAGCCCTATAAATCATTTCACATTATTCCACTACCACGAGGTAATAGTTCTTCTTTCCCTTTTGCATCAAGATGTACTTGCCGTCAATGAGGTCGGCGGTGGTCATCACCTTGTCCAAAGTGACCTTTTCCTTGTTGACGCTCACGCCGTTGGCTTGGGTCATCTTGCGGGCCTCGCCCTTCGAGGGGAAGATCTGCGTGTTGACGGCCATGAAGTCGACGATCGGGATGCCGGCTTCGAGCTCGGTGCGGGCGATGTGCTCCTGCGGCACGCCGTCGAAGATGTCCAAGAAAGTGGCTTCGTCGAGTTTCTCCAAGCCTTCCTTGGTCGACTTGCCGAAGAGGATGTTGGAGGCCTCGATGGCGGCATCCAAGGCTTCCTGCGAGTGCACCAACACGGTGACTTCCTGGGCCAAACGCTTTTGCAGCACACGCATGCCCGGGTCTTTCTTGTGCTCTTCAATCAGGGCGTCAATGGTTTCTTTATCCAGCGAGGTGAAGATCTTGATGTATTTTTCGGCATCCTCGTCGCTGACGTTGAGCCAGAACTGGTAGAACTTGTAAGGCGTAGTGCGCTTCGGGTCGAGCCAGATGTTGCCACTCTCGGTCTTGCCGAATTTCTTGCCATCGGCTTTGGTGATGAGCGGACAAGTCAGGGCAAAGGCCTCGTTCTCAAAGCCTAAGGTACGGCGAATCAGCTCCGTGCCCGTCGTGATGTTGCCCCACTGGTCGTTGCCGCCTAGTTGCAGCTTGCAGTTCTTGTGCTGGTAGAGGTAGAGGAAGTCGTAGCCTTGCAGAAGCTGGTAGGTGAACTCGGTGAAGCTGAGACCATCGCGTGCGGTGCCGTTGAGGCGTTGCTGCACGCTGTCCTTGGCCATCATATAGTTCACGGTGATGTGCTTGCCCACCTCGCGGGCGAAGTCGAGGAAGGTGAAGTCCTTCATCCAGTCGTAGTTGTTCACCATCTCAGCAGCGTTGGGCTCCTTCGAGTCGAAGTCGAGGAACTTGGCCACCTGTGCTTTGATGCACTCTTGGTTGTGACGCAAGGTCTCTTCGTTGAGCAGGTTACGCTCTTGGCTCTTGCCTGAGGGGTCGCCAATCATGCCTGTGGCACCGCCCACGAGGATGATGGGTTTGTGGCCGCAGCGTTGCAGATGCCGCAGCATCATGATGCCGCAAAGGTGTCCGATATGGAGGGAGTCGGCGGTTGGGTCGGTGCCCAAGTAGGCCGTTACCATTTCTTTCTGGAGGAGTTCTTCCGTTCCTGGCATGATTTGTGCCAGCATTCCGCGCCAGCGGAGTTCTTCAACAAAATTCTTCATCGTTAGTTAAGGTTATTGAGCTTGTCGAAATATTTTGGGCGCAAAAATAGTCAATTTTTGTAATTCCTCAACCTGCACCTCATATTCTCCACCACATTGCCGCCATAGAGCCATGAGTCGGCGAAGTGAAGATTACCCTTTGGAAACATTTGTTCGTAGGCGGGAATGAAGACCATCTCGGGGTCGAGGTCGGGACAGACGGTGTTGTGCTTGTAGAGATAAGTCCTTGTTGGACAAGGCACGATGAGGACGCTATCGCGGGCCTCGTTGTATTTGGCCATGCCCAGATGGAACTCGGCGGGAACGGTGTCCGTCGCCATCGTCCAAGTGGTGGGATTGATGCCGACCACATCGCTGCGCGAAATCTGGCCGATGGCCGTTGTGTCGGTCACGGAGTTGAAAACGATTAGGCCGCGCATCGTGCTGTCGGTAGCGGGTTTCAAAGCCTCGGGATAGGCGGTCAATTCTTCAGCACTGACATGATAACCAATGCAATAGGCTGCCACCATCAACTTTCGTTGCTCCTCGGTCATTCCGTTTTTCAGCAACTTGATGAGTACCTGCGAGCCTTGACTGTGACCCATCAGGAAGAAGGGACGACCATGGTTGTAATGCGCCATATAATATTGGAAGGCGTCGTTGACATCCTTCGCTGCGATTTGTGCCAACGAATCCAAAACCGGTTTAGGCTGGTCGTATGCTTCGAAAATCATCTGGCGATAATAAGGCGCATAGAAGTTGTACTCGCCATACAGCATCTTGTTGAACCGCTGGTTACCATTGGCTTCCTCGCGCACTTCGGGCAGGGTGATGTCGGCAAACCAAGATGAGTCGTTCTCAACAAACGAAATCGTCGACACGGTCGGATAGACATAAAAGACATCGGCAACCTGTGTGGTGTCGCCGCAGCTGTACCAATAGGTAGTGTCGGCGTAGTCGATTTTGGCTTCTACTTCATTTTGTTGTTTTTGTTGAGGCTTGCAAGCATAGGCTGTGACCATTATTAATGCCATCAAAAGGGCAAAAAAAGTGGTGTTTTTCATAGTAGGTATCGTTTTTAGGCCGACAAAAGTAGTAAAAGTTAGTTTTTTTGTCGCAGACTCAATTAATTTTCGCAACTTTGCAGCGGAAATATAGGCGCTTTGCGGTCAGCCGCTTCGCGTCATTGCGAACGCAGTGAAGCAATCCAGTCATTCAACCTCTGGATCGCTTCGTTCCTCGCGATGACGCAAAGCGCGTCAAAACAACAGTTAAACAATTAAACAATCAACAATAATCCACAATAATGAAAAGAGACGAGAAAATCTTTGATCTGATTCGCCAAGAGAAAGAGCGTCAGATGCACGGAATCGAGCTCATCGCTTCGGAAAACTTTGTCAGCGAGCAAGTGCTGGAAGCCATGGGTTCTGTCATGACCAACAAATACG
>Ga0310697_10004227_pt1 | contig 14243 bp, 9 predicted proteins | sample 172DNAGHGlowgp2_FD_203883 | JGI IMG/M metagenome (GOLD analysis project Ga0310697, IMG submission 203883) | Sheep rumen microbial communities from Palmerston North, Manawatu-Wanganui, New Zealand - 1728 DNA GHGlow gp2 (v2) (version 2) | ecosystem: Host-associated > Mammals > Digestive system >...
ACGGATCTTGTCAAAAGGATCAAGTCCATACCTTTGTTGGTAAGCCCTGCTGAACATGACTATGCTACCGCAGCCATAAGCCACGTACCTCATTTGATTGCCGCGACGTTAGTCAATACCGTTAAAAGTGCCGATAACGAAGAAGGTTTTATGAAGACCATTGCCGCTGGCGGTTTTAAAGATATCACACGTATAGCATCATCGGACCCTGCAATGTGGGAAAGTATCTGCAGGAGCAATACTTCAAATATACGCAGGGTATTAAAGCTCTATTCCGATGAGCTTAAGCGTATCGATACTGTTTTGGAAAACGGTGATTTTGATCAGATCAGTACATTGTTTAAGGACAGCGGCAGCTACCGCAGCAGCATGAGCGAACGCCGCACCTCCGCTATTCCCAGACAGTACATCCTTTACGTGGACATTCCCGATGAAGCCGGCGAGATCGCAATGGTCGCTACACTTTTAGCTGCCAGCGCGATAAGCATTAAGAATATCGGGATCATACACAACCGTGAACAGGCCGAAGGTGCACTGGGCATTGTATTCCATGATGAAACATCAATGAAAGCCGCGATCCCGGTACTGCAGAAACATAATTATAAGGTGATACTTACTTAAGAGGCCGGATGGGTACAGGGGACGGTTCTCTGTACCCGTCCCCTGTACCCATTTATTTATACATTCGGATGCAGCGTGATCCCCGCACCGGCTGCGTTGGGGCCGGTGTGGCAACATACGCTCAGAGAAAGCGGATCATAATAAGTCTCTATTCCCGGCACAGTTTCCTGCACCATTTTCTGCCAGTTGAGTGCATCCTGCGGATCCAGGAAAGAACCCGCACAGCCCACGATCAGCTGGTCATCACTGTAATCTGCGAAATTCTTCTCACGCTCCGACTTTATCGCTTCCAGCACAGCTGCTCTTGACTTTTCCACTCCCCTTATCTTCTGGAAAGTGTCGAATTTATCGCCACGGTTTACCAGAACAGGTTTTATGTTAAGTAAGCCTCCCAGCATTGCAGCCGCAGGCATGATACGTCCGCTGCGTTTAAAATATTCAAGGCTTTCCACAGTCAGATAAATGCAGGACTTAAGCGCATCTTCTTCCAGACGCTCTTTGATCTCTCTTGCACTCTTTCCTTCGGCCGCAAGTCTGCAGGCGAGCCTCACCGACTGCCTCTGCGTTACGGATACCCTGTGATTATCAGCCACTTCTACCTTCCCGTTAAAATCATCGGCCAGCATGACAGCCGACTGATACGAGCCTGAAAGCCCGCTGCTCATGGGAATATATATCAGCTCATCTGCCGTATCGAGCACCAGTTCCCACAGATCCATGATGACTCCGGGTGACGGCTGGGAAGATGTCACCTTCTTATCCGCCAGCTGGGCCTCAAAAAACTGTTCGTGGCTTATATCCTCATTTTCAAAATATGTATGATCTTCTATTATTACCGGCATCGGGATCACATGTATGCCAAGACTTCTCGCTTCCTCCCCGAAAATACCGCTGTTCGAATCGGTTACTACAGCTGTCTTCATCAGTTATCTCTCTCTTCCCCCCAGAAAAATAATGCTACTGTTCCGGGGCCGGTATGACTTCCTATAAGATTGCCTATATAATTGATGGTAACTTTTCCGTCCATATTGGGGAAACGCTCCTCTATCAGATCAGCTACCGCTCTGGCATCCTCTTCGCAATGTGAATGCGTGATCAGTACTTTGCCACTGTAATCCTTACCGCCATCGGCTTTTTCTTCCATAACATCCACTATACGTGCTATTACCTTCTTCTTGGTACGGATCTTTTCCCTGGGGATCAGACGTCCCATATAGTCCACATTGAGCAGGGGGCATATATTGAGCATCTGTCCTACAAAGCCTGCTGTCTTGGAAACACGTCCACCCTTGATGAAAAATGTAAGATCCGAAGTAAAGAACCAGTGGTTTAATTTCTTCTTCTGGCTTTCCGCAAAGTCATATACTTCTTCTATACCGTGCCCTGCTTTCTTAAGCTCAGCGAGCTTTTCCATGAGCAGTCCGTATCCGCCGCTGGCAGCCAGTGAATCCACAACATAAAGCTTGCGGTCCGGATACTTCTCATCCAGTATATCCTTTGCCAGCTTTGCGGAATTAATGGTTCCGGATATACCTGAAGATAATGTCAGATGCAGCACATCCTTTCCTTCCTTAAGAAAACTTTCGAAATACTGTGTAAACTCCTCGACATTGACCTGAGAAGTCTTGGTATCCTCACCCTCGGCCATACGCCTGTAGAATTCCGGATACGGTACCGATACTCCCAGATCATCGGTATACTGCACACCGTTTAATTCAAAATGAAAAGGAATAAAATTGATCCCTAATGTGTCCATCTGTTCCTGGGTAAGATCGGCTGCCGAGCAGCAGCTAAGAATAAAATCGCTCATGTCCTCTCCCTCTTATGTGTGTATATTGTTTACATAACATCAGCCGTCGCTGATTATAGCACAAAGTAATATCTCCCGCAAGATTAGATTAAAAGCATCGCATCCCCGAAACTGAAGAAGCGGTATCTTTCCTTTATAGCCTCGGCATAGGCATTAAGTACTTTCTCCCTGCCTGCAAAAGCCGACACAAGCATAAGAAGGGTAGACTCCGGAAGATGGAAATTGGTGATAAGGCCATCCACCGCCTTAAACTTATATCCCGGATATATAAAGATATCCGTGTCGCGGCTTCCGCTCTTTATATGGCCGTCTTCATCGCTCATACTCTCAAGCGTGCGTACCGAAGTGGTCCCTACGCAGATTATACGTCCGCCGCCCTTTCTGCATTCATTTATCGATGCAGCCACCTCAGGACTTATCTCACAGTATTCGCTATGCATATGATGTTCCAGTATATTATCCGTCTTAACCGGCCTGAATGTTCCAAGGCCCACGTGGAGCGTGACAAAATCCGTCTTTACGCCCATATCCCTTATCTCATCTAAAAGCCCGGGGGTAAAATGAAGCCCTGCAGTAGGCGCTGCGGCAGAACCTTCGACCTTTGAATAAACAGTCTGATAACGTTCCCTGTTTTCGCGCGGCAGCTTATGCGTGATATAAGGCGGCAGGGGCATCTCTCCCAGCTCGTTAAGTATCTCTTCAAATATTCCCTCATACTCAAAGCGTATTATACGGTTACCTTCATCGACTATATCTTCTACCACAGCCGATAATAGCCCGCCGCCGAATACTATGCGTACGCCTTTCCTTGCCTTCTTGCCGGGTTTTACCAGACACTCCCATCTGTCGGCATCAAGGCGTTTTAAAAGCAGCACCTCTATCCCTGCGCCGGAACCTTCTTTTTCTCCATACAGTCTGGCCGGTATCACCCTGGTATTATTAAGCACCAGATGGTCGCCGGGACGTAAGTACTCCTTTATATCCGTAAAGTGCTTATGTGCGATACTCCCGTCATTACGCTCAAGTACCATCAGTCTGGAAGACGCACGGTCCGCCAGAGGATCCTGGGCTATCAGTTCGGGCGGAAGCTCATAAAAATAATCTTTTGTACTCAGCATTTTAATCCTTAGTCCTTACTTACAATCTATATCTATCACAGCATCAAGGCTTTCGATCGTTATATCTGCTTTAAGACCGGCAAGGTACGGAGATATCAGTTCAGCCAGAGCATCCTGGTCGATATTCTGCATCGTTGCTTCTACCCTTACCACCCTGCCGTCATCCGCAGCCGTATATCTGGTAACATCCAGCACCAGTGATGTGCAAAGCGTCTCTGCACCGTCAGGCATGATATCCCTGGGCGTGTAATACAGATAATCCTTACCCTTCATGGTAGTTTTGCGCACATCACATCTGATACCGTTAACGGTCTGCGATCCGCTGACAGGTGCGGCGCCGGCTATCGCCTGATAATCAGCTATGAACTCAAAAAGGGTATCCTTTAAGCTGGTATTTTTCTCAACCTGCCTGCCTGTAAGGTCACTCTCAACCACCATATCCTTAAGGTCCTGGTAGACCTTTATGCTCTCGCTCTGCTCTTCTTTCCTTCCCAGCATCGATAAGGTAAGATCCTCATCCACCGTCAGCACTTCAGCCCCGGGGGAAGTCCCGTCATAAAACGCGTCGATCTTAACGGTTACGGGAACAGTCAGTTTGATCCCGTGCATGTTCACCAAAAGCTCAGCCTTAACCACGGCGTCAATGTCTATCTTCTTCCACTTTTGGGAGTCATCCTCCATGCTGCTTAGTTTTGCCAGCCCCTCAAGAGCCTCTTTATTCTGAGGATCGAGTGCTAAAACCTTATCAAAGAAATACTTCGCATTCTTATCCTTATCTCCCGATTCCAGAGCGGTATTTCCCTGCGCCAGATAAACCTGTATCAGCATATCCGTAAATGCATCCAGGTCGACAAATTCATTTAAAGGCGCATCTATCGCATCTTCAAGTATCTTCTGTGCTCCGGGCGCATCGGCATGATCCATATGCATCTTCGCAAGTGCCAGTATCGAATCGCCCCAGCGCCTTGCATCATCTTTTGCATATTTATCGGCAGCCCCCTTATCATCCATATATCCGCGCAGATCATCTGCGGGGATCGAATTGACAAAGTCCAGCAGTTCCTTGCCTGCCCCGCCGGCCTCTATCTGCTTTGCTTCTTTCTCATATACGCTCCACTCTTTAAGGGCTATATCCTGGGATGGCGCATACTCAAGTCCTTCCCTTAATATCTCATGGGCATCTTCAAGATCCTCCGAACGCAGATATATATCTCCCAGGGCCAGATAGGAAGAGGTATCGGTCTCATCACGGTTTAGGATATCATAATAAAGGCTCTCAGCCTTATCGTCGTTACCCTTCTCCACATATTTGCCGGCCAGGTAACGCCTTATCTCTATCGCAGTGGGATCGTTGATAAAACCAAAGAATACTACAGCTGCCCCCGCCAGGATGACAAAGAGCAGTATAGCTATAAGTATACCCGTACCCTTCTTCTTTTTTTTCATCTGCGCTTAACGCCTCCGCCCGGTGATGCCTCGTCAAAGTGTACATCCAGCTGTGGATAAGGTATGCTGATACCCTCTTTGTCAAAGGCTTCCTTAACAGCTTCAGTGTAGTCCCATTTTACTTCGAAATAGTCTTCGTTCTTAACGATCGCTCTCAGTCCCATTGTCACCTGCGATTCATCAAGACTCTCAACGTATATCTGCAGTTTTTCGCCTTTTATGAAACGCGCGTCTTTCTCTACCAGTTCTTTCATTATCTGTTTGGCCTTTTTGATATCGGCCTTGTAGGAAATGCCAAAGCTCATTATCAGCCTTCTTCTGGGCGTTTCGTTTACATTGGTAAGCGACGTATTGGCCAGTGTACCGTTTGGCAGTACCACTGTTTTCTCATCGATCGTACGCAGCTTGGTATAGAAAAGGCCTATCTCCGTAACAAAGCCTTCATTGCCTTTGCTGTCTTCCTTTATGTAATCGCCCACCTTAAAGGGCTTAAGGATAAGCAGCAGCACACCGCCGGTAACGTTGGATAAACTTCCCTGCAATGCCAGCGCTATGGTCACACCGGCACTGCCCAGTACGGCGATCAGCGATGTAGTCTCAAAGCCGAAATACGATGCGATCCATATCAGCAGCAGCGCATACAGTCCCACTTTCAGCAGGGAGTCCAGGAAGTGCTGCAGACTGACATCCGCCTTTGCCTTCTGCATGGACTTTTTGATGATCTTGCGTATCAGGCTTATCAGCTTGCTGCCGATATAAAAGAGTACGATGGCGATCACCGCACGCACGGCAAAAACCACCATCCTGCCCGGAAGGTCCTTTAAAAAGCGCTGCATGGCGTCCAGATTTTCGCTTACTTCTTCCACGCTTGTTCCCGCGGCCTTAAGCAGGGTATCTGCGGATACAGAAGATATCGCCGTCCCTCCGGATACGCTCTCATTCCCCGATACCGATGTTGAAAATATCTCTATCCCTTTAATCACTTTTTCTTCTTACCCTTAATCTCTGAGCCCGAAGCTATGGCTGCTTCCGCTGCCGCTATCTTCTTTGCCAGTTCATCTTTCAGGCTGTGACGCAGCTTCATGCGTTCTTCTTTAAGCTTCTGCCTCATTGCCTCTTCTTCGCGGCGTTTTCTCGCGCGTTCTTCTTCCCTGCGCCTTATCTCTGCCTTCTCCTCTGCACTGAAAGGAACATACTGATAGATCTTTACGCTCAGTGCCGGCAGCTGCACACGTATATTATACTGCCATCCGTCTGTCTTTCCCTTACGTGCCGCCACGGTAGATCCTTCGCATATGCCGCCGTTATCCGAAGAGAATATCTCTTTATACTTTCCTTCACGGTCAACACCTATGAAGTATTTGGGTCTGTCTACATTTGCAAAATTAAATACGCAGACAAAAGATTTCTTCTTATCCTGCCTGATAAAGCACAGCACGTTATCCTCGGCGCCCTGCTCCTTAAGCCATACAAAATCCTCATCCGCAGCGTCATCGGCCGATATGGCGCTTTCGCTCCTGCACAGCTGGTTTAAGCTGCGTATATAGGAGCGCATGACTTCCGCTTCAAGTTCCTTTTTCTCGTAGGGCAGGACAGATCCCATATCTTCAAACGACAGGTTCTCACCGTATTCCTGTCCGCAGAAGGAACTGCTCTTTCCGGTATGCAGCGCCTGGTATGCATACAGCAGCTTAAGTCCTTTCCACTGCTGTGAGGCGTCACCGTACATACGCTGTCTGATACCGCCCTGACGGAAATTCACATTAGCCAGTCCTATCGGGAGCAGATAATGCTCGCAATACTGGTACAGCATACTTCCCGTAAGCGCCTGGTGATAAGACCTGCGCACGATGGGGTCGCGGCTCAGATAATCGATCAGTTCCCTGATACAATCGGCATCCTCTACCAGATCAAAGCCCAGTCCCTCATCGGAAACCTCCGTCACCTTGGGGAAACATGCAGCCCCTGATGCTATGCTCAAAAGCCCGCTCTTTGCCTTATGCATCATAGCGTTCATCTCCTTGAAGAAAGAGATGGCTTCAAGATTCTCTACTCCGCCGTACATATTGGGGATCCATTCCCCGGGATTACGGTAATAATCCAGATAGAGCATACCGGCAAGCTCCTGAATATCCAATCCGTCTATATGATAATTCTCTATCCAGCTGTTGATCGCAGATAAAAGATAAGTTCTCACCTGCGCCCTGCCAAAGTCAAACTTAAGCATTCCGGTCCTGGGATCCACACCCTTCCTGGGATCGGGATACTCATACAGCGCACTTCCGTCAAAGCCTCCAAGGCCGTAACTTACATTCGAAAAGTCCCCGGGAGCCCACTGAAGTATCACGCCCACATTCTTTGCATGCATGGCATCCACAAATGCGCACAGATCCTGTGCACTGCCGATCCTGCCATCCTGTGCCAGCAGAAGTGCGGGATGGTATCCTGCATCTTCGGCATTCGGATAAGCCATCAGCGGCAGAAGTTCCACATGGCTGTAGCCCATCCCTGCGATATAATCAGCCATATCGGACACAGCTTTTTTATCTTTAAGGAAGCCCTCAGGCATCTTCTGAAGAGGAAGCGTATACAGATTCACATAAGAAGATCCCGCCGCAAACTTTTTGCGCGCTTCCATCCACTTATCATCTTTCCATTTATGATCAATGGTCTTAACTATGCTTATTCCGTCTTCTGCGTCCTTCTGGCACACGCTGTAGGGATCGGCTTTCCTTACTTCAACACCGCCATGCATCAGCACTTCATATGCGTATTCTTCACCTTCTTCTATTCCGGGAATGAAAAGCTCAAATATCCCGCTGTCATGAAGGCGGTTCATGGGATTTATAAGAGAGTTCCATGAATTGAACCCGCCTACAAGGTTAACCCTTATCGCATTGGGCGCCCACACACGGAATACCACGCCCCTGCGGTTATCAACGGTCTTTTTATGTGCTCCCATGTAAGTATAGGCTCTGCTCTCGGCTCCGCTTAAAAAGCGCGTTTCCTCATCTTCACCCAGAAGCCGGCCCTTGCCGTAGATCTCATCGCAGTCTAGTGTCTTTACTGCTTTCTTTTTCTTTTTGGATGCATCGTCATCAAGCGTATACTCCACATGATAACGGTAATCCTTCCTGTCGGTACCGCTGAGCAGTGCTGCAAAAAAGCCCGCATCATCTGCCATCTCCATATTTATCTCTTCTTTAACGCTCTTTCCCTTAACTCCGCTGCCGTTTATATAGAGCGTAACCGCACTGGCCCCCGGAAAGAATGCCTGCACCAGGGATGAACGTCCCCTGTTATGGGAACCCAGTATCTCATCGGGTCTGTCGCATTCTCCGTAGACCAGCTCCTCTATCGCAGCCCAGTCCATCAGATCGTAGAGCTTCTTATTCATTGGATGCCTCCTCTATGCTGTGGATAAATATTCCGCTCCTGAGCTTGGGCTCAAACCAGGTCGACTTGGGAGGCATGAGCCTGCCGGCATCAGCTACCGCAAAGAGCTCGCCTATCGAAGTAGGATACATCGCAAAAGCCACGCCCTTCTGGGGAAGTGCATCCACTCTGCTCTTTAATTCTCCCAGGCCTCTTATGCCGCCTACAAACTCTATACGCTTATCCGTTTTGGGATCTTCTATGCCCAGCACAGCAGATAACAGCTTATCCTGCAGTATTGCCACATCCAGCCCGTCCACAGGATCATCGCTTTTTACTTCATCGAGCATATTAAGCTTATACCAGCTGCCATCCAGATACATTCCCAGCTCGCCCTTGCATGCAGGGTGATACTCCGTATCCATCGCATCGCTTACGGTAAACACTTTCTTAAGCGCATCCATAAACTGCTCTACACTGTTTCCGTTTAAGTCATGTACCACACGGTTATAGTCCATTATCATAAGCTCCTCATCCGGGAAGATAACGGAGAGGAAGTAATTATACTCTTCATTGCCTGTATGCGCCTTATTTGCAGCGCGTCTCTTCTGGCCAACACGCACCGCGGATGCGCAGCGATGATGTCCGTCAGCTATATAAAGCGCGTTCATATCATCGAATGCCTTCTTTACAACGTCGATATCCGCATCATCGGAGATAACGAATACCCTGTGTCTTATCCCGTCGTCGGAAGTGAAATCATAGAGAGCTTCGCCGCTCTTGATCTTTAACATAAGTTCCCTGAGTTCCTTAGTCTGACGGTATGCCAGGAAGATAGGTCCGGTCTGGGCGTTGCAGGTATCAACGTGGCGGATGCGGTCTGCTTCCTTATCAGCGCGGGTGTTCTCGTGCTTTTTGATAACCTGCTTCTCATAATCATCTATCGATGCACAGCCCACGATACCTGTCTGAACGCGGCCGTCCATCGTAAGCTCGTAAAGATAATAAACAGCCTTATCCTCTTTAACGAAATCGCCCTTCTCAATGCGCTCCTTAAGCATCTGTGCAGCCTTTTCGTAAACACAGTCCGCATAGGTATCCACGCTGTCATCAAACTGGGTCTCAGCCCTGTCGATAGCCAGGAAAGAATCGGGATTCTTACCTACCACTACCTTAGCCTCTGCCCTGCTGTACACATCATAGGGCAACGCCGCTATCCTGCTCTCCATTCCCTTTGCAGGTCTTATCGCCTTAAAAGGTCTTATGTCTGCCATTATCCTAACCTCCTGTTTATATGAAAGATATTTTCTTTTTTATCTTTTTATATCAGTGTTCTTACTACCTTGGGCTTATATCCGCCGTTCTCAAGAGCCTTGAGTATGGTTTCTTTATGCTCGGTACCGAAGGCTTCTATGGTGATACGCAGCTCCACGGCGCTCTTTCTGTTGGTAGTAACAAACTGGTTATGCTCAAGCTTGATCACGTTACCGTTCTCCTTTGCGATCACGCCGGCCACTCCCTGCAGCTGTCCGGGCTTGTCGGGCAGAAGTACCGATACGGTAAATATCCTGTTACGGAAGATGAGACCCTGCTGGACAACACTGCTCATCGTTATCACGTCCATGTTACCGCCGGAAAGTATTGCCACTATCTTCTTTCCTTTGGTATCGAGCTGCTTTAAAGCTGCCACTGTAAGCAGACCGGAATTCTCCACTATCATCTTGTGGTTCTCGACCATATCAAGGAAAGAGACTATCAGATCCTCATCTTTTACGGTGATTATATCATCTATATTCTGACGGATGTAAGGGAATATGTTGCTTCCCGGTGTCTTAACGGCAGTACCGTCGGCAATCGTATCGACCGTAGGCAGTGTCACGACCTTGCCGGCCTTAAGAGAAGCCTTCATGCAAGCGGCGCCTTCCGGTTCAACGCCTATCACCTTTATCTTGGGATTTAAAAGTTTGGCCAGTGTGGAGACGCCGGCTGCCAGTCCGCCTCCTCCGATGGGGACCAGTATCACGTCAACCAGCGGGAGTTCCTTTATTATCTCCATTGCTATGGTTCCCTGCCCCGTAGCCACTGCCGGATCGTCAAAGGGATGTATGAAAGTGTATCCGTGTTCCGCTGCCAGCTCATATGCTTTTTCGCAGGCTTCATCATACACGTCACCGTAAAGCACCACTTCCGCGCCGAAGCTCCTGGTGCGGTTTACTTTGATAAGAGGGGTAGTCGTAGGCATGACTATAGTGGCCTTCATACCCTTGCAGCGTGCCGCATAAGCCACGCCCTGTGCATGGTTTCCTGCAGATGCCGTGATCACACCCTTTGCCTTTTCTTCTTCGCTTAAGGTACTGGACTTATAATATGCGCCCCTTACCTTATACGCACCGGTGAACTGCATGTTCTCCGGCTTAAGATATACCTTATTCCCCGTGAGTGCGCTTAAGTGATCGCTGTATATCAGCTTAGTCTCAAGAGTCACTTCCTTTACGATCTCGGCTGCCTCTTCAAAGGCATCCAGTGTCAGCATTTCAGGCATTTTCTACATCCTCCGCATTCTCTTCATCTTCATCTTTTTCAAGCTCCACATCAAAGAGAGCTTCCACAAAAGCATCCGCATCAAACTTCTGCAGATCCTCAATATGTTCACCCACACCTATGTACTTAACCGGCACTTTAAGCTCGGACTGTATCGCCACGGCTATACCGCCCTTTGCGGTACCGTCCATCTTGGTAAGGATTATCCCGCTCAAGTCAGCCACATCATTAAAGTCCCTGGCCTGCTGCAGAGCATTCTGCCCGGTGGTAGCATCCAGTACTATAAGATTCTCCCTGTGTGCCTGGGGAAATTCCTTATCTATCACACGGTTCATCTTTTTAAGCTCTTCCATCAGGTTCTTTTTGTTGTTAAGACGTCCGGCAGTATCTACCAGCAGCACGTCAACGCCCCTGGCCTTTGCGGCTGCCGTAGCATCATAAAGCACGCTTGAAGGATCGGCGCCCTCACGTCCTCCTATCAGTTCCACACCTGCGCGCTCAGCCCATACCTTAAGCTGGTCGCCTGCAGCCGCACGGAAGGTATCGGCGGCAGCCATCATGACTTTCTTTCCCGACGCCTTAAGATGCGAAGCTATCTTTCCTATGGATGTTGTCTTGCCCACACCGTTCACACCGATAACAAATACAACCGACTGCTGCTTTTCAAAATCATATGCTGCCTTTCCGACAGACATCTGATCCCTTATATCCTTTATCAGTAATTCCTTGCATTCCGTGGGACGTACAATATGCTGTTCCTCCACCTGCTCCTTTAAGGTATCCAGGATCTCTTCGGTGGTACGCACGCCTATATCGCCCATTATGAGTATCTCTTCAAGCTCCTCATAAAAGTCATCATCTATCGATGCGGCGCCGTCAAAGATAATATCCAGACTGTATACAAAGTTGTCCCTGGTCTTTGCCAGACCTTCCTTAAGGCGTGCAAAGAAGCCCTTCTTTTTGGGTTTTTCTTCTTCCGGCTCTTCATCCTGCGCTTCATCAGCGTTACCGGCTTCAGCGCTGCCCTCTTCATCTTCCTTCGCCGTATCAAAAGCACCGGTGCCGGCATCTGAAGCATCCGGTATATCCTGAGTGCTTACCTCAGCAGGCGTTTGCGCTGCTGCACTCTCCTGCACGGGTTTGTTTTCTTCATCATGTCTTCTGAACAGGCTGAAATCGGCATCATCATCGCTTACCCTGAAGCTCTGTTCCTCAACGATCTCTTCCTCTTCTTTTTTCTTTTTTCCGAAAGGCCACCAGGCCATAGCTTTATCTCCTTATCTTAATTAATTATCCAGTTCTTCGTCTATCAGATTTACGGATACCAGTGTAGATACACCCTTCTCCTGCATCGTGATACCGTAAAGCCTGTCTGCCTTTTCCATGGTACCGCGACGGTGGGTGATGACGATGAACTGTGTGTGAGCGGTAAGTTTATGCAGATAGCTTGCATAACGTCCTACGTTACTCTCATCAAGCGCCGCCTCTATCTCATCCAGCAGACAGAAAGGCGAGGGCTTTAAGTTCTGTATCGCAAACAGAAGAGCTATAGCCGCCAGCGCTTTCTCACCACCCGAAAGCTGCATCATGTTCTGCAGTTTCTTTCCGGGCGGCTGGGCGATGATACGTATACCTGCTTCCAGGATATCCTCATCTTCCATCAGCTCAAGCGTTCCCTTACCGCCGCCGAAGAGCTCCTTAAATACTTTATCAAACTCTTTCTTTATCTCATCAAACTTATCGGTAAACTGTCTGCGCATCGCAGTATCAAGCTCTTCTATGATGCCCTGCAGTTCTTTCTCAGCATTGATCAGATCGTCATGCTGTCCCTTAAGGAAGGTATACCTCTCCATTACAGCCTTATAATCTTCAATGGCATTAACGTTTACATCACCCAGACGCTTTATCGCATCCTTTATCTCGGCGATACTGCGTTTTATGAATACCAGATCCGTAAGCGCCGCATCCTTAAGCTCCGCAGCATCTTCCAGAGTCAGTTCGTATTCATTCCACATATAATCGGTGAGGCCGTTAAGCTCATCATTCAGCTTATCGAGCTGGCTGTTAAGGCGGTAGGATTCCTTATCCAGACCGCTTATCTTATCGCTTAATTCCTCACGCTGCGCAAAGAAGCCTTTCTGCTTTTCACCCAGGGCATCCTTCTTATCCTGCAGCTCTTTAAGCTTATTCTTTGATCCCTCTTCCGCATCAAAGCTGGCAGCTATAGTCTGCCTGATCTGCTCTATATCGGCTTCCTTCTGTGCCACGGTAGCGGCATTTGTCTCAATAGTCTCCTGCGCTTCACGTATCTCTTTTTCGATACGTGCTATCTCCGAATCGATACGCTCCACATTCTGTGCTTCAAACTGCTGCTTCTGCACCAGCTTTTCAAGCTCAACTTCGCACTCGGTCACCTTCATGGCCTGAGCCGTTTCCTTATCACGCTCTTCGTCAAGCTTAAGCTGCGCGGCCTCGATGCGGTCGTTCATTTCCTTTTCGCTTCCGGCAAACCCTTTGAGCGTTTCGGCTATCTCCGCCTGTCTTTCCTTTATCTCTTTAACCTGCTGCTCTATCTCGCCCTGTTCGCGGTTCAGATCGTCAACGCCTTTGGTCGTGGCGTCTATCTTCTCCTGTGCCTTCTGCAGGTTCAGATTTGCGGTGTTCAGATTGATAAATTCCTTCTGGCTCCTGACCTTGGCATCCTCTATCTCGACTCTCAGCGCGTTACGCTCAGCCTTGAGTTTCTCGATGCCGTCCATATATTCATTTATCTTTGCCAGAGCATCTTTGACCTTCTTCTCCAGCTCATCCATCTCACGGCGGCGTCCCAGCAGGTTGGAATTATTTTTGAAAGCACCACCGCTTATGGCACCGCCGGGTACCAGCAGCTCGCCTTCTATCGTTACCATCCTGATGCCGTAATCGTATTTGCGTGCAATGGCCAGCGCGTTGTCCATATTATCGACGACAACTATGCGCCCCAGCATGCTCTTTGCCACATTGATATATTCGGGATCGGTATTGACTATCTCATCAGCCATCCCTATAACGCCCCTTTCGTTTAAGACTTCGGGTGTCTTAAACTTCTGCGGGTGCTCTATAGATGTAAGGGGCAGGAATGTCGCACGTCCGAAGCGGTTATCTTTTAAGTATTTGATCATGCGCTTTGCACATGCTTCGTCACGGGTTACGATATTCTGGATATTGCCGCCCAAAGCCGTTTCAATCGCGGTCTCGTAACGCTTCTCCACGCGGATGATATCGGCTACTACACCGATAACTCCCTTATCCTCCGCCTTTTTTTCCATTACATGGCGTATTGATCCGGAATA
>Ga0310697_10004228_pt1 | contig 14241 bp, 7 predicted proteins | sample 172DNAGHGlowgp2_FD_203883 | JGI IMG/M metagenome (GOLD analysis project Ga0310697, IMG submission 203883) | Sheep rumen microbial communities from Palmerston North, Manawatu-Wanganui, New Zealand - 1728 DNA GHGlow gp2 (v2) (version 2) | ecosystem: Host-associated > Mammals > Digestive system >...
CTCTTCCTTGAGTCCTCAAGAATCTTCATAATTGAATCAAGTGTTTTCTGTTTCTCACCCTTTAATTGTTCATTGTCTGTATCTTCAATACCTTTCCTGATGGCATCAAAATTCTCATTCAATGATTCAAGACCTGACTGGATTCCTTCCATAATGGACTTACTCATCTCAATCTCATCAGCAAGTTCAGACCTTACCTTTGCAGTGGCCCTCTTATTGAAGAAACTCCTGAGACCTTCATTAAGTACATTGTCATAAGCAATTACCTCAAGTTCCTGACCTGTGTACTCATTAAAACTTTTTATATTATTCATAAGTATATACTATTATATGGTATTTATGAAAAATGGCTGATGTGACTTACACCAACCATTTACCGATAGGACATTTTTCTGTGGACATTTTACACTTCTTAACCAGATAACAACCACAATTATTGCAAGTCCATTTTTCTTTATTTACATATTTACATCCTTTACAACTGTTCAGTCTGGTAATATATGTATCAAATGAAACCCTATTACCATACCACATATATCTCCACAGTGCCTTTATGAATCTGAATATCCTTTTCATTGTACCAATACAGTAAAATCTTCAAAACAACTTATACAAATGGTTGATACAGGTTGTCTTCCCTGACCAAGTATGTCAAACTCATATATTGGTTCTCCATCCGAGTCTGAATCCTCACCGGCAGTCCTTATACTTCCTTCACAGATATAAACCATCTCAAACCTCTTCTTGGGATGGGCACCATTGATGACAGTATGGGGATCTTCAAACTCATGGATGAAACTGTCTCCTTCAATCCTGAAACCCTGGTCTGTAAACTCTTTCTTTAATTCTTCAAGTGTCATACTGTAAATATAACAAATTACTTCCTCATCTTGTCAATAAATTCTTTCTGTACTTCCCTTATCGTACCATTCACATAATAATCCTCATCACAGTACTTTCCTATCACCTTGTACACCCCGCTGAATGGAAGTGAGTAAATCTTCCTGGTGTTCTCTATCTTATACCTCTTGATGGCATTCTTGATAGGAAGCATAGTCATAGACTTACACAGGTTCTCATAATTGAAACTCCTCATCCAAGTCTGCTTGTCTGCCTCACTTACATCGAAGTGTTTGTCAATATTGTCCTGGATCTCCCTCTTGAAAATATTGAAATACATCTCAATGAATCTCCTGCGGACCTGGACCGGCATCACACACAAATCAACACAGAGGAATGAGTCTGGGTCTTTCTTGCTTATACCCATACTGATGATGACTGGCCTGGCATTGTACCTCTCCTTGGTCTTGGCAGAATAGTCCAGGACATAGAACCTTCCAGGATAGAGAACAATACTGTTACTTTCCAGAAAATCCTTCTTTTCATCAACTTCTCTACCACTCTTATCAAAGTAATCAACCCACTCAAGAATGTTGTATTTTTCCATCTATATTTGTTATTTTTAAGACAGTTTTACAAGAATATTTATGGCTAAAACCCTGAAAGAAATAATAAAAAACAGTACTGACCTCTATGAAATATCAGTCCTGAAAAAGAACAACCATGACCGTTCAACCTGGGAATTTGTGATGAAAGACCCAAGGTGGACAGATGATTCATTCAAGGATTATACTTTCAAGACAGTCCATTTAAGAAGGGGTGAAGGATTCTTCCTGGCATTCAAGAGTAATGAGTCCAATGCTTATTTCGTGGATGTGAAAAGGTCTATGTACAAGAAGAGTATTCCTACTTATGTGGGTGGTCTTGTCGATTATTCTGTTAAGACCAATGATGTCTCAATCACCAAGGACAAGCCATCATTCAGGGTGACAATGGGTGAGATGAGAAAAAAGAAGATAGACAACTTCCTTGACTTGTGTTATACTTACAGGGACTATACTGCGATAGGAACAGGATACACCAGGAACATAAGAAATCTTGTCGTGATGGACATTGATGTGGATTGTACCAAACCTGACAACAGAACTGAACTTCACAACCTTCTCCTGTTGTTTGCCAAGTACAACTCCCTTCCTGACTTCTATATCTTCAACAGCAAATCCAACCATGTCCAGCTCCAGTGGCTCATCAAGAACCTGGAGTATAAGGACATCAGTAATGAGGTGGTGAACAATGTAATTACCGAACTCATCAACAGTCAAGACAAGAACTGCGAGGTGGATTACAGGAAGACAGACTTCACGGAAATTTCTGAACTGGGAATCCTTTACAGGAGATATACTATGGCACTCTGTGATATTGTCAGGAAAAAGAAATTCGGAGATAAGAGTTATACCTTCTGGAAAGCAAAGAACCCTATGTCTGCACTCATCCAGAAAGATGGTCTGGAGTTGAAAATGCCTTATTATGAAGATGGAGAAATACAATACAGGACAGATGAGGAGATGAACCTTATGTTCTCATCAAAGGAAGAAAGACAGAAGTACTTCAACAAAGCGCCTGACCTCTTTGAATGGTATGACAAGCTTTCTGAACTTATGGATCCCCTTGTGAAGAAAATCACAGAGAAGAAGGTGATGAAGATTGAGGATGCAAAGGATGTATCAGAAATCAAACCTGATGAAAAATTTGGAAAGAAACTGAATGGTGATGGTCTTGGAAAATCAAGGAACACATATGTACTCAATGTCACCAGACTGATTACCAGAAAAGTGGCAAAGGAATATGGATGCAGGACTAATGAAGATTTCAAGAAACTACCACATGAGACATTCAACACCATCAAGAAAGAAGTATATGGTATTGTCTATAACAACTTCAAAAAAGAAGATGAGAAGTATGGAGGCATCTGGCCGGAGACATCAAACATCTCATCATTCACCCCATCTGAATTCAAGAAGGCATTTGATTCTTCCTTTTCATATTCCACACAGCATATAAATGATTACATATACACAGATGAGGAAAGAAAACACTCAAGACTGAAAAGGGGATTGAGAAAAGATATGAAACTTTTTATGGTGGACAAGTTAAGGAGAAACAACACCAAGATAAAAAGGGAAGACCTTTTAAGGGAAGTGAACAAGAGTCTGAAGAAAATATATGTAAAAGAAATATCAATGGGAAGTCTGAAAAGATTCATTGCAGAATCAAATGAGTTGACAGATGAAGAAAGAAATATTCTGCATGAAAGTTTTGATAGAAGAAAACAATACCTTAAATCACAAAATGACAAACAGAGATTATGATTTAATCTCTGTTGACTGTTGATCTCCTTTGAGGATGTTTGAATCATACATCTCTTCTGTCAGGTATATCTCCCTTCCCATATTGGGTGCATTGTTTGACAATGTCTGTTGAAGTGCTTCAAACTTACTTCTGCGATCTTCATTATTGATGTACAGGTCCTTGTTTTTATTACTTGATGATGAGGACAGTTTGTAAACAGTATTATCTCCATATGAATCAAGAGTGCTGGAAGCATAGTTGATATTCTGCCTTTGTGATGAGACCATATCATGTGTATATAATGGTGTAACTACATCAGGTATGTTATCCAATACTGTCTCATCCGTTATGACTGATGAATGTCTCCAGAACTGGACTCTCTCGATATTACCCTGATAACAATATGGACCTGTTCCCGCCTGCTGTGCCGGATACTTTTGGAAATAATCAGACACCCAGTCATTTATGTTATTGCTCATTGCATAACAGATGTGTCCATATATTCCATGCTTGATAAGGCACACATCTCCGGCTTTCTGCTGATACCCTTCAGGAAATTGGATGGGCATTCCATTATGGGCTCTCGGATTATTGTCCTTTGGAATGAAATCTCCTATGAGCTTGAATCCATTCTCCATACACCATCTCTGATTGTCCCACCCGTTACCGGATATATATTTACAACCTCCTGCCTGGAAAGCATTCTTGACATAAGTAGCACACTTCGCCTTTGATGTGAAGAAGCAATTTCTTAATGAATATGCAATTACCTTACTGAAATTTATGGTTGCTACTGCCATTAAATCTATAAATATTATATAGGTATTTATGGATTTTTGTTATATTTATATTAAGTTATTAGTTTTATGAAACTTCACATAGATGATACAAAGGAGTTTCTTGTCATAGATGAATGTACTCAACAGGAGTATGACCAGTTGAAGATTTCCTATAACAAGGATGTAAAGAAGGCAAGATTCTCCCCACAATATAAGGCAGGTACTTGGGATGGCAAGATAAATTTCTTGAGGAACAAATACCTACCTGCATCTACATATCATTACCTGTTCAGTCTGGCAGAAGAGTTCAGGTTTCCTTGTGAGATAAGTAACCTTGACTGTCTGTTTGACAATGACATAGACTATGATGAGTTCAAGGACTGGTGTGATGAGTTCTTCAAGGATTCAGAGAAGAAACCAAGATATTACCAGGTTGATTCTGCATACAGAGGTCTCAAGTACAGGAGATGCATGCTCCAACTTGCAACCTCCGCCGGAAAGACATTCATCGCCTTTATGATGATAGCCTGGCTTATGACACACAGGAATGTGAAGAAAGTAATGATGGTTGTCCCTGGTATTGACCTTGTACTCCAGCCTACTGCTGACTTCAATGAATACAACAATGGAAAACTGGACATAAAAATCCAGCAGATCTTTTCAGGGTGCAAGGTCACACCTGATGCAAATATCTATATAGGTACTTACCAGTCATTGAGGTCAGAGTGTGCTTCCTTCTTCCAGCAGTTTGATATGGTGATTACCGATGAGGTTCACAAGGCTTGCAGTGCCTCACAGATAAAGATTATGGACCAGTGTAAGTTCCCTTATAGGATTGGTCTGTCAGGTACCATCCCTACCACAAAGTATGCAGATGGTCTCACCCTGGTGTCAAACTTTGGACCTATTGTGGTGGACATAAAGGCAAAGCAACTCCAGGAAGAAGGGTTTATCTCCGACTGTAAGATAACACAGGTGAGACTGGATTACACAACAGACAAACAGAAAGATGCCTTCAAGAATGCCAAGAAGAACCTGGTGAAGATAGGAAAGGGAAAAGATATGTTCCAGCTTGAAAGTAAGTTTGTCAATGAGAGTGAAAAAAGATTCTTCATCATAGCGAAACTTATCGCAGCCACAAAGAAGAATACAATGGTTCTGTTCAATGGAAAGGACTATGGACAGAAACTCTTCAAGTGGATGAAAGAAAACACCACGAAGATGGTATATTATATTGATGGTGACATTGACAAGAAAGTCCGTGAGGAAATAAGAAAGAGGATGGAGATAAGGGATGATGTGGTTCTCATTGCCAGTTTCGGTACATCATCTACCGGTATCAGTATCAACAACATCTTCAACATCTTCTTCATCACCAGTTATAAATCCATCTCCACCATCCTTCAGAGTATAGGTAGAGGATTAAGAAAGAGTGAGAAGATCAACAAGTTCTTTGTGAATATCTATGACATATCTGACAATCTCTATTCTGGAAGTTATGAGATGGCACATGCCAGGGAGAGGATAAAGATATATGAAAGTCAGGGATTCCCTTATGAGATTAAGAAACTGAAAATGTAAAAAACCCAGGAGTTGAATCCTGGGTTTTTCATTTAATTGTGTTTATATTTTGGTCCAATTGGTCTAGCAGATAAGTATTTTTCTCCAGCAATCTTTGTAAATTGATACATATAATTGTATAAAGAAGAACCTGGTCCATCACTTGTTTCATCATTGAACATAAATCCATAGAAATTATATTCATTGGTATTGTTACCATTACCATTGATGAATGTAAGATTTTCATCATACAAATTATCTCTAAATACAGGAAGTATAATATTCTTTGCCATATTAGGCATATTAATAATATAACTACTAGCATTTATCTTATTTGCAGATGTTGTAAACTGACTTACATCAATAATTTTATCAAATACTCTTCCATTCAAGAATGTTACAAGATTACCATCAATGAAGTTATCAAGTTTTACACTGTTATCCATATTAAGTGGACAACCACGATCATTAACACAAGAGGTATATTTATCAGTAGTTCCGCACAAATTCAACATTGAGTTAAATGTTTGGCGGACATTACCATACCATCCACCTGCTTCTTGTATTGATGAATTTCTTGTCCAAGCATTTTCAAATGTTGCTGATGGTTCAAAATAATATAATCTCTCTTTCCCATAAGTATAATCAACATCATATCCATTTTTTATGAATGGATTTCTTGCATCTATAATTATAGGCCATTTTGCACTATCATCCATCATAATGAAATACTGGACATAGAAGAAGTTAAGACCTCTTTCTCCAATAATAGGATTGACTGTCCTTTCCATCAACTCTGCTTCATTATCATACTCACCAGTAATAATATAGTTTGGAGGTAAATTATATCTGAAGTCAAATGTATTTTTAATATCTATACTTGTACTGAAATTCTTTGGTGCAAATACAAATTGTCCTTTCTCCTTATCTTTATTATTCTTTGATCTTCTCTTCAAATTATCATTTTCATCACGATAAATAACAACAGCAATATTATCATATTCTTCATCTGTAGATGCTTTTTCATATACAACTGTATCTATCACATCACCACTTTCATTCAGAATATTATAATCCTCAAATCTAACTGCTGGTATTTCATTAAGAATATCATTAAATACCTGATTAGGTGTTGAATAATCTCTATAATAATATTGAACATTAGGTAATACATTTGTATTCCTGAACAAATCTGGTATATTCTTACCAGGACATGTACTTGTAAAGTGTCTTGGTATAACTCCCATTGCATTTATATCACTGAATGTTCCAGTCAAATCAATAGTTGTATAGCATCCATATAACATATCTGGAGGTAACATACAATATGTAGGATAAAGGTCACATGTATTATATTTGAATACAAAATCCTTACCATCCAATTCTGTTATGAGTGTACTTTCAGAAATTGAGCTTTGGGTTTTGTTGAACTGACCATATTCTCCCATAAGATTGTGATTCTGCCAAGCGCCCTTCCAAGATGTACCATCTGTTGTATCAATATCAATCTCCTTTACATAATGTGTATAATTATTAAAATTGTCATCTATTTCAGGTGTTGATAACTCATAAGCAGTATATGTACCTATGTTATATCTATTGATTGTAAATATCCTATAATCTGTATTTTCAACAGCTGTACACTTATTGAATATGCTTACAAATCCTGGAATATTTGTGAATACCATATTGTAATCAGATCCATCCTTCACATATCCTTCATACTTGTTGGAGTTCTTTTTAACATATATGTCTCCAAGTATTTCTGAATATGGAACACTTACATCTACTCTAACAATATTATCTGTACAGTTTATTGTTCCAGTAAGACCATCACCATATGATATTGTATAGTAATCACGATTATCACAGATATAATAAGTTGATACATTATTCAACTTTGTACCACTGATAGTACTTATATAGTTTTCCTCTATATCAACATTATCTCTGTTAATATCATACCAAGGGTTACAACTCACGAACCTTGCATTGTAGAATGTGTTGTTCAAATCAACAATATTCTTGTTATACTCATATGTATATAACATATGTTTTTCATAACTTGAATCTGCTGTTTCATCAGTCCCTGTAAGGAGATATATCTCTCTTGATTGAGGTACAGATTTTCTACGGGCAAAGAAGTCAGCACTGAACATCTCTGTGAATCTTACACCAGAGAAAGTCATCCTTAACTTTTCTACATTTGGTAACTGTACAAACAAATTTCTACTGAATGATAAACCTTGATCTGTACGGTCACTTTTCATATTAGTGAACAAATAGTTGATATTTTTAATGTTATCAAGTACAACACCATCTGCAAACCTAATATCTTGTTTTCCATATTCTGTAACTGTACAATTACTGAAAACATTAGTGAGCTTTGTAAGATTTGTATAATTGGTAATACTATTGAAAATATTAACTAAATTACTATATGATACAGTTTTGTTAAAATTAAATGATGAAATATTATCATCTGTTGAAGTAAACAATAACTCAATATCTTCATTACCATTCCAATTAAAGAACTCCCACAAATCAACAGGACTATTGGTTGGAGATGTTGTAAATGAATTTACAATAGACAACAAATTCTCACAAGGTTTCAACATTCCTTCAATATTGAATCTTTGTAAATCTGTATTCAAGAAATTATCTATTCTTGTCACATTAGGAAGAACTTCAAACAATCTTGAAAAATCAATATATTGTTCAGCATTAAAATTCAATGATGAAATACTTGTAATATTTGTCAAAGGTATTAACTTACCTGTATTTGTCCTAATCTCAAACAAATCAAGAATATCATACCTGTCAGATTCAGTATTTGTAATATCTGTATATCTTCCTACATCTGGATTTGGTTCTTTTATTGTTAAAATCAAATCATTGAGACTTGTAATACGATATGATACATTCTTGAAACAATCCGTTGAAACATTTAAATCACCTCGCTTTATAAATGAATCCCATTTCAATATGTTTTCAGGAACATTATATTCATCTCCTTCTGGAAGACTCAACATATAACTTGTAAGCACATCTACACTTGCACCATAATACATTTGACTAATATCCTTCAAAGCAATAAACCTTGACAATGATGGTGCTTTAGAACCATATACTTCATCCTGGTATGCTGACCTTGAGTTATAAACTATTCCACTTCTGTTATAAAAACAATTTGCAAGTGTTGTTATTCTTGCTGCAACATAATCATCTATAACATTTTCTATAAACTGTTTTGCATTGTATAAAGAAAATTTATCACCACTTACTATTGATGGCAATGAAAATGTATTAGACAAATCAGTACAATTATGATCAACACCCATCTTTGTGTATCCGGCAGGAACAATATAATTTGTACCCTTATTATTTTGAGATACATCATTTCTCATCCAATATTTTGGACAATCTTCAAATGTATTTGGTCCGGTCAAAATAAGTTTTGAATTTGTACCATCTGTTTTGATTACAGCAAGATTCTTACAACTTCTCAATGTTCCAACCTTGACTTCATTATCTGGAAGTTCAATAGTCTCAACATTGTTAAGTGCTCGTATAGTAAGATAGTTAAGATTTTTGAATGTCTCTGTGTTCAAATTAAAATATCCATCAACAGGTGTTTCATTACCTGTTGATACAATAGTCTTCAATTTTGGAACAATTTCTTTATGATTGAGATATCCAGACATATCTATTTCCAATGATTCACAAGTACTATTGGTACCTGCTTCTACATCTTCTGAACCCCAAATATTCAATGTTTCAAGATTAGGACAATTTCTTATAGTAATCTTCTTCATATTTCTTAAGGTCAAAACCCTCAAAGAAGTATCACCATCTATTATAAATTCAGATACTGAATTTCCATTTTCATCAAGAACACCAGTTATACTCAATTCTTTGATGGCAGTATTCATGATATTAAAATCACCCCTTACATCTTGAATAACCAATGCATTTATTGTCGTCAATTTATTTACTGAACCACTAATATATAAATTATCAGATGTTAACAATGGATTACCAGCAATACTAATATTACCATTTGTATTAACAGATGAAATATTCACTTCCATAAGATTTGGGAAGTTGGAGAATGAACCATAAAATCCACTGGTTGAAATATCTATTGATGTAATTGAATTACCTATAAGAAGATTAGAACTATCCTGTAATGTCAAATAACCACTATATGATGGAATATTCAATTTGACATTTCTAACAGAAACAGAACTAATAATCAAACCACCTGTCTGTGTTGCAACAGAAGCATTTTCATATATAACATTTTCTAGTTTATCAGATTCAATCTTCCTATAATTGGTAAAGAATACACCAATATCACTGACATCTATAAATTCTTTTGAACCATATATCTTTGTTCTGGCAGCCTGTGTTGTACTAATCTGAACCTTATTAGGATTCAATCTGTCATTTGTATTTTCAGGTAGTATGTATATATTTGCTGTACCTCCAGAATAAATAATCACAGGAGTATTTTTAGGTGCATATACATTTACAACCTTTGTGTTTGATGATATACTCTTATCCATCTCTTCATCTGCAAATGCATCTGTCAAAATCACAACATCAGGATTTGCAACAACTGCATTTTTGTTTTCTTGAGTAGGAGAAGGTATAACAATGTTCTCTTTAATAGACTGGTTGATTCCCTGAACATTAAACATAACATCAAGGAAATGTAATCTCTTTGTCAACCAATCCTTAACCTTGGCATACCTGGTACCATTAAATGCTTCAGAGTTAGCAAGAGGTTTACCTGCTTCATCTGTATATAAGTATTTAACCTTATAGTTAAGTGATGTAAGGTATTCAGGTATCATATGAACACCTGACTTGAAATATTCATCAAGGAAGTATTGGGTATTTCTCAATTCACCATTTACACCCCTGAGCTTTGCCCAGAAGTCTTGAGGATAATTGTCCAATTGTGTGTCTTTCAAGTCTGCAATATAGTTACAAATTGGTTTTGCATACTTAATAACAGCCAACAAATAACTGGATGTAAAGTCAAAACCCTTACCTCCATTATTTTCATCCCAATAATCATAATTAACAGAAACAGGTCTTAAAACACCATTCTTCTTTGTTGAATACCAATAGTCTGTTGCTGCCATATATGATACTGTCTCCTTACCAGAGTTGTCTTCACCAAATGCACAGTCCATATCATAAAAAGCGCAATAGCACAATCTATTATTCCAGGACTTGATATTCATGTTTTTCAAGATAGAGTCAACAAGACCAAATGCCATACAAATTGTGAAATATTCAGAACCAGACCTATAATCAAATGTTGGTTCATTTTTTGTTTCACCATCACTCAAATGAGTACTCAATAACTTTAACAAAGCATCATTACTCATATTTGAAGGATCTATGGATTTTGTTTTCCAATCTGCTGTACCATCATTCCTATAATAAATCTGTTGTCTTGGGTCAGTAACACAATTGACATTTTTGTATATATCATTATCAAAAGCATCACTTTCCAGGCGAGGACTCTTGAACTCCTTACCTATCATATTAAAACAGAATGTTCCAGCATCACAAACATCCTCAACAAATTTCTTTAATGTTCCTTTTGCAATTTCTACTCTTGCACCTGTTATCTTACTATCTACACCAAACATATGTGGATTCTGTCCAACCTGTGTTGCACCAGCAAACAACAAAGATTCATCAGTCTGACTAAAATCAAACATACACATATTTTCCTGTATTTCTCCAACAGCAAGGTCATTATTAAAAATACCCCTTGAATACGAATATGCAAATCTGTCTGGTGTTGATTCAGTAGCATTAGTATAAACAGTACTAATGTCTGTGTTGTATCCAAGATTATTATGAGATGTACGACCAAGGTTAAAATTATATACACCAAAATAATAAATCTGTTCATCAGAATTACATCTGAAGAATAGTAAAACTGGGAATCCCTCCAAGGTATTTTTTACATAGTCATTTGCACTTGAAACTGGAAGATTTGTATTAAACTTTGTACAAACTTTATTGACAAATTTACCTACAGATGTGTTGTTTGCATGAGCAGAGTCAGCAATATCAGCTTTCAATGTCCACTCTCTTTCTGGAAGGAATGTTGAACTATCAGTCTTACTAAACTTTGGAGAAAACAAAATTTTATTAACATCATCACCTGTGTTATCTGTTTCAACACTCAATGAAAAGTTCTTAATTCTATTAGCCATAGTTGATGTACCCTGAAAACCAAACTTCCAGTTACCAACAAGTCCTCCAATTTCTGGTCTTCCCAAGTCTCTCAATACTGGATTATTTGTTTGTGCTCTACCACCACACCACCAAAGTTTTATAGTTTTAGTACCAAATGAACCAGTATCACCAGCAAGATAACCTTTCAAGATTCTTTCCATAAATTCCTCATATGTTCCATCACCAGATTGAAGAGTGTAATCAAACATAATTGTAGGGATATCTACACTTGCTGCAATAGTCTCAACTGTGGACTTGTTTACAATTACATTTTGTCCATCAAACTTAAGATGTTCACCCTCTGCAAGAGTAAGCATCTGTTTTTCAATTTCAGTAATCTCTATACCTGTTGAGTTATTGATATATCTCTGTTTATATGCCAACCAATATCTATATACAACAGCATCAATATTCAAGTTTGCAGAAGGATAATATTGAAGATTTATCAAATTATATGCAGCATTGACATTATTCAATACAATACTACTAATGGTTGCAGGAAGTTCAACAACATCATGCTTACAAGATTCCAGTTTACCATCAATATAAAGATAATCTATATATTTACCCTGACTGTTTTTATGTCTGCATATCTGTACCAAATGATACTTTGTACCATCAATGGAATTATATTCTTCTGTTGGAACAAAAATCTTATTCTCATCAGAATTTTCTGGTCCGAACAATGCATCTGTATAAAGTTTATATGTTGAATTTTGATAAGAGAATGCCTCAAGAATAACTGAATGTTCTGTATTGATGTTACTCAACTGAATACCAAAAGATAAAACAGTTGTGATATCTGTATCTGTACCTATACCACTAATCCAGGATGGATGTGATAATGTTATAGGAGTATTTGTAAATTTCTGTTCAAACAATGAATCTCCAAATATGTCATCTGGAAATGTTACTTCACCAAGAGCATTAACAGAATATTTAGGTGTATCATTTGCCTTGAAATAATAATCAAAATTAGTTACAGGCCACTCTATAAGTTCATCAAAATCTTTAACATAGATATACTTTTCAACTGTATATCTTGAACCATTCTTGTTTGATTCTGTGGTCAAAACAAGTTTCTTAATACCTGGTGTGTTAAAGTTGAATGAAATACCTGTTAAACTTTCTTTTTGTTCCTGGACAGAATCAGTTCCAGAGTTTACAGCAACCCACTCATCATCTACCTTATCATATCCAGTATAATAAATTTTATAGGTTTCATAATAACTACCAACCCTACCATCATATACTTTACAATATAATGATAAATATGCTCCCAAATTGATTGTTCTATTTGGGATTGTCTGTTCATTGATTTCTGCCTGGAGTTCTTCTAAACTATCATAAAGAGCATCAATACTTGAATTTACATTGATGAACAGATAAGATGGAATAAGTGATATATTAAATTCACCACTGGCAATTTGTTCTTCAGTTACCACAGAACTCTTATACTTGAATGACACAGATACTTTATATGTACCTGTATTTTCATTCCTCAAAAATGGTTTACCATCTTTCTCAATATCTTTAAGAAATATCTTTATTGTATCTTTTGATTTGTTACACTCAATTTCTTCAGATACAAAATCACCAATACTATAATTTACAAAAATATCACTTGCCTGTGGTAATGTTATATCATAGTCAATGTTTATGAATGGATCCTTTGATGCATCTCCAAGGAAATGTTCATTACCTTTATCATAAGTATTTTCATTTCCATTAGAAAGGTATTTAAAGGAAATATTGAATGTGTGTGGATTAACAATATATCTCTGTTCTATATTATAAAGAATGTTTTCATCTGGGTCTTCCAGGTATACTTTTATAGAACCATTTGTTGTTAAGACTACATTATCATTAACATATTCATGGTTGTTTTCTTCAGTCAAAGGATTCCTTGGAGCAATAGCAATACTATTTGAACCAGTGGCATATTTTAAAATAAATCTCTCACCACCGGAATTTCTCAATTTAGCATAAAACCTATAAGTACCAGGTTTTGGAAGAATCAATGGATTTATATTGTTAACATCAAGATTTATCTGTCTTGTTTCTCCAGTTTCAACATTTTGGAGTTCAGCATATAACTTGGCTTCTTTAACTGAACCTCCACTACCGGAACCACCATTTCCAGAACCACCAACACCACCATAGGAATAAATAAACTTAATATTACTCTTAAGTTTTTCAATATCCTGTCTCTGTTCATCAATAACATCTTTCAAACTCTCCCCAAGGTTATGAGGAGAGGTTACAAGAATATCATCATCTATTATGATTCTTTGCTTGTTGTTAACTTTCATATGCTAAATAGTTAATTTTAGTATTTGATATTAAGATATGTACCTGTTGCTTTATTTGTCCAGTATCCATACATATTCATTACAACCTCATTCCAATAAGCAACACCTTCTTCATTTTTAATACATTCATAAAT
>Ga0310697_10004230_pt1 | contig 14240 bp, 12 predicted proteins | sample 172DNAGHGlowgp2_FD_203883 | JGI IMG/M metagenome (GOLD analysis project Ga0310697, IMG submission 203883) | Sheep rumen microbial communities from Palmerston North, Manawatu-Wanganui, New Zealand - 1728 DNA GHGlow gp2 (v2) (version 2) | ecosystem: Host-associated > Mammals > Digestive system >...
AGCTCTACGATTTGTATGGTCTGTCATATGATTAGACAGTTGCAGAGGTGACAGATTAACACGCTTTTGAGGAGTTCTAGGGGATTGCTGCCAGTAATCGGGGTTTGGATGCAATTCCCGAGGGTCAACTTCGCATTTTTTTGCTCCAAAACGGTGTACAAGAGCGTCTGTCTGGCCGATTGTGACAAGAGGAGAAGCGCGCTGCCGCGTGAGAAGTGGCGGCGCGTTTTTTTGCTGCCCGTGCCGGATTTTGCCGCGCACATTTCCGTTGAAGAATCCGCTCCCATGTGTTACAATTGGATGAATTCATTTCAAATCCATGTCCCGCCCCAGGGGGACGGGCGAAAGAAAGCGAGGGGACTTCCTATGACGGATGCGATCGCAAAACCCGGCTGGCTGCGCGTGAGCGCCTGTGCGCTGCTGCTGGTCAGCATCATCGCCCTGTTCCTGCCCTGGCTGCGGCTCACGGTCACGCTGCCGGTACCGGGGATGGGGGGCATGACCATGGAGCAGCTGCTGGAGACCGTGGCGGGCAAGCCCATGTCGGAGATCCGGGCCGGGCTGCGGGAGACGGTGGAGGCCAGGGCCGAGGACCTGCGCGCAGCGGGCCTGACGCTGGAGCCCGCTGAGCTGGCCGGAGCTTTGGACCTGGCCCTGAGCGGCGGCTACTCCCTGCTGTCCGCCGCCCGGCTGTGTACCACCGCAGCCCGGGCCGCCGGGGGCCTCAGCCGCAGCGGGGGAGCGGAGGCGGCGCTGAGCATCTCCCCGGAGACGGCGGGCAGGCTGCGCCTGGCCGCAGTAGGGCTTTGGCTCTTTCTGGGGCTGACGCTGCTGCTGTTCCTGCTGGCCTGCTATACGCTCCTGACCGGGGGCGGGCCGGGCGCGCTGCCCTATGTGCTGGCCCTGGCCCTGGCCCTGGGCCTTTGCGCGCTGGGGGCGGAGCTGGTCAACCAGCGCCTGGGCAGCCTGGTCAACGCCCTGGGCTCCACCCTGGGCTTCGGGGCGGGCATCAGCGGCCTCAGCTTTTTTGACGGCCTCCGGCCTCTGCATCTGCACGTCTGGGCCTTCGTCGCGCCGGTGAGCGCGGCGGCGGCGCTGGCGCTGCTGCTGTGGGACCGGCGGAGAACACGCGGCAGAGCAGCCGCGAACTGAGAAACGGAAAAGGGGAAGGACAAATGAAAAAATCTCTTGTGATCGGCGTGTTGCTGGCCCTGGTCCTGGCGCTGACGCCGGGCGTGGCCGGGGCGGCGGACGCGGCGGCGTATGCGCCCGTGGGCGCGGAGGCGGCCCCGGCGGCCGCGCCGGAGGACTGGGACGCCCTGGAAGCGGCGGACATCGCCCGGCCCATGGCCGGAGATGACAGCCTGTGGGTCGTCAGCCAGAGCGGCCAGAAGAGCCTGGCCGGGCGCAAGGCGAAGGATCTGGCCGTGGAGCGGGTCTATGCCCGGCAGTTCAGCTTCACGGAGCGCTTTGCCGAGACGCCCTCTGTCACCGCGCCGTTCGCGGCGGGCGCGCTGAGCGCGGACTATCAGCGCACGGCCCAGGCGCGGCTGGACTACATCCGCCTGGCCGCCGGTCTGCCCCGCTGCGTGCCCAACGCGGACTGGAGCGACATGGCCCAGCACGCCGCGGTGCTGCTGGCGGCGAACGACAAGCTGAGCCTCAGCCCCGCGCAGCCGGAGGGCATGGCCGATGACTTTTATGACATGGGCCTGACGGCGGTGGCGTCCAGCAACATCTCCTCCCGCACGGGTCCAGCCGGGGCCAACTACCTCATCAGCGCCCTGAACGGCTGTATGTCCGACAACAGCGCCGCCAGTATGCGCAGCCTGGGGCACCGCCGCTGGCTCATCAACCCCTATCAGACCATGTGGGTGGGCTTCGGCGAGGTCATCAGCGAAAGCAACAAATACTATATCGTCACCCGCTGCTTCTCCGCCGACGGGGACTTCCCCCGGACGCGGGTGGACTATGACTTCGTGGCCTGGCCCGCCTCCGGCTGGTTCCCGGCGGAGCTGCTGGGCATGGCCGACCCCTGGAGCATCATGCTGAACCCCAACCGCTTTGAAGTCCCCAAGGAAGCAGAGATCACGGTCACCATCACCCGGGAGGCCGACGGGGCCAGCTGGACCCTGGACCAGAGCGCGGACCGGGATACCCCGGACAACAAGGAGCCCTATTTCCATGTGGACACCGGCAACTTCGGCGTGAACAACTGCATCATCTTCACCCCCGGCCGCCTGTACTGGGACGCCGAGGGCTTCGACGGGCGCTACAGCGTCGTTGTCACCGGCCTGGAGAAAAAGGGCGGCGGCGCGGCGGAGCTGCGCTACGACGTGGACTTCTTCGACGTGGCGGCGGTGGATCTGCCGGAGGTGGAAGCGGAGCTGGACATCAAAGGCGGCTGCACCGTGGAGGGGACCACCAGCGGCCCGGCGGGCAGCAACCTGTCCTTCCGTCTGGTCCCGGACGCGGACTTCCGCCTGGTCTCCCTCCGGGTCAACGGCGCGGAGCTGGAGGAACTGCCCGACAACTTCTTCTTCGAGCGCGTGCTGGAAAACCAGCGTATCGAGGCGCTGTTTCTCTACGAGGGGGAGGCGGACCTGAGCGACGGCCTGCTCACCTATCGCCAGAACGGGACGGAGATGACCGTCACCGGCCTGGCGGACCCGGACTACGACGGGGCGCTGCGGGTTCCGGAACAATACCTGGGCTGCGCCGTCACCGCCCTGGGCATGGGGGCGCTGCAAAACTGCGTCTGTGAGTCGGTGACACTGCCGGACAGCGTGGTCACCGTCGGGCGCAACGCCCTGCGCGGGGCGGACTGCCGCAGCATCGACCTGGGCGCGGGACTCCGCCAGCTGGGCCGGGACGCCCTCCGGGGCGCGACGATCCACGGCAGCCTGAGTCTGCCCGCCGACCTGGAGACCCTGGGCACCGGGGCCCTGACCGAGATGCCCAATCTGAGCGCCTTCGCCGTGACCGGAGAAGGGCCGCTCTTCGTCCGGGACGGGGTGCTCTATGTCCAGCGGGAGGGGGAGCCGGAGACCCTGCTGCGCTATCCCCTGGGCTCCAAACGGAGCTACTTCGTCGTGCCCGACAGCACTGAGGCCCTGGGCGACGGCTGCTTTGCCGGGGCCGCGGGGCTGAAGCGGATCTACGCCATGAGCCACGCGATCCGGGCCGAGTTTGACAGCTTTGCCGGAGATGACATCACAGTGTACTGTCATACCGATGCTCCGCTGTACGGCCAGGGCGCAGAGCTGGAGGGCACGGTGCATCTGCTGCCCCTGGACGGGCTGGACACCTTCGCCCTGGAGCCGGAGACCCGCAGCATCCGGGTCTTCAACCGCAGCGGCGAGACCATGTCCGACACCCTGGTGGCGGCGGAATACAGCGCCGGCCGCTGCGTGCGCGTCCGGGTCTGGACCCTGGACCTGCCGGACGGCGCGCTGCAGCTGCTGGACCTGGGGGACGCCGGAGCGGAAACCGACAGCCTGCGGCTGTTCTATGTGAAGGAGGGCAGCTTTGTTCCGCTGATGGAGGATATGACGCTGTAAGCCCGACGGCGTGCCCGTCCCATGGGAAAAATCCGGGCGCGCTGCGGATGGACGCATCCGCAGCGCGCCCGGTGGGCGATGAAAGAAGGAGCGGCGCTGCCAAAGTTGCGCATGGGGCTTCCATCTGGCGGAAGCCCCATGCGCAACGATACGATATATGGTATTCCACTCACTCCACCGGCGCGATGGGTGTGAAGGCGTCCAGCTCCCGGAAAAAGGCCTCCGGGCTCTCCAGGGCGCACATGTGGCCGCCGGGGATGATCGCCTCCCGGACGCTGCCGCCGCGCTGGCGGTACAGGTCGAAGAAGTGCCGGGTCTGGGCGATCATGGGCTGGGGCGGATAGACCAGTTCTCCCGGCCAGCCCTGGACCAGACCGATCTGGCCCAGATAGCCGAAGTCCATCATGCTCTGGTCGCTGACGATGTCGTCGCTGTCCCCCCGGACCCAGAGGATCTCCGGTTTGTCCTCCAGCTCCAGCAGGGCCGAGAGGTTGGCGTACTGGGGGCTCATGGCGTTCAGGACGCCCCGCTGCCCGGCCACCACGAAGGGCCAGCGGGGGCAGACGGTGAAGCTGCCGGGATAGCTGGTTTCGCCGAGCTTCATCTTGCCGATCTCCTGGATGAAGAGGTTTTCCCAGCGCCAGCTCAGGCGGAAGGGGGGCTTGAAGTAGTAGTGCTGGAGCAGCTCGCGCAGCACCGTGCGGCTGTGCTGGGTGACGAAGTTCACCAGGGTGGGGTTGGCCACGCCGCCGCCGGAGCCCAGGCCCAGGGGGTGATAGGGAGTGCCTTCCTCACCGTAGGTCCCGCCGAAGCCGTAGGGGCTGCCGGGGGCGATGAGGATCAGGCGCTCCACCATGTCCCGGTGGTCCGTGGCGAACTGCATGGCCACGTTGCCGCCCAGGGACCAGCCGCAGAGGGTGAAGCGCTCCCAGCCCAGGGCGCGGCAGAACGCGAAGATGTCGTCACTCCAGTCCCGGTAGCCCCGGGTGGCGTCCAGGGGCGCGTCCTCCGTGTCCCCGAAGCAGCGCAGGTCGGGCGCGCACACGTCCCAGCTGCGGGACAGGCGGGCAAAGAGCGGAAGGTAAAAAGCGGCCGAGGAGAGGTTGCCGTGGAGCAGCAGAAGACGACGGGAATGCCCCTCGCCCGCACGATAGTAGCTGGTGCGCAATCGGTCTGTTTCGAGGAAGCGCTGTTGGTACATAATTTGAGATCACCGCCAAGTTTTCAGGATTCGACCCGCCCTGGAGGCGGGAAGCTTTCCCTATTCTAGCGTTTTTTCACATCACTTGCAAGGTCTGTCGGGGAAAAATTGCCGTTTTTATAAAACTTTCCACTTTTACAAGAAAAATGCGGCAAATCGTTTGACAGAATCGGAAGTTTGGGGTATAATTTCTATCGCTGGATACTATAGCGATTCGGCATGGCGGACCGGGCGGCACAAGGCCGCACGAACGCCGACTGACCAAACCAAAACCGATCATAAAAAAGAGCACAACAGGAGGTACTCACATGAGCAACAATCCCTTTCTGGATTATCAGCAGCAGTTCTTCAAGACCTGGACCGACAACATGAGCAAGATCCCCGGCATGGACACCTATCAGCAGATGTTCCAGAACGCCACCCCCAACCTGCAGGAGTACTGGAAGACCTTCGCCCCCGCCGGCCTGACCAACCCCACCGAGTTCTGGAAGAACCTCCAGGATCAGGGCGCTGAGTACTGGAAGAACTTCCAGTCCATGGTCCCCGGCCTCGAGAACTTCTGGAAGACCTTCTCCCCGATGATTCCCAACATGGGCGACTTCTCCAGCATGTTCCCCTACAAGATCCCCGGCATGGAGCTGTACACCAAGGTGTTCGAGATGTGGAAGGGCATGAGCAACCCCGTGACCTTCGCCAAGGACTTCCAGGAGAAGTACATGGACCTGATGCAGGATATGTTCAAGGGTGTCCTGCCCGCCGGCGCCAACAACGTCATCGGCAAGCCCATGGAGCTGATGGACAACTGCGTCAACTTCTACAAGCAGACCCTGGCTCCCTGGATGGAGCTGGATCAGGGCATCATGAGCCGCATCGCTTCCGGCGACATGAGCGCTTACAACGACTTCTTCAAGCAGTTCAATGAAAAGTACGACGAGACCATCGGCAAGTACCTGAACATGATGGGTCTGGGCCTGAACCGCGAGGCCAACGAGGAGCAGATGCAGGCCATCAACGCCTACTACAAGGCCATGTTCTCCAGCGGCGAGCTGGCCAGCACCGTCATGACCTCCTTGGGCGACTCCATGAAGGATCTGGTCGAGTCCTACCAGAAGGGCATCGCCGAAGGCAAGAGCTTCTCCACCTTCCGTGACTTCTATAACCTGTGGTACAAGACCACCGAGGATTCCCTGCTGAAGCTGTTCAGCACCGACGAGTTCGCCAAGGTCTTCGACGATTTCGCCGACAAGTACTCTCAGTACACCATCGCCATGAACAAGGTCTATGAGCGCGCCCTGTCCGCTCTGCCCATCCCCACCAACACCGACATGAAGAGCCTGTACAAGACCGTTTACGACCTGCGCAAGGAGGTCCGCGACCTGTCCCGCGCCGTCGCCGGCATGACCGCTCCCGCCGCGGAGACCAAGAAGGAGGGCTAAGCCACAATGAGCAACGAGATGAAGAATCCCTTTGAAGAGGGCATGGAGCAGTTCACCGAGTTCCAGAACAAGGTCATGCAGACCGCTGTGAACGCCATGCAGCAGTTCGACCCCCAGAAGTTCTCTGAGCAGCTGATTAACATGCAGGACAACATCATGAAGGGCATGGACGTTCTGCTGAACCTCAAGCCCGAGGATGTCGCCAGCGATACCCTGGAGAAGGACGTGGTCCTGACCGTCGGCAAGATGCGTCTGTTCCACTACAAGCCCCTGGCTCCGGCCCGCAAGCGCATCAAGACCCCGCTGATGATCACCTACGCCCTGGTCAACCGTCAGTACATGATGGACCTGCAGCCTGACCGCAGCGTGATCAAGAGCTTCCTCGAGGCCGGCCTGGATGTGTACATCATCGACTGGGGTTATCCCACCGCCGAGGATATGTACCTCACCATGGACGACTACATCAACTGGTACATGGACGAGGCCGTGGACGCCATCCGCAAGGAGACCGGCAAGGACGCCATCAACCTGCTGGGCGTCTGCCAGGGCGGCACCTTCTCCACCATCTACACCGCGCTGCACCCCGACAAGATCAAGAACCTGGTCGCCATGGTCGTCCCCATTGACTTCTCCGGCAACGAGGGTCTGCTGTTCCGTTGGAGCAAGTACATGAACATCGACTCCCTGGTGGATGCCTTCGACGGCGTCGTTCCCGGCGATGCGATGAACGTGGCCTACCTGGTCCTGAAGCCCCTGGGCAACATGGTCGAGAAGTACGTCGGCATGACCGACAAGTGGACCGATCCCGAGTTCATGAAGAACTTCCTCCGCATGGAGAAGTGGGTCTTCGACAGCCCCGCCCAGGTCGGCGCGACCCTGAGCCAGTTCACCAAGGATCTGTACCAGGGCAACAAGCTCATCAAGGGCGAGCTGGAGCTCGGCGGCAAGCGCGTCGATCTCAAGAACATCAACATGCCCGTCCTCTGCGCCGTGGCTGAGAAGGACCACCTGGTGCCTCCCTCCGCCAGCCGTCCGCTGATGGATGCCATCTCCAGCACCGACAAGCAGTTCATGCTGTTCAACACCGGTCACATCGGCATGTATACCTCCTCCAAGTCCCGCACCGACATCATCCCCTCCATCATCGAGTGGATCAAGTCCCGCAGCTGAGACTTCGGAAGAACACAAAGCGAATCAAAGCAGCCGCCCGCGTCAGCGGGCGGCTGTTTTTATGGGTTGCCGGAGATATCAATATCTTCTGCTGCCCGATTGGCGCTCATCCGTCACGTCGTAGACAGAGACGCCGTATTCCGCCGCATAGAGACGGCGATAGTGAGAAAAGAGATCACGCTGCCGGTAGAACCGTCCGCCGTGCATGTCGCCGTATCGCTCCGCCAGGGCGGGAAGGGAGGGGAAGGCCGCGTAATAGGCGTCGTCCAGCGCTTCCACCTCGGTCAGGATCTGTTCGTGGGACATGGACAGATAACGCTGGATGTTGTCCCGCCGGAGGGAAAGAATCAACATGCGCCCCGTCTCCTCCGCAAAGTCCCGGCTTGCCAGCCACTCCCGTTCCGGGCGGTAGAGCTTACGATTGAGCAACGCCTGGGCCTCCTGGGAAAGTTGGCCGAGATCGTTTTCCGAAAACCGGATGCCTTGCAAGCTGAGGCCCCGGCCCTCTTCGTGCGGCACAAAAAGCGAGAGCGAAAGGCAGGGAACCTGACGCCGCAGCAGCTCCAGCAGCGCGTCCGCCTGCCCCGCGCTCTCAGCCGTCAGCGGTACCCCGGCGCGCACGGCCAGTCCAGCCTCGTCCGCCGCACGCATCAGGCGGAGCAGAAAGGCAAAGTCCCCCCGACGGTTTGCAAACCTGTCGTGGTAGTCCGGCAGTCCGTAGAATGTGAAGTTGAGCGTTTGGACGCCTTCCTCCGCAAGCATCTGCGCCAGTGTCTGGCACTCCGCCCGGCTGCGCATTCGCATTCCGCCGCATTGCAGGAACTCCGCCTGTGGGCTGCCGATCTGACGCAGAAAGCGCAGCGCGTTTCTGAGGTCCGGGTGCTCCATGGCATAACCAAAGGCAAAATGGAAGCGCAGCTCCGGTCTGTTCTTCCGCAGCCATTGCCGAAACTGCTGGGCAAAGCGCGTACTCTGCTCCCAGTCCGCCCCCATCGCTGTCCCGTCCCAGGACAGGAGGCAATATCTGCATCGGCAGCCACAGGGGACGCAAAGCGTTTGGACAAGGATGGACTCCGTTTTCATGGTTATCATACCACCTCAGTTTTCGCTTCGTGATGGTTCGCAATCAGAGAAAAGCAAAACAATTGCGCCGCATTGACCGGGAAGGGAAATGCGGCGCAAGGCTTGTCCAGAATCGCGGCGGCGTTCAGCTCAGCAGCTCCTCCACCGTACAGCTCAGCGCGCCGGCCAGGGCGCGGAGGGTGTCGTACTGGGCGCGGCAGATGTCCAGGTCGCCCTGCTCATAGGCGCGGATGGAGCGGATCTTGACTCCGCTGACCAGGGCAAGCTGGGACTGGCTCAGGCTCCGGCTGAGGCGCAGACGCTTGAGGGCGGGCTGGGGAAAGAGACGGCTGTGATAGAGGGCCGCGATCTCCTCCGGGGCGGCGTTCCGGCGGTCTTTCGCCAGTTTCCGCAGCTCCGACAGCGGCACCGCCTCCATGAGCCGGGCAAAGGGGAGCCCCAGGGCCCACTGGACGTAGCAGAGCATCTGGCCGCACCAGTATTCCGCCGTCAGGTCCACGTCGTGGATGTCCGGGTCCACGGTCTCCCCACTGAGGGCGGTGTACAGCTCATCGCCTGTGCGTCCGGCCAGATAAGCGGGATCGCCCTGTTCCCAGGCCTTGGCCAGGTCGGACTCCAGGAAGCGCCGCAGGAAGTCCTCCGGCTTCATGCGCAGCATCCCCGCGTCGAAGCAGAGACCCAGGTTGCGCATGGCCTGCGGAAGATAGCACGGGTTGTAGGCTTCAATCATCGTCCGGCACAGCTCCTTTCAGCAGATCGGTCAGGTAGATGTCCCCCTCAGCAGCGCCCTTGTGCTCCAGTTTGGCGCACCAGCGGCTGCGCAGCAAGGCGTCGCGGCCCCGGCGGATGGGGTCATAGCGCGTCCAGGCCGCCGCTTCCTGGCTGACAAACTCCAGCCGCGCCAGCGCCTTCCGGCTGGTCAGCACCACCTGCTGTCCGAAGGGGTCCAGCGCCAGGGAGTCCCCCAGCAGCCCCAGGGGCAGCGCGTTGTCCAGGAAGGCCTGGGCGAAGGACAGGGCAGAATCGTCCGCCCGCGGCCCCAGGATCAGGTCATAGTCCCCCGGCTCCACGTCGTAGCGGTCCAGGATCAGCGCGGCGGCCTCATCGCAGAGGCGGTCCCGGGTGGTGATGCTCCGGTAGCGCAGCAGCAGCGCCAGCCAGCGCAGCAGATTCCCTGGGCGCAAGTCCAGCTCCAGCACCTCCAGCCCGCCGGGGTCCAGGCGGTAGCAGTTGGCGTAGCCGTCGGCCCCGTCGCGGCAGGCCCATTCGGCGGCCAGGTCGGGATACTCCGTGCAGTAAAAGCCGGGCCCAAAGTCCCTGTGCAGACTGCCCGCCCCAAACTCCGGCTTCCGCAGGATCTCCTTTGATCCGTGATACAGTCTGATGGTATCTGCGAGATTCATGGAATCCCCCCTCTCTCTGTTTCCCTCATTCTATCATTGCACTGTCACGATAGCAAGCGGGAATTTATATTTCCTGCGTTTTTTTGGGGAAAAGAGGGGTGAGGGGGCGTTTTTTTGCGCGAGATGCAAAGCGTGGAGACACGGGGACAGTTCTTTTGTCTTAACGCGGTGCTCGCGCAATGATGGTTTTTCTGATTGCTGTCAGTCTCGAAAGCTGGCGATTGGAGATACCAGCGCCCAAAGCTTTCCGGATTGCCGCATCACGCCGCACCCCGCTCCAGCGTCCGATTTCCTAAACCATGATGTGATAACGTCCGGTTTCGGCTCTCCCACACGCATCCCTCGGCATGGGAGTATCCTCCAATCAGCAGTTTGCTCGTCTGAATGATATGTCATATGGACTAGGATGCAAGGACAAAAGAACCGTCCCCCTGTCTTTACAATGTCACTGAATGACTCCGGTTCCCCTTTGACAATCGGTTGCTGCTGCGCTATACTTGTATCAGCGGAAGCTACAGGGCCAAGGGGCGCTTTGGGCGTAAGCTGCGGGGACGGTTCGCCGTTCATGTTCAGTTCTTGGGTGATGCTTCCGCTATTGTTTTGCATATAGGCACTTGCGATATGGAGTTTCCGATCCGCGCTGTGTGAGACAGGGGGACGGTTTTTTTGTCTTAGCGTGCTGCTCGCTCAATGATGGGTTTGCTGATTGCCGGAATGATACACCACATGGAATATGATGATAAGACAAAAGAACCGTCCCCTTGTCTTTCCGAGCAGCAAAAGATAAAATATCATAATACGCTGAGACATTCCGCTTCGGATTGCGAGTATATGGTTGGGAACGGAAAGAAGGTGACACGGTTGGAGGACAGAGATATCATCGCCCTGTTTGATGCGCGCTCGGAACAGGCGATTGACGAACTCGGCAAAAAGCACGGGGGGTATGCGAAAAAGGTTGCGTTCAACATCCTGCATGACGCACAGGACGCGGAGGAGACCGTCAACGATACATATCTCGCGGTCTGGAACACGATCCCGCCGCAAAACCCTGATCCGCTGCGCACCTACGTCTGTCGCATTGCCCGGAACCTCGCCGTCACACGTCTGCGGGAAAAGACCGCGGAGAAGCGAAACGGCAGCTACGACGCCGCGCTGGATGAGCTTGCGGAGGTGCTTTCGGCTCAGGAAACAGTGGAATCGGCCTGCGCTGCGGCAGAACTGACCACCGCCATCGACGCGTTCCTGGACGCCGTCAGCTATGACGACCGCTACATGTTCATGCGGCGCTTCTGGTACGGCGACAGCGTCTCAGACATCGCCGCCGCCATGCGCATGGGGCCCCACCGCGTCACCGTTCGCCTTTCCAGAATCCGGAAACGGCTTTCCGACTATTTGAAGAAAGAGGGCTTGCTGCAATGAACCGGGAACAAATCTCAGAGGCTGTCGGCAATCTCGCCGATCGGCACATCACCGCCACCGCGCAGTATGATCCCCGGGGCGTCTCCGGCAACCCGGAAAGGATCATCCCAATGAAAACTCGTACTATTCGGAAACCCCTGCTGATCGCGGCCGTCGTCGCGCTAGTGCTGGCCCTGGGCGTCAGCGTCTACGCCGTCGGCTGGCTCGCGCCCATCTTCCACAAGATGCAGGGCATGACGCCCGACACGGAACGCAAGGCGCTTTACGAAACTGCCGAGCAGGCGGTCATTGACCAGGAGCAGACGCCGGAAACCGTCACGATCCACGCTTTCGACAATAGCAAGATCAACCTCAGCGAGCGTTACTACGACGGTAAAACGCTGCTGCTTGGCGTCAATCTGGAGGAGGTCGTGCCCGGCATGACCGTGGGCTATACGCCGGACAACACGCTGCTTGCAAAAATCAGCAACGTGGCTTTCTTCCATGATGTCAACGGGAACGACGATCTCGACGTGCTGCTGTCGGAGGGCATGGAGCGCTCGCTCTATGAGGAGTATCTTGACCATCGCACAGACTATGCGAAAGAATATGACCTCCGCAACCTTAGCGCCATCACGCTGGATTGGATGCTGAAGGAGAAGCTGTCTGCGGAAGAATATGATGCGGCGTGGAAGCTCCTCCGCGAGACCGGGCACCTGTGCGTGGTCGACAGCGAGGTGTACATAGGAGATCACATCACACTGGACGACGGTACGGATATCGGCCTGACGGGCCAGCAGAACGTGGACAGCGACGATGTCAGCGCACACAGCGGCAACATCTTCATTGAGGCATCCTCTTTGCCTGAGGCGGCACAGAACCGCGACGCGTTGCGCATCAACCTGAACGTGAGGAACGCCCGCACCTACTATTCCATGACGCTCGGCGGCCCGGCGTATTTCTACTACGAAGTCGTCGATGAAGTGCAAGTGCCTTTCACCGTTGAGAACAACGGGAAATAACCAATGCCCTGTCAATTGAACGAGGGGGGAGTGAGCATATGGCCCACTTCTCCCCCGCTTTTTTCGTTTTTGTTTGCGTTTCCGTATCATGGCTGAATCATCTGCATCTGATGGCTTGCATTCATTTGCACAGCCGTGTACAATGCCAACGTGCAGGTCTGGCGAGGTCAAAAAAGTTAAGAATTATTGCTCAATAATTTAAGACATATATCGTAAAATATTTATGTGAAACAGTAGGATGGTTCTTTTGTCTTAGCGTGCTGCTCGCTCAATGATGGGTTTGCTGATTGCCGGAATGATACACCACATGGAATATGATGATAAGACAAAAGAACCGTCCCCCTTTCTTGAATGTTCAAAGCGCAGGCATAAAAAATGAGTGTTCTCACAGGACACTGAGATCCTATAAGAACACTCACAATGGTGCCGGTGGTGGGACTCGAACCCACACGCCATCGCTGGCAACGGATTTTGAGTCCGCCTCGTCTACCATTCCAACACACCGGCACAACAATACAAAGTATACTACATTTGCCTCCCGATTGCAAGTAGGAATTCCAGGCCATTTCGCGGGACATACCGCGCCCGGTGCATCGCCGCTCCGCTCAGGTCTCGCCCAACTGGGGGGCATAACGCCCTTCCAGCAGGGCCAGAATGTCCGCTTCCGGCCAGATCGCATTCGGGCACAGTTCCGCGGGCTGTCCGTCCTCCAGATCGGCGATGACGGCGGCGGTTCCGGCTTTCCTGTCACCGGTGTTGTCAAAGATCAGAACCCGGCTGCATAGGGGCAACAGTTTGGGCAGGAGGCGCAGGCAGCGGTGATAGCGTTCCACCACCTTGTCCTCCGGCACGTCGTGGCCGCCCGCAGCGGCCCGCTGGCGTACCCGGGCCAGGTTGACCGCCGGATCCCGGGTCAGCACATAGAAGCAGCAGATCTCATAGCCCTGCTCCCGGGCGCGGCGCAGCAGCTCCAGATTCCGCTCCGTGGAGAGGACGGTTTCAAAGGTGAAGTCCTCCCCCTGACGCAGATAGTACTCCCGGGTCTCCTCGGCAATCTGCGCCGCCTGCAGGGCGTCGCAATGCAGATGCGCCTGGATCATGTCCGCGTTGATGTACACGCCCGGCGCGCCGTCCATGAGGCGGCGCGTCACCGTGCTTTTTCCTGAGCCATTTGGCCCGGCAAAAACCCAGATTGCGGGCATTTCCGGCTCCTTTCAGCGCACCGTGACCGGGCGCTTTGTGTCGGGGTCCAGATAGGTGAAGTGGTCGGAGGGGGCGCGGCCGGACGTGGCGTCCGCCTCCGTCACCGCCAGACGCATCCGCCGCTCCAGCTCCGCCCGGTCCAGGCGGGGCTTCGCGGGCGACCGCTGCCCGGCGGGGGCTACCACGTCAAAGGGGAAGCCCCCCTCCGCCGCAAAGCGCCGCAGAAAAATGTTCACCGCCGTGCTGAGGGACAGGCCAATGGCCTCCGAGACCTGTTCCGCCTCCGCTTTGACGCTGTCGTCTACCCGTGTCGATACCGTAGCCATACTGCGCACCCTTTCTGTCCTGATTGGAAGGCTCCGATAAAGGGAAGGGGCGCACCCCTCCTGCCTATTTATAGTGTATGATGCAAGTTGCTCAGTTATTGCTTTTCATGGTCGTCACTCAATCGGATATAAGGTAGATGTATAAACTGCAGTAGAAATCGCATTTCCCTTTTTGAAAAAATAAATATCCATTTCGGCTTGTCCCCAGGTGATATTGAACCATAAAATATTGTACTCCATTTAACAATTATGGTTCCTGATCACTCACAAATAATTCAGTTGTTTCATTTACAATAACATCAAAATCTGCATTATCATGGAACGAAAACTCCATTTTGTTTCCTTTATTATCCTCGTAGTACCATGAGTATTGAGCCAGTATGGGTTCTATTCAACTTGATACGCACTAACCAAACTATCAATTTGCAGATTGCTTCT
>Ga0310697_10004232_pt1 | contig 14239 bp, 4 predicted proteins | sample 172DNAGHGlowgp2_FD_203883 | JGI IMG/M metagenome (GOLD analysis project Ga0310697, IMG submission 203883) | Sheep rumen microbial communities from Palmerston North, Manawatu-Wanganui, New Zealand - 1728 DNA GHGlow gp2 (v2) (version 2) | ecosystem: Host-associated > Mammals > Digestive system >...
AGACGCGTGCATTGTTGATGAGCGCCTTCTTTGTGATGCTGGCAGGCAGCGTGTAGCCCAACTGGATCTGCTTGAACTTGAAGTAAGAACCGTTGAACACGGCAGCACTTGAACTGAAGAATGTCCAGTCAGAACCCACAAGTTTCATGTCAGGATACTTTCCTATTGATATGATTTTGCCATCAGCATCTGATTTGGTTGAGTTCTTCCAGAAGGTTGTCAGGCTGTTCACCTGCCAGTTCTCACCGCCGACCATGACGTTGTAGATGTCGTTGCCTGCAACACCAGTACCGAATACGGTGAAGTCGAATCCCTTGTACTCAAGGTTAACGGTGATACCGTAAGTGAAGTTAGGAATAGCGGAACCTACATACTGCTTGTCGTCGTCGGTAGGAGCATTGGTAATTTGACCGTCCTTGGTGTAGTAGAGGGCCTTACCTGTCTCTTTCTCAACACCGGCGTACTTCCAGCCATACATGTACCAGATGGGGTATCCCTTCTCGAAGAGAGGAGCCAGGCGGTTGTTGAAACCATTCAGAGCGGGTTCATCGGGCGAAATGCGGTCGGCCACAGATGCCACTTCCTTCACCTCGTTGTGGAGGGTACCGAAGTTTGCCGTCACGCTGTAGCGGAGATCACCCACCTTGTCGCGCCATCCAAGTTCAAAGTCGAAACCATAGTTGTTCACCTTACCAGAGTTAGCATACGAACTGGAAACACCGATTTCGGGCAGCGGAGCAATCTTGATCAGCAGGTCCTTGGTGTTCTTGTTATAGTAGTCAATGCCCAGGCTCAGGCGGTTGTTCAGGAAACGTGCATCCAGACCCAGGTCAAACTGTTCAGAGGTCTCCCATTTCAAGTTTGGATTAGCCAGACCCGTAGGCTTAGAACCGAGCGTCACATCACCGGAATTACCATCCATCTGATACCAGTTGCTGTTCAGCGAGATAGGAGCGGTGTAAGGATAGTTGTTCAGGATATTGATATTACCGTTGCGGCCCCAAGAAGCGCGGAGTTTCAAGAATGAAACAAGGTCCTGACTAACGGCATCCTTGAAGAACTTCTCGTTGCTGATGGTCCAGCCAGCCGAGACAGAGGGGAAGGTGCCCCAACGGTTGTTCTTCTTCAGTTTAGACGAGTCGAATGCATCACGACGGATATTGAACTGGAAGAAATAGCGATCATCATAAGAATATGACAGACGGCCGAAATATGACAGTTCAGTAGCATCGCTGGGCGAATTGGAAACATTCTTTGTTACGCTGGAGAGCACATAACTCATATACTGGAAGTTTTTAGCGTCGCCCGACAGGATGGGATCAGTATCTTCTGCACTGGCACTGAGGTTGTCAGTATGGGTCTTAGCGAACGACATACCAATCATTGCGCCAATATTGTGCTTACCAATCGTCTTATTGTAGTTGGCAAAGTTCTCCCACTGATAGTAGAAACCTGTATTGTTCTCTGCATTAATGGTGTACTTCGTATCATTAGCCATTGAGTTGATATAGAAAGGCTTCTGATAGTTGTGGTAGTTGCTCTGCCAGAGGCGATAGCCCAGGCGCGAGGTGATGACCAGACCATCCAGCGGTGTGAGGTTGGCAGCCATGTTACCACGGAGGGTAAAACCACCACGAGACTGATCGCGACGGTTAATCTGCCACAGGGGGTTACCGGCCGAGTGAGCCAAGAGTTTAGAACTGCCATAGTAGTTGCCATCGGCATCGAGGGGAACGTACTTGCCCTCTTGGACAGCAGCATACTGACCCAGACCAAATGCAGACTCAGGAGCATCATACGGAATGGTCACAGGAGTCAGAGGGTCAATAGAAACAACACCGTTCAATACAGAGCCGTAACCATTGGTAACACCCTTGGTCTTCCACTTCTCGAGTGAGTTGTTGGTCGAAATGCTCAACCAGTCATAGAGCTTATAGTCAGCATTAATCTGGCCGGTGATACGCTTGTAAACGTCCTGGCTGCCTTTTACGATACCATTGTTGTCTACAAGGTTCAATGCAGCAAGGAAATGACCCTTGTCGTTGCCACCCTGCACGGTGATATTGTGCTGCATGGACCAACTGTCCTCGAACACGGCGTCATACCAGTCAGTATTGGTGCCATCATAATGGTAAACATTCTCAAGGTCACCGTCATGCAGGTCGCCACGATAGGTGTGGTACTCGATGAATCCAGGGGCATCAAACAGTTCTGCTTTTTTACCAAGCGACTGGCGAGAAGCCTTGAACTCATAGCTTACCACACTCTTACCAGCCTGAGCCTTGCCAGTCTTGGTGGTAATCAGCACGACGCCGTTACCAGCCTGGGCACCATAGATGGCTGCAGAGGCAGCATCTTTCAGGATTTCCATGCTCTCAATGAGAGAGGGGTCCAGATACTGGATATTGTCTACTTTCAGGCCATCAACGATGAGCAACGGGCCGATATTGCCGCTGTTTGAAGAGAAACCGCGTACGCGGATCTCAGCACCTGTGCCAGGAGCACCACTATTGATAATCTGTACGCCGGAGACCTTACCCTGAAGGGCAGCAGCAGCATCGGTCGTAGCAAGACCCTTGATGTCGTCAGCCTTTATGGATGCCACAGCACCAGTCAGGTCAGACTTCTTCTGAACACCGTAGCCGATGACCACCACATCGTTCAGGGTGTTGCGGTCTTCGCTGAGCGTGATAGCCGAAAGATTGCCGTCGGCACTCACTTCGAGCGGCTCATAGCCTACATAGGACACAATCAGTTTGGCCCCTGGCTTTGCATTAATGGTGAAATTGCCGTTGGCATCGGTCACTGCACGGACATTGGTGCCTTTCACTTGCACCGTAGCACCGATTAGCGGTCCCTCACTGTCAACCACACTTCCTTTAACAACTTTCTGCTGTTGCACTTCTTCCACTCCGAGAGTGGTGTCAGCAGCCATTGTCTGTACAGGAATGACACAACCAGCGGTCATAGCCAATCCTAACATCCATGCTTTTTGACTTAGGAATAAATTCATAGGTTTTTGGTTTTAGTTAATAAAAGAAATAGTAATTTATGGTTAATACTGTTAATGTTTCATGATTCAGGTTTCAGGTTTAATTTTGAATGTTTAAAAAATTTAGGTAACATAGCGTTTTCGAGTGCAAAATAAGTAAATGTTTTTTCTCAAGCGTTTCATTTATGGCTCATTTTATTGTCATTTTGTGCTTTTTCAGGCATTTCTTAATATTCTATGGTCATCTTCGTCAAGTCGGCATCGTCAGAACTGGTGCCAATGAGTATTTCGTACTTGCCGGACTTCACACGCATGGTGTTGGTCTCGGGGTCGAAGAACTCAAACGACTTGCGGGTGAGACCCATCGACACGTGGCATGTCTCGCCGGGTTTGATGTTGTCGGCCGTGCGCTGGAAGGCGCGGAGCGACTTCAGCGGCCCGTCGGGGTCCTGCAGGTTGCGGATGTAGACCTGCACAACGGTTCCACCCGCACGAGTGCCCACATTGCTGACGGGAACCTTTATTTCGTAGACAGGCTGGGTATCGTCTGCACAGGCTTCGCTGCGCGTAACCATCGGCTCGCCGATCTCGAACTGCGTATAACTCAGTCCGTAGCCGAAGGGGAAGAGGGCGTCATTGAAATAGCGATAGGTGCGCCCCTTCATCGAATAGTCCTCATAGTCGGGCAGTTGGTCGCTGTTTTTATAGAAAGTAATGGGCAGTTTGCCTGTGGGATTATAGTCGCCGAAGAGCACATCGGCCACAGCGGTACCACCCTCCTGACCTGGATACCAAGCCTGCACGATGGCATCGCAGATGTCTGTCTCAGGCTGCAGGGCAATGCACGAGCCCGAGCAGTTGACAAAGATGATTTGCTTGCCGGCGGCCTTCAGCGCCTTGAGGAAATCGCGCTGCACCTTGGGCAGTTCAATATGGGTGCGGTCGCCACCCTTGAAGCCATCGATGCTGACGGGCATCTCCTCACCCTCGAGGGCTGGCGAGATGCCCCCCACGAAGACGACCTTGTCAATGCCCTCCAACTGTCTGATAGTCTGCTGGTAGTCAATGGGCAGTTCTTTGGCAATGTTAATGGCCAGGTTAGCATTATAAGTATGTACGTGCGCGAAGCGTACCTCTATATTATAACTCTTGCCGGCCTCAGCCTGTATGGCCACACGGTTGGGTGTGGTGCGCCAGATGCGATGACGGAACTTGCGCTCGCCGTCGATGTAGAGTTCAAACTGTCCGCAGCCGTCTACGTTCACCACATATTCGCCAGCCTCCTTCGGTGTGAAGACGGTCTCGTACTTTGCCGAGAAGTCTTCCAACTGTACGCCGGGGGCAAAGTTGTGCATGCCAAAGGTGGTGACGGCCAGCGGCGTGGTGTAATACTGTGTGGTGACGGGCTTGCCTTCCATCTCGCGGTTGTTCCAGAAGGTTCCCTTCATGCCTTTCTTTCCCTCAAAACTGCACTGCGAGGCCATCAGGCACTCCATCACCTTGTCGTAAGTCAGGTCGCAGCCAGGAATATATTTCACCTTTTCACTTTTCAACTTTTTAACTTTCACCTTTTCACAGATACCATCGAGGATGGTGATGGTATGGTTGGGCTGTCCGTTATAGTTGCCCCACATCATCGGCGTATTGTCGGCATTGGGACCAATGACGGCAATCCGTTCCTTGCCTTTCTGAAGGGGAAGGATATTGTTCTTGTTCTGCAGCAGCACGATGGTCTGGCGGGCCATGTCGAGTGCCAGTTGGCGACTTTCCTTGGTATCCATGGCCGAATAGGGAATCTTTGACCATTCCACGAGCGAGGGATCGTCCATCTCGCCCAGATCGAAACGGCCTTCCAGTAGGCGCACCACATGCTTGTCTACCTCAGCCTCGGTAATGAGGCCACGGCGCACAGCCTCAGGAATGCTCTTATAGGCATAGCCGTAGCCGCACTCCACATCGGTGCCGGCAATAGTTGCCTTTGCAGAGGCAGTGACGGGCGACGACGAACTCTTGTGCGAGGTATAGAAGTCGGAAACGGCACCGCAGTCGCTCACCACCAGATAGTCAAAGCCCCACTCATCGCGCAGAATCTGCTGCAGCAGACGGTTGGAACCACAGCACGGGTCATCGTCAAGGCGCTGGTAGGCACACATCACCTCGCGCACCTTGGCATCCTGCACCAGCGTCTTGAAGGCGGGCATGTAGGTCTCCCACATGTCACGCGGCGACACATCGGTCAGATTGGCCGAATGGCGCGTATACTCAGGGCCGCTATGCACGGCATAATGCTTGGCACAGGCCCACAACTTGCGATACTTCGAGGTCTCTGGCCCCTGCAGGCCACGCACCACCTGGGTGCCCATGACACTGGTCAGATAGGGGTCTTCGCCGTATGTTTCCTGGCCGCGTCCCCACCGCGGGTCGCGGAAAATGTTCACATTGGGCGTCCACACCGAAAGGCTGTGGAACTTCTCGTCCTCTCCACCGTTGAGCATACGATGGTTGTACTGCGCACGAAACTCGGTGCTGGCCACATCGAACACCTTATATACCATATTGGGATTCCATGAGGCCGCCAAGGCCACTGGCTCTGGAAACACCGTCACGTTGCCCATGTTGGCGGCCCCGTGAAGGGCTTCGCTCCACCAGAAGAACTTCTTGATGCCCAAACGCGGAATAGCAGGGCTCTCGTCGAGCATCAACTGAGCCTTTTCCTCCAGCGTGAGGCGCGAGCAGAGATCCTTGGCCCGCTCACGTGCACTGAGCGACGGATCTTGATAAGGCAATGTCTGTGCCGTCAAGGCAGCCATGCAGAATTGCAACAAAACAAAAACATAAAAACGTTGTTTCATCATCGGTCGTTATAGTTTTAGAATTCGCTACAAAATTACGACAAATACGCTGTTTTTGCTTGTATATATGTTGCATTTTATTGCCACTGCGTCACACTGAGGGAACAAGTGGACACCGGATGCAGCCCCTATGAAAAAAAATGACTATATTTGCAACAAAGAACATTGAACATTGAACATTGACCATTGAACATTGACCATTGAACATTGAACATTGAACATTGAACATTGAACATTGAACTATAAAACATAAAACTATAAACCATATGAAGCAAACCTTAACACTACTGTTCATGGCCGTGCCGCTATGGATGACGGCACAGAATCCCATCGTCCGCGACCAGTTTACAGCCGACCCTACCGCACGCGTATTTAATAATAAGGTGTATCTGTATGCCTCGCACGACATCACGCCACCGGCATCGCAGCGTCAAGACTGGTTCTGCATGGAAGACTACCACGTGTTCTCGTCAGAAAACCTGACAGAATGGACCGATCACGGCATGATCATCTCGCAGAAGGATGTGCTCTGGGGCAACCCCGAGGGTTATTCGATGTGGGCTCCCGACTGTGTGGAGAAAAACGGGAAATACTACTTCTACTTCCCCAATGCACCGAAAAGCGGAAGAGGCTTTGCCATCGGCGTGGCCACAGCCGACAATCCAGAGGGTCCCTTCCGCCTGGAGTCTGAGCCCATCAAGGGCGTGAGCGGCATAGACCCCTGCGTGCTTGTCGACACCGACGGGCAGGCCTACATCTACTGGAGCGGCATGGGCATTCGCGGTGCCAAGTTGAAAAGCAACATGAAAGAACTGGAGGGCGAACTGCAGGAAGTGAGGATACCCCGCCGCGAGGGTATGCCCGAAATGCCGCCCATGAAGGTTGGCGGCGAGGAAATGAAGGGACTGCCCGACGGTTTCAAGGAAGGCCCCTTTGCCTTCAAGCGCGGCGAGTGGTACTATCTGACCTTCCCATGGGTGCGCGGTTCAAAAGAGAATGGAGCCAACCCCACCGAGACACTGGCCTATGCCATGTCGAAGAGTCCGCTTGGTCCGTGGGACTTCAAGGGCATCATCATGGCCGAACATGCCAACGGCTGCTGGACCAACCACCACTCGCTGGTGGAATACAGGGGGCAGTGGTATCTGTTCTATCACACCAACTTTTTCTCTCCAAACGACGACAAGCGCCGCTCGGTGTGCATTGAGAAGGTGGCCTTCAATGCCGACGGCACCATACAGGAGGTGAAGGAGACACAGCGTGGCGTGGGCATCAACAAAGCCACGGAGAAGATTGAGATTGACCGCTTTTCTGCCGGCAACGGTGCTGCCACGGCCCTCATTGACACTGTCAACACATTCCGTGGCGGATGCGTCACGCTGCAGGAGAAAGGCGGCTGGGCACAGTATAACGATGTGGACTTCAGCACAGTGAAGGACGGCTACCTCGTGGTCTGCGCCAATGCCGCCGACAACACAGAGTTCTGCATCCGTTCGCAGAGTGCCAAGGGCAAAGTCATTGCCCGCGTAAAGATGACGGTGAAGAGCGAAATGACCCGTCCGGGCATGGCTACGCCCTTCCGCCGCGACCAGAGCAACCAGTGGCTCACCATGACGGCTCCATTGGAATATATGCCGAAAGACATGACCAGCCTCGTGGTCACCAACGAGGGCGACGCTGCCGTGAGCATCGACTGGATACAGTTCAAGAACCGTCCCGACTATTTTGCGCCTGTGGCCAAAAACACGACGGCTACACCCGACGACCAGGGCTTCATTCGCCGCTGGATGCTGCTCGAGCCCATCAAGCAGGACATCCGCTCGAATGTCATCTTCACCAACACATGGCTGCGCGACGCTTTCTCGAAGACCTACTTCAAGGACCAGATGACCATCATGCCCAAAGACGGACAGAAGGTGAAGAGCGGGCAGCAGACGCTGACATGGCGTGCGTTGGACAGCAATCTGTTTAATGTGAAAATCTTCCGCTTCGCCGAGAAATACGGCGACCAGACCTATGGCTCGCTGTTCTGGGGCGTCACCGTCATCGACTGTCCTGAAGAGATGAAGGATGTGCGACTGGCAGCCGGCAGCAACGGTGCCTCGATGTGGTGGCTCAACGGCGAAGAGGTACTGCTGCTGGAAGGCGACCGCCGCATGGTGGAGGACGACGGCATGTCGGCCCGCCTCACGCTGAAGAAAGGGCACAACGTGCTGCGCTGTGCCGTCATCAACGGCCCCGGCCTCAGCGACATGTGCGTGCGTTTCATCGACGAGAAAGGTAACCCTGTAACTAACTATAAGGTAAAAGTGAATAGTGAAAAGTGAATAATAAGGTAAAAGTGAATAGTGAAATTATGAAAAGACTACATACAATCCTGGCTGCACTGGCTATGGCAACAGCAGCCAACGCACAAATTGGCGAACCATATATTCACGACCCGTCGACCATTGCTGAATGCGACGGCAAATACTATACCTTCGGCACGGGCGGCGGTGGCCTCATCAGCCACGACGGCTGGTCATGGGAAGGTGGTGCCGACCGTCCAGGAGGCGGCGCAGCACCTGATGTAATGAAGATTGGCGACCGCTACCTGTGCATCTACGGTGCCACGGGCGGCGGACTGGGCGGCGGACATAACGGCCGCATCCTCACCATGTGGAACAAGACGCTCGACCCCAAGAGCCCCGACTTCAAATGGACAACGGCTGTGGAGGTATGCGCCAGCGACGGCATGGAAGACCAGGATGCCATTGACCCGAGCCTGTTGCTCGACCCCACTACAGGACGTCTATGGGCCAGTTACGGCACCTATTTCGGCACCATACGCCTCATTGAACTGGATCCAAAGACGGGCTTCCGCATGAAGGGCAACAAGGAGAAGGACATTGCCATTGACTGCGAGGCTACCGACCTGATCTACCGCGACGGCTGGTACTACCTATTGGGAACGCACGGCACCTGCTGCGACGGTGTGAACTCGACCTACAACATCGTGGTGGGACGCTCACGCTCGGTAGAGGGGCCATATCTCGACAATGTGGGACGCGACATGTTCCACGGCGGAGGACGCATGGTCATTGCTGCCGGCGACCGCAAGACTGGTCCCGGACACTTCGGACGCACCGTCATCGACGAAGGCGTGGAGGTGATGTCGTGCCACTACGAGGCCGACTTCGACCAGGGCGGACGCTCGGTGCTGGGCATCCGTCCGCTGCTGTGGAAAAACGGCTGGCCCTATGCCGGCGACCTGCTCAAGGGCGGTACCTATGAGATTGAAAGCGAGCGTCGCGGCTACTCGCTCGAACTGGCCGTCGATTTCGTACGGATGCAGCAGGAACGACAGGGATGGTTTAACCGCGAGCAGTTGAAGCAGCCCGCCAAGCCCATAGCCAACCAGACACTGGCAGAGGTCAAGGGCACTTGGCCCGAAGGCGATATTGCCGTGCGCTGCGGCGACTATATGTTCCGCCCCTGGCAGCACTGGCAGATAGTGCCACGCCCCGAGGCAGGCGGTTCTCTGACCGGTCCGCTCTATGAAATTTACATAGAAGGCACCACCCGTGCCCTCACGGCTACGGCCAACATGGAGGTCACCACCAAGGAGTTTGCCGGCGAGGATGCACAGTTGTGGCATATTGAGCAACTCACCGACGGCACCTACCGCATCATGCCTTTCGCCATCCCTGGGCAGAAGGGGTTCAACACCAGATACTGTCTCTATTCGGCAGGCGACTCTACCCCCACCCTTGCCGAATATGACTTCAGCACCGACAACTCGAAATGGAACCTGCGGAAACAATAATCTAAGGGGTGACAGAAGTACAGGTATGACAGAGGCTCCGTTAGACTCCAACGGAGCCTCTTTTAGATTGCAACGGAGGCTCTGTTAGACTACAACGGGGCCTCCGTTAGACTTCAACGGAGGCTCTTTTGAAGCGCAAAACAGACACCATTACGCTTCAAAACAGGCCTCGTCAGGTCTCAAGACATCCTCCATTAGACCATGAGGAGTGCTCCAATGAAATGGTCTACTCGACTATCCAAAGATGATGGCGCCCCGTTTGCAAATCGTTTGCAAACGGGGCGCCATGTTATTGTTCCTACTTCTCTCACTTCTTGGACGAGCCAAGCGTCTACTTCGTCGCCGAGCGAATCAAGACCTTACGCATCTTGCCATCGGCCGAGATGATGATGTTCAGACCAGGCTGCAACGACTCGCGACGGATGCCAGACAGGCTGTAGATGCCGGCAGGACGGACAGTCTCACGGTCAACAACATTGATACCTGTAGCAACAGGAGCGCACACTTTGCACTGCAAGAGCAGGAACTCGTGCATGCCGCCATAGGTGGTCTGATCGTTGAACTTCACCACATAGTTACCAGCCTCGGTCACTTCAAACGGCATCTCACGCCATACTGCACTGGCCACGCTGGCCGTATTGTTGCCGTCGGCATTAGGTGTAGCCGTATAAGTCGTGCTGGTGGCAATGGCACTGCTGGTGGAAGCCTTGAGGATCTGAGCGTTATACTGTGGTGTGCCCTTCCAGGCGGCCATGGCAAACTTCAGTTTGTAAGAACCGGGCTTTAGGGTGAGCAGATAACTGCTCTGACGGCCATAATCAGCCGAGTTGTCACGCCAGTAGAGACCAGCGCCCTGATGTCCGGCGAAACCAGTCATCGTACGGCTACCAGAACTATAGGTGTTGGGATATTGGTGCACTTCATTATTTGCCTGCGTGGCACGCCAGCCAACAGGCATGGCACCGTTGGCCACCGTGGTAAGGTCCATAGTGTAGAGGGCGGTCATGTCGTAGAACACGGGCTGGATGGTATAGTTATCGTCGGGCATGACAAACGACACCTCGGTGCTGACACCCGGCTCCACGGGAATGGTCTTTTTCATAGTGAAATACACGGAGTTGACCACACGCAGTTCCTTGATGCCATAGCCCTCGTCGGGCTGTATGCTCAGATGCACGGTCTGTCCCTCGGCTGCCGAATCAACATCGGCCACCACCTTACCAAAGTCGGCCTCACGCACCGTGACCTTGAACTTCTCAGGCTCCAGACTAATGGGCTCGTAGATAATCTGGTCGATATACATGTTGATGCCTGCCGTGTTGTTGAACAGCAGCGTGTTGGTGCCCGCCTTGAGCTGAGCCGTACACGACGCCTTCTTCCATTTGTTCTTGGCTACACTCTCAATAGGTATGTTTTTCGATGCACCGTTGATATTAACACTGAGGTTACCTGCCTTTGACGAACCGCAGTAGCGGACATAGATTCTATAATTAGCAGTTTTGGTGACTTTCAACTGATGACGCAGCGAACCCTGCGTGTTGGTGCCCGTCTGGATATAGCCCATGCCGGCAAACTCCTCCATATCTTGTGCCCACCAGCCGGAATGGGTCAGCGACACACTTTGAATATTCTTACGGTCTAGGTTCTCTGCCTCAATAATGATACGGTCCTTCACGGCCGCAGCCTTGTCGGGAGTCGTCAGTTTCTGAACAGGCAGCACATCGGTAAGACGGTCGGTAGCATCGCCCTCGCAATTGACGGTGAGGCTAACGGCACCCATGTGGGTCACATAGACGGTCACGGTCTTCTTGTCAGCATCATAGTTTTTCGTAAACGAGGCTGCATAGCCGTTAGGAGTTGTATAGGTGGTCGGCTTCTGGGTAACAACAGGATCGGTCTTGACACCCGTCACCTCGATGGTATCGACCCTGACAGTGAGCGAGTCACTGCGGTAGTTGTTCAGATAGAACTCAATATGGTCAGAGAACTCACGAATCACGCCACTCGACAACAGGGCATACTTCAGGCGCAGACTGTCGCAGGTGTTATACTGCAAGGGAATGCTGGCCTGGGCATAACGTTTCTTGTTCATATAGGTGTAGGGGGTGTAGGTGACCAACTGGTTGCGATAGCGGTTGACATAAAGGTCGCCCTTCGACACCTCGGGATAGAGTGAATTAAACTCTTCCACCTTCTTGCTCTGCGTGCTCCAGCGCGAGGAATAAGCCGACTTGTTCACTTTCACAGGAATGGCCTTGGCGGCATCGTCATACATACCCGTGACCATGGGAATGGCACCGTAGCGGCCCGTGGACTTGAGATACCATTTGTTGTTCTCGAAGCGGCCATCACCTATATTACCGGGATCGTTCACCTTATACAGTCCGTCGTAAAGAGCATCAGGCACCTTGAAGTCATTGCTGGCATCATGCACAAGGGCAACCTTTGTCTTAGCCACCACTTCCTCACGTGTCGGGATATACATCGTACCGTCGATGATGCGGCGCCACATGTCAAGCCAGATGCCGGTGAAATTATCAAAAGTGGTCCAGTTGCGGCGGGTATAGCCGTCGACGGTCGTGTCGTATGTATTCTTGAAGTCCTCCGTCCATATCAACTCAGGACCGTCCCACACGGCACCGCCATTGACACAGGTCTGCTCCATCACCGTTCCGATGCCGGCACTGCCAGGATATTTTCTTCCATTGTTACTGCCGAACAATGCTGACAGCATATCGTTCCAGCCACAGTTGTCATAGCGCACGCCATAGTTCTTCGTCAAACCCGATACAAAGGGGCCGAAGCACACACTCTCGTTGTTATAGAAACTGCTGCAGTGGGTGTACTTATAGAGGAAGAGAATGGACTCTGGATACTTCTTGCAGGCAGCAAGGAAGTTAGGGTCAGTCTTCAGTTCGGCAATAGGGTCGGTATCGAAATGATAGATGCCGCCACACCAACTCACGGTGAGGAAGCCGCCATACTTATGCGACATCTCCACCAACTTGGCAAAGAGTGCCCATCGGCTGGCCTTAGTCATGGAACTGGCATCGCCAGCATCGCCGAAAGCCCAGAACTGCTCAGCATAGTTCCAGCCGAGGAAGTTAGGATAGGTCTTGAAGAAATATTCAAAAGTCTCCAAATCAGTGTCCTGAATATGCGTATGACCGCCGCTGGCTGGCTGACACGAGAACCAGAGACCGTTTTGCTGGCACACCGAAGCCCACGACTTGTAGGTACGCACGGCACAGCGGGGCATGCGATACATGCCAGTGGCCGTGTCGAACTGACATGAGAGCGACAGGTTCATGCACACATATGGCCGGATGTCGGTGGGAATCAGGTCGATAATCTTCTGCGGGTCGGCAGAATTCCACACATCAATGTGAATCATCCACAGCGGATGCTGCGAATCGATGGGTCGGCGCTGCTGAGCCGACAGGGGCAATACTGCCAGAACCAGGAGCATTGCCAACAGATAACGGTAAATTTTCTTCATCTTTATTTAAATATAGATATATTCACGCTGCAAAAATACAACAAAACCCACTAATAATGTTTTCTATTTGTTTCATTCCTTTCAGAAAAATGCCCATCACCATACTGGCGGCAACAAATTCTTCACTTTTCATTCTTCACTTTTCACTTTTTTTCGTACCTTTGCCACAAAACAGTATAACTTTACTCAACCAGATTATGAACAAACGGAAACTGACTTGTGCTGCCATGCTATTGGCAGCAACGCTGGGCGCCAGTGCCCAGAAACCAATGGCCGCTCCTGCAGGAGGCAAGGCCATCAGCGACGAACTGATTGGCATTTTCTTTGAAGACATCAGCAATGCTGCCGACGGCGGTCTCTATGCAGAACTTGTGCAGAACGGCTCGTTTGAGTTCAATACCACCGAACGCGACGGATGGGGTCCCGGCACGGCATGGAAGTTCCTGCGACCCGGACACTCGCTGGGCTATATGCGACCATGCATGAACCAGCCCTTGCACAAGAACAACCCCACCTATATGCGCATACATATTGAACGTGTAAAAGAATTCTACGACTATGCCGGATGGAAAGGCGTTGGCATGCAGAACGACGGTTTCAACGGTATCTCGGTAAAGGCTGGCGAGAAATATGACTTCTCGGCCTTCTTCCGCAACACAAATCTCCAAGCCGACAAGGACATCCGCATTGCACTCGTTGAGCCGCAAGGCCGGGGCAAAGATCCCAAGGTGCTGGCCGACACCATCATCAACGTGAACGCTGTGGACTGGGAGCGCTATCCCGCACAACTTGTGCCTTCGGCCGACTGCAAGAACGCGGCCCTTCAGATACTCGTGCTGACACCTGGCGACATTGATGTAGACGAAGTGTCGCTCATGCCCGCAGACACCTATAAGGGCCATGGGTTGCGCAAAGACCTGGCTCAGGCTCTGGCCGACCTGCATCCCAAGTTCATGCGATTCCCCGGCGGATGCGTGGTACATGGCGGCGGCGACGGCTTCTGGGACACCTATCGCTGGAAGAATACCATCGGGCCCCGTCAGACACGCCTCTCCCTCAAGAACACATGGGGCTACCATCAGAGCATGGCC
>Ga0310697_10004234_pt1 | contig 14236 bp, 8 predicted proteins | sample 172DNAGHGlowgp2_FD_203883 | JGI IMG/M metagenome (GOLD analysis project Ga0310697, IMG submission 203883) | Sheep rumen microbial communities from Palmerston North, Manawatu-Wanganui, New Zealand - 1728 DNA GHGlow gp2 (v2) (version 2) | ecosystem: Host-associated > Mammals > Digestive system >...
CTCTTCAAAACAGTAATGCCCTGCAGCACAATCTGGTGCGAGGCAACATTATTAATATTGGCGACCAGGCCGACACCACAGGCGTCGTGTTCATTCATCGGGTCGTAAAGAGCTTGAGCGTTCATAAAAGTCCTTTTCTTTGCGCTATATATATTTTTGCGAAAGGACTTTGCAAATATCGTGCCAAATATGTAAAAGGCACGCCAATTATTGAAAATATGGTCAAAAATGTAAAACAAAAGCCGGATTACAAAATCCAGCCAAAATATTGATTTCAAAAATTGTAAAGATTATCAGTATTTTTACAAGAAACGTAAAGTCAGGGATTTTGGCCCATAATTCAGTTCTTTACGCAGCGAACCGACATTCCGAAAGTCAGCGTTCTATTGAGAGGATAGGAATCAAGGGATTCCGTCCTGAACAGGAGCTGTTTTGCCGAATCCGTCTGGTCGCTCACCCAGAACATCGCAACGACCCCTTCATTCGAATGATTTCCCGACAGATCCCATCCGGCCCCAATTGCCGAAAAACCGAATTCATTTGTGCCCGTCGGCGCAGGTTCAGCACATCGCGATTCATTACACGAAAAACCGACCGGAGATTTCAAAGCCGTCCCTACCGGAGTATCCGTCTGTGAAGCTACATAATCATTCAAGGTTTTCCACTCGCCACTCGACGGAATATGCCACCCAATAGGACAAACGTCCCGATACGATTCATTCTGTTTCGCCATCGCCGTTTTTCGCCTATAAAGTCGTCCATAGACTTCGCAATTCGCCGCATTATTGTCATAGCAAGAACTTCCAAAGATGGCCTTGTAATTCAGATTCTCCGCGAACCATTCCTGACTTCCGATAACGACGGTTTTATAGACAGTTCCATCGCGTTCGTCCTTGAACGAACCATATTGAGCATTCGAAGAAAAGACCTGATTACGTTCAAAAGTATGCGACAACAATCCCGTCGCGTCATTTTTTATGTTTTCAACATTTCCTCGATTTTTTATACAACGGACATATAATCTGTTTTCTTTAGAAAGGGTTGTGGACGCGCTCGAACTATCCTCTAGTTTAAATGCATAGGCATGATTCGCTCGGTCCACATAAGTCGCAGTATTGTATTCATCTACGCTCCAAAACAATGTTCCATCATAGTCAGCAATAAAAATACGGAATGCCGTGAATCCATACTTGTCAAGCCTGCCCGGGCCCCAACCATATATAGATTGCAGGCTCTTGGCAACATTATCCTTGCCTTCCTGCGTACTGATGAAATCTGTCAATTCGCGCCAGTCTGTATTATTCGGAATATGCCAGCCATCCGGGCAAACCCCCTGGTGTTCAAGCCAGATTATACCTTCGGGAACTCTACCACCTTGGTATTGATAATCTACGTTCATGGCGGCAGTCCAACTATACCGGCGTCCAAAATCTTCACAGTCATTTTCGTATTCTGTTTGATCCCGGTCGTTTAATTTACAACTTGTCCGATTCCGTAAATTATATTCAAGATCTTCATCCGCATCACCATTAGTGAACTTGCTGAATTTAAGGTTTTCGGCCATCCAGATCTGATTGCCAATTTGCGTAGTCCTGTAGGTTCGGCCGTCACGGGAATCGGTCAGGGTTCCATATTTATATTCATTGTTTATGTATTCTTCTACTGGAAGGATTCTAAAATAATCGTCCATATTGCACCACTTCATACCCGACAATTTTTTATGACAATAATATGTTCTAGACGTGTCAATAACGCCCTTAGCCTTTTTTCCCTCCTCATCACAAACAAGGCCTTCGGTGTTTTCTTCATCCGATATCTCGCTCAAATCTATCCCCGAAGAACTCGAAAGATCGTCTTCGCTTGACGAAGAAGTTTCTGTAGAATTCGAAGAAGACGTTGTTGCAGAGGATGTCGTCGCACTGGAGGAAGATTCTTTCGCCTGTGAACTCGAAGAACCCGCAGATACGCTAGATGAAGAATTCTCTGTTTTGGAAGAAGAGCTTTTATCCGAAGAAGTTTCTTTTGCGGAAGACGATTCTGCAGTCGACGATGTTTCTGCGGAGCTGGACAAATATTCAATATCTGTATTAGAACTAAGTGATTCTAACTGTTCTGCCCCTGTAGCGGAACTATCGTTATCGCCGCAAGATGCAAGCAACAAGGCAAAGAAAATGCAATAGGAAAGTTTTTTCATCATTTTTAATATAGTAAAAGTACCATTTGATAAAAATAATTTATGTTATAATCAGTTATTTGAGGTGTTTATGGATAAGATGTTCACTTTTGCGATTGCCCTCGCGGCTGCCCAGGCGTTCGGTGCCGTGTATTACGTGGCGACCGACGGAAGCGACAGTGCGGCGGGCACAAAGGACAAGCCCTTCGCGACGCTCAACAAGGCAAATACCGTAGTGCATGCGGGCGACACCGTATGGATTCGCGGCGGCATCTATGACTTGCACGACACCGTTTTTTACGCACGATACAAGATGACGGCGGGCATATTGTTGACCGCAAGCGGCGAAAGCGACAACAAGCGTATCCATTACCTTGCCTATCCGGGCGAACGCCCGATTTTTGACGGGGCGAACCTTCCTGTGGCCGAAGGCATAGAGCACAGCGACGGCACGCCCGAAGGGGCCATGTACACCTCGCCCATCGTGATTTCGGCGAAGTTCCTTCACCTGAAAGGCTTCGAGGTCCGCAACACGCCCATGAAGCACAATTCCAATTCCGGAATTTTCCTGTACGCGAGCAAGCATATTTTCTTGGAGCAGATTGACAGCCACCACAATGCGGGCCCGGGATTCTTTGCGAATGACGGTGCCGACGATGGCGGCGGACATATCTTCTTGAACTGCGACGCCCACGACAACTACGATCCCGACGGTTGGCAGGGCGACGGCGAGAATGCCGACGGCTTCGGTGCGCATTACCAGAAACCCGGCCAGGGCGATACGACCAAATTCATCGGATGCCGCTCCTGGTGGAACAGCGACGACGGATTCGACTTCATCAACCAGGAATTCCCCGTGGTGCTGGAAAACTGCTACGCCATGGGAAACGGCTACAGCGACTACGGGCTTGGCAATACGAAAAACGGCAATGGTCACGGCATCAAGATGGGCGAAAGCACGCTCGGTGGCGGGCGACACACCATCAAGTTCTGCGCCGCCTGGAAAAACAAGGCGACGGGCTTTTACGCGAACTACACCGGCGTTGGCAGCAAGTGGCTCAACAATACGTCGTACATGAACAAGGACCGCGAATTTGCCATGGCATCGACGCTCTTCGATTCTCAGGGGAACCGCATTGCCGAAGTAGCGCCGCTCACCGGCGACAACGCGCACGTGCTCAAGAACAACATCGCCTTCCCGAACAAGAATTCTCAAGTCGGGGAGTGCTGGGAGTATATACCGAGCCAGAACATCGACCATTACGTGGAATGCCCCGCCGGCGAGAACAATACCTGGAACCTGAAACTCGACCTGACTGAAGACGACTTCGTGAGTCTCGACGACCCGAGCATGACCGTGACCGGCAAGGACCTCTCGACGATTCCGGGAATGCTTGGCCCGCGCAACGCCGATGGTAGCCTCCCGAACGTAGACTTCCTTAAACTCAAGGAAGGGAGTCGCGCTATTGACAAGGGCGAAGATCTCGGCTTCCCGTTTGCGGGCAAAGGGCCCGACCTAGGCGCGTATGAATTCGGCATGCCTTCGAGCAGCTCCGTATCATCTTCCAGTTCGGCGGGAACATCGTCGAGTTCGAGCGGGTCGTCGTCCATCGTGATGATGCGCGGCGCCCCTGCAGAAATGTCAGGACCGATGAGGGTATTCGACTTGCAAGGGCGCTATTTGGGAATCAAGCGCCCCGAGCAGTTGGACAAAAAAACACATTTACATATTCCGTAAAAAATAGACGGATATTTCAAAAATTGAAAAACACCCATTTTTTGTAACGGAGTGAAATTCCGCGATTTCACACAAATTTCGTCGTTTTCTCTTTTGGCACACTTTTTGCAACCCGAACAGCGGATTTTTACAAAAGGAGTTTGCCATGAGCAACGAATACAGGCTTAAAGCCATCAAGGAAATCGCGAGCGAAGCCGCAGGCGAAAACATGCCTGCCACACCCGCAAGTCTCGACTTTTACGGTGAAGACGTCTTTAACGCCGATGCCATGCGCGCCTACTTGCCGAAGGATATTTGCAAGAAACTCTTTGCCACTATCGACGAAGGCGCACCGCTTGACGCGAGCATCGCGAACGAAGTGGCGCATGCCATGAAAAAGTGGGCCATCGACCGCGGCGCCACCCACTTTACGCACTGGTTCCAGCCCCTCACCGGTTCCACCGCCGAAAAACACGATTCCTTCTTGGAACTCGAAAACGGCAAGGCCATCATGGCCTTCAGCGGCAAGAACCTCATCGTCGGTGAACCGGACGCCTCCTCTTTCCCGAGCGGCGGCCTGCGCTCCACTTTCGAAGCCCGTGGCTACACCGCCTGGGACCCGACTTCTCCCGCATTCATCAAGCGTCACGGCAACGGTGCCACGCTCTGCATCCCGACTGCGTTCTGCAGCTACACCGGTGAAGCTTTGGACAAGAAGACTCCGCTTCTCCGTTCCATTCAGGCCTTGCAGAAGTCCGCCGACCGCCTCATGGGCCTCTTTGGCGTGGCCCCGCAGAAGGTCACCGTCACTCTCGGTGCCGAACAGGAATATTTCCTCATCGACAAGCGCTTCTACCTGCAGCGCCCCGACCTTTACCAGGCCGGCCGTACGCTGTTCGGTGCCGCTCCTGCAAAGCACCAGCAGATGGAAGACCACTACTTCGGTAGCATTCCGGCCCGCATTCTGAACTTCATGAACGACGTGGAAAAGGAACTCTGGAAGCTCGGCATTCCGGCCAAGACCCGCCACAACGAAGTCGCCCCGGCACAGTTCGAACTTGCCCCGATGTTCGAGGAAGTGAACCTCGCTTGCGACCACAACATGCAGATTATGGAAGTGCTCCGCCAGGTTGCCGACCGCCACGGACTCGTGTGCCTGTTGCACGAAAAGCCGTTCGCCGGCATCAACGGTTCCGGTAAGCACAACAACTGGTCCGTGAACTACGGCAAGGTGAACCTCTTGAACCCGGGCAAGGACCCGCACCAGAACGCCATCTTCCTCACCACGCTCTGCGCCGTGATCTACGCTGTCGACACCCACGCCGACCTGCTCCGTATGGCTGTCGCTAGCGCCGGTAACGACCACCGCCTTGGCGCCAACGAGGCTCCTCCGGCCATCATTTCCATGTACCTCGGCGACCAGCTTGCCGACGTTATCGACCAGCTCGAAAAGGGCGATCCCAAATCCAGCAAGCAGGCTGGCGTGATGAAGCTCGGTTCCGATACGCTGCCGCCGCTCCCGCGCGACGCTACCGACCGTAACCGTACTTCGCCGTTCGCCTTCACAGGCAACAAGTTCGAATTCCGCGCTCCGGGTTCTAGCCAGAGCTGCTCCGAACCGAACGTCATCCTCAACACGATTGTGGCCGAAGCCTTCGACCTCATTGCCGACAAGATGCAGAATGTTTCTGCCGACAAGTTCCACGAAGAACTGCAGAACCTGTTGCAGAAGATCGTGAAGGAACACAAGAAGGTCATCTTCAACGGCAACGGCTACACCGACGAATGGGTCGAAGAAGCCGCAAAGCGTGGCCTCCCGAACATCCGCACCACCATGGAAGCCCTCCAGGCTCTCACCAAGAAGGAAAATGTGGCCCTGTTCGAAAAGTACGGCGTGTTCAACAAGCGCGAACTCGACTCCCGCTACGAAGTCAACATGGAAGACTACCACAAGAAGATTCACATCGAAGGCAAGATTGCATTCGACATCGCGAAGAATGTGGTGCTCCCGCAGGTGCTCTGCGCTTACAGCAACGCCCTCAAGACCAACGAAATGGCCAAGACTCAGGGTTTCTACGCTGTCGACAGTTACGCCCGCGAACTCGGTGACAAGCTCAAGGATCTCGAAGAAGCCGTCGCCAAGATGGAAGCCGCTCTCGGCGACAAGCACGAAGCAATCCTCGACGCTATGGCGAACCTCCGCATCATCGTGGACAAGATTGAAAGCATCGTCCCCGACGAAAAGTGGCCGCTGCCCAAGTACAGAGAGATGCTGTTTATCTACTAATTGTACTCCTAAACTTATCCCTCGTAAAATGACAGTCCCGGCTAAAGCCGGGACTTTTTCGTTGTATCCGTTTTGATGACGATTATTTTTTGAAGCGCAGGTACAGTCCCTGTACTCCCGTGCGGAACGCCTTGAACATCGTGAGCCCCTTGAGGTCGTCTGCAAAGAATTCTACGTCCATCTCGTCGGGGGCGTCAACGTCGGCGCTTTCCATATCCGTAGTTATCTGGATGTAATTTGTCAAATCGTCTACCGCAATCGTGACCATGGTATAGTCCTTTTTTGCGGCAATCGAGAAGAGGACGGTAAAATCGAGCACGAGTTTGCCATTCTTCATTTCGGCCTTGAAATTCTTGATGCCGTCGGTAGCATAGAAATCCGTTTCGACCAGGACGTAGTTGTAGAAGTTTTTCGAGGCCAGGGGCCCCAGCACCGTATTCTTGAGTTGCTCCGATTCTTTTTGCGAAAGCTGGCCGTTGCCATCGGCGTCGGCAGAGGCGAACGTCGCGGCGCTGTAGATTTCGTCGTAAACCCAATGGTTCCTTATGCCCACAAGGCTATTCTGGTCGAATACCGCCTTGACTGTCGCATCGACAAATACGTGCGGATGCGCTACGGCCATGGTAGCAAGGCCGGTTGCAAGTAATATGGCGGTTTGTAAGGCTCTACGCACTTTTGCCTCGTCGGTTCAAGACAAAACTACATATTTTGCGACTCTAATGCAATCAGTCGAACACTTTCTTCTTGCGCTGGTCACGGCCAATCAGCACGAGACTCACGACCACACCGGCGAGGAGTGCCACCGAGGTGACAATCCATGCGGTTGAATGTCCGCAGGTTACCTGGAAAAACAGCACCGAGAGGCTCCAGCCGATAATCGTCTGGAACACCATCATGAGTGTTCCGTAGAAGCGACCGAGTTCGCGGAAGGCGGTTCCCATGGCCGCAAGGCACGGCACATAGAGCAAGATGAACAGCAGGTAAGCGAGTACCTGGAAATACCCGCGGTTGAAATGCGCCTGCATGGTCTTGTAAGCACCTTCGTTTTCGCCACCATCGGTTGCTGAGCCTGCCGAAGCATCAATCGCTTCCTTGACGCCCAGCGGGTTTGCAATCGAGGTAAAGACTTCTACCAGGTTCGCCGGGACGCTCACGAGAGCTTCCTTCACCGTGGATTTCAGGCTAAATGACGACTCAGGTCCCTGAGCCTGCCGAAGGGCCTCGTTCTCGGCTGGAGCTGCGCCGGCCTCCCCCGCAGCGTTAGCAGCGTCAGCGTCGCCTGTGCCTTCAATCGCATACAGCGAATTTAGCGTTCCGACAATCGCCTCTTTTGCGAAGAGCCCCGTAAAGAGCGCCACCGAAGCGGGCCAGTTATCGCGTTCGACACCGAAGGGTTCAAACACCGGCGTAATCACCGTCCCCACGGCACTCAGCACCGATTTTTCGTTATTGTCGTTACCGAAACTTCCGTCAGTACCAACGGAGCCCATAAAGCCGAGCACCGTCACCATAATGAGCACGACCTTGCCCGCGCGGAAAACGAATTCCTTGAGGCGGAGCCATGCGTGGCGGAAAAGGTTACGCACCTTGGGCAAATGGTAAGGCGGCAGTTCCATGATGAACGTCGATTCCTTGCCCATGAAAACCGTATGGCGCAAGAGCAGACCGTAAATCAACGCAATCACGATGCCCGTCAGGTAAATCCCGAACACGAGCGTCCCTGCGCTTTCGCCGAAGAACGCCGCACCAAATAGCGCATACACCGGAAGGCGCGCACCACAGCTCATGAACGGCACCAGGAACAAAGTAAGGAACCTTTCACGCTTGTTTTCGAGCGTGCGCGTGCCCATGAGCGCCGGCACCGAGCAGCCAAAGCCTACAATCATCGGCACGAAAGCCTTTCCTGGGAGCCCGAGGAACCGCATAAATCGATCTGCCACGAACGCTGCACGCGACATGTAACCGGAATCTTCTAGGAACGAAAGGCAAAGGAACATAAAGAAGATGACCGGAATGAACGTCGATACCGTCTGGATGCCCGTACCGATGCCGTTCGCCAACAGCGCCACGACAACGCCCGGCGCGCCAACCTTCGTCAAAAGTTCCGTCATGCCGTCCACGAAAATTCCACCGAACAGAATGTCGAAGAAATCGATGAACGCGCTGCCGACTTTCACTGCAAACCAGAACACCAGATACATGGCAATGAGGAAAAGCGGAATACCCAGAATGCGGTTCAGGAACAGTTTGTCGAGCTTGTCAGTTCGCGTGCGCTTGGTAGTGTTGTCGCGGATGACCGCCTTCGCGATGTCGCGTGCGTAGGAGTAGCGGGAATCGGCCAGCGCGAATTCCACCTCTTCGCCCAAATCTTCTTCAATCTTGTCGTGCGGGATTTCGACACCGAGCTCGTCGGCAAGTTCCAGCACGCGCCCGCTATGTTCCAGGTACTGCACCGCCGTCCAGCGCGGGCTTGCGCCGAGCTTGTCGGCCACAGGCTTGAGCGGCACCGAGATTTCGTCAATCAGCTTTTCAAGGACTTCGGAATGCTTGACCGCCTTCGGGAGCGGAAGTTCGCGGCTGTTATGCAGCAGCTTGTGCAAGTCGTTCACGAAGCCTTCGCAACTCTTGGGCGAAACGGCCGTAAGGCCAATCGCCGTCACGCCGAGGATTTCTTCGAGCTTGTGCAGGTCCACATGGATACCGCGGCTCGCCGCAATGTCCATCATGTTCACCGCCAAAACCATCGGCACGCCCTTTTCCATCAGTTGGCTCGTGAGGAACAGGTTGCGTTCCAGATTCGTGGCATCCAAAATATTCACGACCAAGTCCGCCTCGCCCTTGAGCAAGTAATCGAGAGCGGCGCGTTCGTCTTCGGAGTTTGCGAACAGCGCGTAGATACCCGGCAAGTCCACCACGCGAATCGTGTGGTTGTCGAGCTTAAACTGGCCTTCCTTCTTTTCGACAGTCACGCCAGGCCAGTTGCCCACAATCTGGTTCGAGCCGGTCAGCGAGTTAAAGAGCGCCGTCTTTCCGCAGTTCGGGTTGCCCGCAATCGCAATCGTGAAAACTTCTTTCTCGATAGGCATCAGACTCTCCTCAACTTGAGCACGTTGGCTTCTTGTTTACGGAGCGAAAGCCTGTACGAAAGCACGCTCACCTCGACCGGGTCGCCGAGCGGGGCCACCTGCAAAACCTGCAGCACCACGCCACGCACAAGCCCCATTGACAAAAGTTTGGACTTGTACTGAGAATCACCCGTGTTGTATCCAATAATTTCGGCCTTGTCGCCTTTTTTAAGTTCCGAAAACTTCGGTTCGTTATTCATACACCAACGATTTACTTTTTCGTAGATTTAGCGGCCTTCGACTTTTTCGCCTTTGCGTTATCGGGATTCACGAACTCTCCAATTTTCTCGAGAGTCTCCGCCGAAAGGATATGTTCCATGCAGCAGGCATCCTTGTCGGCAATTGCCTCGGACACGCCGAGCTTGATCAGGAATCCCTTCAGCAAAATATGACGGTTCAGAATCTGGGACGCCACGAGCGCACCTTCCGAAGTGAGTTCGATACCGCTGTAGGGCTCCTGCGTCACAAGGCCGAGCTTCTTGAGTTCGATTACCGCCTTGGCAACCGACGGCATCTTGACCTTGAGCGCCGCCGCAATGTCGCGGACACGGGCAATCCCGTTTGCAAGGCGCAGCATATGCACCATTTCCAAGTAGTCTTCAAGGCTCTGGCTTAACTTTACTTGTTCCATAGGACGGCTCCGATTAGACGAAAAACACACCTTATATATTAGTCAACGCTAATATAGTTTCTTTTTTCTAACCTATCAAGAGTACCCCGTTGTCCCTATAGAAAAAAGGACCGCGGCTTTTTGCCACAGTCCCTTTATTGGGCATTCTATGAAGTAATTAGAAGCTGAATACGGTTTCGAGGCCAAAACGCAGGGCATCGTCGTCTTCGTTATCCTGCACGGGGATGTCCACCATGCCGAAGGCGGTGATTTCCAGATTTTCCACCGGGGAGATGTAGACGCGCGCGCCGACATCGAATGTAGCGGCAGTATCATCATCGTCATCCAGCGTATTGGTGTGGTATTCTACAGGAACGCCCACCTTGATGAATTCGGCAAACTTGAACGCAGGCTCGGCATACAAGAAGAAGTATTCCGGAATTTCGCCGTTGTCAAGATCGCTCGCATCTTCGGCGGCATCGCCCCTGTCAACAATGGCATAGAAGGCGGTCGTCTTGATATCGAACATCCCCACTTCAAAGGTCGGCTCGACCAAGAATGCATGGGCAGTAGATGTCCAGTCCTGATTTTCAACTACATCGCCATCGTCCATCAGGTAGTCGCCATGGAAGCCGTACACGGCCCTGAAGCCAAAGCCACCGATAGAGAGACCAGCTTCGATACCGGCATGGAGTTCGTTATGCTGAGTGGTCTGGAAGCTCTTGTAGTCTACATACGGACGCAAGTGCTGACCGGCATAGTCGAATTCGTAGGCGGCATGCACGTCGTAAACCTTGGCACCTTCATCGTCGGCCCAGTCGTTATCGCCACGACCGAAGCCAACACCGAGAATGAAACCAGCCAGGTCAATTTCAAGACCGCGGATATCGTGTTCCTTCATGCCGGCTGCGTTATCGGCAGGATCATCGTAATCATAGTAGGCAACGAAAGCACCTTCCGAGAAAGTCAGGTCGCCCAGCTTGACCGCGAAGAAATCGGCCGGCTGGTACTGAATGAATGCGCCGTTGTACAGCGATGCAGGATCCGTCGTTTCGTCATCGGCTTCGAGGCCCACGAATGCAGACCACTTTTCATTGAACTTGACTTCGAAATTCAGGTCGAAGGTAGAAGCGTAGGAATGGTTCAAATCTTTGTCTACCCAGACATTTCCCGTGTAGGCATCGAATTCCACTTCGCCATTGTACTTGACTTCCATCTGGGCTTCAGACGTGCCTTCGTTCATGCTGGCCTTGAGCATGTCTAAAGCGTTACCGGCGGCATCGGCCACTTCGCCGGGATTCGTGTTCTCGGCGGGGGCAGATTCAGTCACTTCGGCAGGCTCAGTGACCTTGTCGGTTGGTGAGCTTGTCGAACCACCGGCAGGAGCGGCTGCGACAGGCTGTTCCGCAGGAGTTTCCTGTACCGGAGCGGCGGCAGGGGCAGCTTCCTGAGCGAGCGCCGGAACCGCAAGGAATGTGGCGGCGGCAAGGCCGAACAAAAGGTTAGATGATAAAATATTCTTCATCATTCTCTCCAATGACGGATAGTTTTCCCGTTTCTGTAACACTCCGTCATGTTTTTACAATTAGTGCTGCAGAAACGCTTGGCTTTCGCCTTCTACATGTATCTAACGCAAAATGCGTGCCAAGTTTTTTTACTTTGTCATTCCCGCGGAGGCGGGAATCTTAATAAATTAGACAAATCTAACTTTAAATTTTTAATTAAGGGCTGGCAGGTTTGGGGCCTACCAGCCCTTAATGGTTCTTGGTTCGAAAGGATGATTAGTCTTCGAAGCGCTTTTCCTTATTCGCCTTCATGCCAAAGAGCTTGAGGAAGATTCCCGTACCCACGAGCACCACGATGGCCGCGACAATCCATGTCATGTTTCCGCCAACGGGAACCTGGTAGAGGAGCACGGCAATTGCCCAGGCAAGGAGCGTTTGCACCGTCGCCATGAGCACAGCGAGACCGAGGCCGATTTCACGGGCAACCACGCCCATGGCAGCAAGGCAAGGCACGTAAAGCAAGATGAAGATGAGGAACGCGAACACCTGCCAGTTAAAGCCATCCACCGGGTTACCGTTCTTATCCGGATTGTGGAAGTAAGAGCGGAGGTTCGCGTAAATGTCGGCAGTTTCGGAAAGGTCGCCTTCTTCGAGAGCGCCCATTTCGTCTTCGGAGAGTTCGAGGCCTGCGGCAGCGAGCTTAGCAAACACGGCTTCGCGGGTCTTTTCGTCCTCTTCTTCTTCGCCGAAGGTTTCGATGGCTGCATATTCTTCGCAGGTCAGCACCTTGGCATCGGTAATCTTGTCCAGAGTTTCCTTCTTGAGTTCGGCGGCTTCCTGGCCTTCCAATTCACCGGTGGTTCCGAGCGGGTCAGTGAGCGAGCCAAAGACTTCGGCGAGGTTAGCGGGAATCGAACCGAGGGCTTCGAGCACGGCCCCCTTGATATCGGGAGCGCCGCCTTCTTCCTCTTCTTCGGCGGGGCATTCGTCGATGCCTACGATAAGCGGCTTTTCTTCTGCAGCAGGTTCCGCAGCGGTAACCGCTTCATCGTCATGGCGGACCTGATCCGCCATCTCGCTTGCGCTAGATTCCGGCTCGGAGGCCGGAATGACGTTCGCGGCGAGTGTGGCGGAATTAGCAGCGGCAACAGCAGAATCTGTAGTAGCGGCAACTTCACTGGATCCTTCGCTAGCTTCGGGGCGTTGCGGGGTGTCCCCGCTAGAAGGGGTAGCGGATGCCGCGTCAGTGGCAGGAGCGAGGGGAAGGCCTTCCCCTTCCGGTTTCGCAACATCTCTCTCGTCTTCGTTCTCACCCACCATCGAATACAGCGAGTTCATGGTACCGATAACGGCTTCCTTGGCCAAAAGGCCCGTGAACAGCGACACGGATGCAGGCCAGTTTTCTTTTTCGACACCGAAGGGTTCGAATACCGGCGTAATGGCCTTACCGATTATAGAAAGCAAGCTGTTTTCGGAGTCGCCGTTACCGGCGGTAAATTCAAATCCGGCAGGTTCATTGGCAGGAGCGTTTTCTTCGGCAGCCTTCTCGACAATACCAAAACTGTTGAGGAACCCGAGCACGGCAACGGCAAGCGTAATCACCTTACCGGCGCGCCAGATGTAGTCGCGCAGGCGCTGCCAGCAGTGAATCATCAGGGACTTGAACTTGGGCAAATGATACGGCGGAAGTTCCATCACAAAGTTGCTGGCCTGACCCTGGAAAAGCGACCTCTTCAGGAACAAACCGTAAGCGATGGCGAACAGCACACCGGCGAGGTAAAGCAGGAACACCACCGTGCCCGCCATCTTGCCGAAGAATGCCGCAGCAAACAGTGCGTACACCGGGAGGCGTGCGCCGCAGCTCATGAACGGCACCAAGAAGATGGTGAGGAAGCGTTCACGCTTGGATTCCAGCACGCGGGAGCCCATAATGCCCGGCACGCCGCAACCGAAGCCCACCATCATCGGCACGAAGGCACGACCGGGGAGCCCGAGGAATCTCATGAAACGGTCTGCAACGAAAGCCGCGCGGGCCATGTAACCCGAGTCTTCCAAGAACGAAAGGCACAGGAACATGAAGAAGATGACCGGGATGAAGGTCGAAACCGTCTGGATACCGGCACCGATACCGTCGGCGAGAACTGCCGTGACAAAGGAGGGGCAGCCGAGTACATCGCCCAGCAGGTAGCCGAGGCCATCCACAAAAATCGCACCGAACAGCACGTCAAAGAAATCAATGAACGCAGAACCGATCGTCACCGCAATCCAGAACACCAGATACATGATGACCAAGAAAATCGGGAGTGCAGCCCAGCGGTTCAAAAGAACGGCGTCAAGCTTGTCCGAGAAAGTCTTCTTGGCGCGCACAGAAACAATCGCCTTCCCCGCCACCTCGTGAGAAATGGAATAGCGGTTTTCGGCCATCGCAAATTCCGGCTCTTCGCCCAGAATCTTCACGACTTCGGCCTTGTCGAGCTTCACGCCCGCTTCGGCGAATTTGTCTGCATAGCTCTTCTGGTTGCCCAAGTACATGAGCGAAACCCAACGGGAGTCCGCATCCAAAAGCTTTGCGACCGGAGCCACCTTCGGTTCCAAAACCTTCACGGCCTCTTCGACCTTGTCGCCGTAAACCATCTGCTTCGGGAGCGGCATCGGGCTCGCAAGCACGTGGCCCATCTGGCTAATGAAATTGGTGACGCTCTTTTCGCTCACGGCAGAAAGCGGAATGCACGGCACGCCGTAGAAATCAGAAAGTTCGTCGAGATCCAGCTGGATTCCGCGATTCTCGGCAATGTCCATCATGTTGACGGCAATCACCA
>Ga0310697_10004237_pt1 | contig 14225 bp, 8 predicted proteins | sample 172DNAGHGlowgp2_FD_203883 | JGI IMG/M metagenome (GOLD analysis project Ga0310697, IMG submission 203883) | Sheep rumen microbial communities from Palmerston North, Manawatu-Wanganui, New Zealand - 1728 DNA GHGlow gp2 (v2) (version 2) | ecosystem: Host-associated > Mammals > Digestive system >...
AGAACCTGTTGGGTGTGCCGTTCTGGACGTTGCTTGTCCCGCAGAGCGTTATGGCTATCGGAGTGGTTTTGATTCTGGTATTGTTTGTTTCCATCGTTGTTCCGGCAAAGCTCTATCTGCGCATTCCCGTATCGGTAGCTTTTCGTAACTACAGCGAGAACTCCCGTCGCTGGAAGATAGCCCTTCTCGGCATTCAGGTTTTCATCAACGTGTTTCTGGTATCGATGATCATTGTGTTGTCGCTGCAGTACCATAAGATGGTACACGCCGACCAAGGCTATGATTATCAGAATGTCTATTCGGTCAGTCTATTCAACGGAAACCAGGAGGCTAATGGGCGTGTGCTTGAAACCCTTTCCTCCTTCCCCGAGGTTACGGCGGTGGGGGCAGCCTACAATCCGCCCTTCGTACAGCCCAGCGGCGACAACGTATACCTACCAGGTGACGAACGGGAGCTGTTCAATGTGGCCGACGGCTATGAGGCTACCGAGAGCTTCTTTCAGATGCTCAATTTTGACTTTGTGGCAGGCCGTGCGCCGCGCGACTCCTCCGAAGTGGCGGTATCGGAATCCTTTGTCACACGGATGAACGAATTTGCCGACTGGAGTGACGGTGCGGTTGGCAAGACATTCCTTATCACAGGACATCAGCAAGGGGACATTAAGTTTCCACTCTTCACCATTTCGGGTGTCTATCGCGAAGTTCGAATGGGTGTTGATGCCTCAATGCAGAACCGCCCCAGCGTCTATTTCTATGGCTCCGTAGGAGACGACAAATCGTATATGCCTTATTTGATTTTCAAAACGGTAGAGAAGATGGACGACTCCCTTGCTATGCGAATCTCCCGTGCCCTGTCGCGGACATTGGATGGCAGACAATTGCAGATAGTCTCTTGGCCAGAGGAAATTCGCGCGGCCTACGAAGACAGTCTCAAGATGCGCAACACGCTCCTTGTCGGGACCCTCTTTGCCCTGATGATAGCCGTGTTGGGACTCGTGGGATTCGTTCGCGACGAATCGAACCGCCGCAGCAAAGAGATGGCTATCCGCAAGATAAGCGGTGCCACCTCTGCCGACGTGCGCCGCCTGCTGGTGTGGGAAGTATTCAAATTTTCACTGGTGATGGCAGTTGTGGCTTGCGTATGTTCCTGGTTTGTGGCATCCAAGTTATTGGAACAATTCGCCGAGCAAATCACACTCAGCCCCATAATCTTCATCGGGGGTGCCTCCGTGGTTCTCCTCATTGTTATTGGGGTGGTCCTCCTATGCAGCCACCGCTTTGCGCGAACCAATCCTTCTGAACTACTCAAAAACGAATGATTTCGTTAAGCCTCAGCAGACAAGCAAGCTTGTCTGCTGAGGCGAGAAAAACGACTCATGAAATGGAATGATTTGTTTTGATGAATAAAAAACAGCCAGTCGGGGCGGGAAACTGTCCCGACTATTTTCAGATGACCTAATAATAAAATGCACTCCTATTGAGTTATCCGGACAGAATTATATGCAGAAAAGTGTGTCAAAAATACATTTTTCTGCACCAAATAATGTTTTTTTTTATCCACTGCACAATAAAAAAATCATTACAAAGTTATCCTGACAGAATTTCGTGCAGAAAAGTGTGGGGTAAATACATTTTTCCGCACCAAACAATGTAATGGGTCATGAATGTTAAACGAGACATTATAGACAAGCTTGTAGAATGGAAGCAATCTAAAACTCATAAGCCAATGCTTCTGATGGGAGCCAGACAGACCGGCAAAAGCTGGGTGATGATGGAATTTGGACGTATGTTTTTCGATTATGTGGCTTATTTCGACTTTAGTGAAACCCTCGAATTGGCAACCATTTTCAACCAGACCAAGGAGCCAGAACGGCTGCTGAAGGAACTTGCCTTGCAGACGGATGTGCCTATCGAACCCGGCAAGACGCTCATAGTGTTTGATGAGATACAGGAATGCGAAGCGGCATTCAACAGCCTTAAATACTTCTGCGACAGGACACCTCAGTATCATATTCTGGCTGCAGGCTCTCTGCTTGGTGTGGCGGTGCGTCGTCGCAAAATGACGGTTCCTGTTGGGAAAGTGTCCATTATGAGGATGTATCCAATCTCCTTCACAGAGTTCTTAAGGGCATCGGAACCTGCGTTGTTCGACTTTGTGGCAAACCTAAAGACGATTGAACGCGTTCCAGAGACTATACACAACAAGTTAATGCTCGAGTATCGCAGGTATCAGGTCTGTGGTGGAATGCCTGAAGCTGTCGTAGCACTGCTGTCAGAGGGTGGGATGAAGGCTGTGGAGGCAACGCTGCAAAATATCCTCGACCTGTATGAGATGGATTTTGCCAAGTATGCAGAGCCACGCGAAATACCACGCATCAATGCTTTGTGGCATTCTTTGCCATCGCAATTGTCTAAGGAAAATCGCAAGTTCATCTATAATGTGGTCCAGAGCGGTGCACGGGCGAAAGATTACGAGGACGGATTACAGTGGTTGGAAGAGGCGGGAATGATACACAGGGTTTTCTCTGTTGCCAAACCCGCAATGCCACTTTCGGGCTATCGTGAAATTAGTGCTTTCAAGGCCTATGCTTGTGATTGCGGCTTACTCCGCCGATTGGCGCGTGTCCCTGCCGACGTGATTTTAGGTGGTGCCAGCAGCTATACTGAGTTCAAAGGGGCACTGGCCGAAAACATGATATTGCAATCTTTTACAGCCGTTCGGGATGATGTGCCGTACTATTGGACTTCTGCTGGACGGGCAGAGATTGAGTTTGTAGTGCAAAATGGAACAGATATAGTGCCGATTGAGGTTAAAGCAGCCGGATGCGTCGGTGGTAAAAGCTTAACAATCTACAATGAAAAGTTCAATCCTCCCATACGTATCAGGTTTTCTGCCAATAACCTTCAGAAAAACGGCAATTTGATTTGTTGCCCATTGTATCTTTCGGACTGGCTGTTTTCGCAGCAAAACTGGAGTGAACTGATAGGCAATTTTCAAAATCACACCCAAATAAGCGATGACCTATGACCAAGAAACAAGGCAAGATATTAGTAGTCGACGACAATGCCGCTGTCCGCAAGGCTCTGCAGCTGTTGCTAACGCCACGCTTCGCTGAGGTGGAGTTGATTGCTTCGCCAGCCACATTACCTGCCACCATGGAGAGGCTGCATCCCGACGCGGTGCTATTGGACATGAATTTCCACGCCGACATCAACAGCGGGAACGAGGGTCTCTTTTGGACCGATGAGATTGTGCGCCGTTGGCCAGGGACGCGGGTGGTGCTCTTCACCGCCTACGCCGACATCAACCTGGCGGTGGAGGGCATGAAACGCGGCGCTTTCGACTTCGTGGTGAAGCCCTGGGACAACGACAAGCTGGTGTCCATTCTTGAGGCCGCCGCGGCGAAACACCGAGACACATCTCACACCGCGAAAAGCACACGTAGACCGGTCGAACCGACTGAGGAACGTGCCGATTTCTACTGGGGCAACACTCTGCTGATGTCGCAGATGCGCCGTGTGGTGGAGAAGGTAGCACCGACTGATGCCACGATTCTTATTACCGGCGAAAACGGCACGGGCAAGGATGTGCTGGCGCACGAGATTCACGCCCTTAGCAGCCGCAATGACAAGCCTCTGGTGTGCGTCGATGCCGGTGCCATTGTTGAGAGCCTGTTTGAAAGCGAGCTTTTTGGCCACGTCAAGGGGGCGTTCACCGATGCCCACAGCGACCACAAGGGAAAGTTCGAGATGGCCAACGGTGGCACACTCTTCCTCGATGAGATTGGCAACCTTCCACTGCACCTACAGGCCAAACTGTTGCGTGCCTTGCAAGAACGAAAGGTGGTGCCGGTGGGTAGCGAAAAGGCCGTGCCGGTAGACATACGTCTTATCTGTGCCACCAACCGCGACCTGGAAGCCATGGTGCGTCAAGGCACTTTCAGGCAGGACCTCTACTTTCGCATCAATGTGTTCCATCTTCACTTGCCTGCCCTGCGCGAGCGCACTGAGGATATTGCCCATTTGGCCGAGCAATTCGTTCATACTTTTGCCACCCGATACCACCGCACGGTAAAGGGTATTTCGGCTGCTGGCAGAAAGCGGTTGGAGGGTCACTCTTGGAGTGGGAATATACGCGAACTTCAGAATGTGATTGAACGTGCCGTCATTGTAAGCGAAGACACCATGCTGCAGCCACAGGATATTGAGTTGCCACGTGGCCAAATCACATCCTCCACCCCTTTGGAGGCTGCCGAGGAGCAAACCATCCGTAACGCCCTCTCCCGCTTAGGCGGCAACCTCACCCTCGTGGCAAAAGAACTGGGCATTAGTCGTCCTACCCTCTATGCCCGCCTAAAAAAATACGGTATCTGATATGTTTGCCATCATTGCAGCAGCAATCCTGCTAATCGCCGCATCGACAGCAGCCACAGCTCTTATTGTTCGTGAGCATGACCGCCGCAAGGTGGCGTACATGCTGGACGCCTTTGAGGACGGCGAATACAATTTCCGTTTCAACGAAGACAGCCGTTTCAACCGCACCCTCAACCGCATCAAATGGATTGTGGACCGCCGCCACCAACAGAACGAGTCCGAGTCATGGAGCAAACTCATCCGTGTGCTCACTCACGAGATTATGAACACCGTCAGTCCCATCGCATCGCTAAGCGAAACCCTCAAACGCTATATGGACGACCCAACCGAATACCACCACGACGACATTGCCACTGGGCTCGAAACCATCGGGGCCAGCAGCCGGGAGCTGATAGACTTTGTACAGGGCTACAGGGAACTTGCAGGTGTCGCACGCCCCATAAAGCGTCCACTGCTGGTGCGCGACCTGATAGCCAGGGTAATAGAGTTAACAAGCCAGACAGTAGCTGAGAGCGGGGCCACATGCACCTTCAGCGAGCGTACCCCGGACACCCTTATTTATGCCGACGAGGGGCAGCTGAGCCGCATTCTCATCAACCTGGTGCGCAACGCCCTGCAGGCAGAGGCTACGCGCATATCCTTTACTGCATGGGTGGATAAGGACTGCCAAACCTTTATAGGCGTCAGCAACAACGGCATCCCCATTCCACGCAATAGCCAGGAGCAAATCTTTATACCTTTCTACTCTACCAAAAAGCATGGCAGCGGCATCGGGCTGAGTCTTTCGAGGCAAATCATGCAAAGCCATAATGGTGCCATCGACTTGGATCACAGCGATGCTGACAGCACCCAGTTCGTTCTTACGTTCCGGTAGAAAAAAAGCATGGGACGGTGCAATATTTAGCTGGTTGGTGCGTTATAGGGGAATTATAATCAGTTACACAAGCCTATGTCGTCATTGCCGCCTATTTTTTTGGACCTTGCCATTATCCTGATTACCGCCGGGGTGATTACTGTTGTGTTTAAGTGGCTTAAGCAACCTTTGGTGCTGGGCTATATTGTGGCAGGTTTTTTTATTGGGCCGTATTTCCCCTGGTTTCCGGCTATCACAGACGACACGAATGTCCACGTTTGGAGCGATATCGGTATTGTGTTTCTGATGTTTGCCCTGGGGTTGGAGTTCAGCATTAAGAAGTTGAAACGCGTGGGAGCCACGGGCGCCATCACCGCGTTGACTGAGCTGGTGATTATGTTCGTTATCGGCAACACGGTGGGTCACCTGTTGGGCATGGGCAATATGGACAGCATTTTTTTGGGCTGTATGCTCTCTATTTCTTCCACAACGATTATCATCAAGTCGTTCGACGACCTGAAGATGAAGCAGCAGCGTTTTACGGGAACGGTGACGGCAGTGCTTGTGGTGGAGGATTTGGTGGCCGTGTTGCTGCTTGTGGTGTTATCGACCCTAAGCGTTGGCAAAAGTTTCAACGGTGCAGAGCTGGGTTTAAGTATGGTAAAGCTGGTGTTCTCATTGATTGTGTGGTTCACCTTCGGCATCTTCCTTATACCCACTTTCCTGAGGTGGATGCGCAAATGGATGACCGAGGAGACCCTGTGCATTGTGGCAGTGGGGCTGTGTTTTGGCATGGTGGTGCTGGCCGACTTTGCCGGTTTCTCCACCGCACTGGGGGCGTTTGTGATGGGTGCCATACTGAGCGAGACCATCGAAGCCGATGTGATACACCGCATCATCACCCCTATCAAGAATCTTTTCGGGGCAGTATTTTTCGTGTCGGTGGGCATGCTGGTCAACCCTGAGGTGTTGGTGAAATACATTGTGCCTATACTGGTCATAGCCGCGACGGTGGTGGTGTTCAAGTCCCTGTCGGCCACTACGGGCATCCTGCTAAGTGGCAAACCGCTCAAAACAGCCATGCAGGGAGGCTTCTGTTTCTGCCAGATTGGCGAGTTCAGCTTTATCATTGCAGGGTTGGGATTGAGTTATAACGTCATAAACCCCAACCTCTACCCCATTATAGTAACGGTGTCGATTCTTACCACCTTCGTCACCCCCTACATGATAAAGGGTGGCCTGCCGGCCTATGAGTGGCTGTACCCCAAGCTGCCCACACGTTTTAGGCAGGCACTGGAGCGTTACAGCAGTTCGGGACGTGTGAACACGCACGAGAAAAAATTGAGCACTTTTGTAAGGAAGCAGCTTACGTCTATTCTATTTTACGGTACAATACTGGTGGCCTTGGGGCTGCTGAGCCTCTTTTTCCTGAAACCCGTTTTGAATGGCGTGTTCGAATCGTGGAATATTCCCTCCATATGGGGCAACCTCTTGGGCATGACGGTCACGTTGCTTTTCATGGCCCCGTTCCTCTGGGCTTTGGCGGTGAAAAACGTTAACCGCACCCGCATCCGCAAGATGCTGCAGACTTATAACCACAGCCAGGCGGCCGTTATCCCCCTGCTGGCCCTGCGCTATTTTATCACACTCTTTATCGTGGGCTGGGTGATATCGATGTATGTCCATCTGGCGGTGGGATTGCTGGCTGTAGTGGCTATCGTTGTGGTGGCCACGGTTCTGATGTCTCGCCGCGCCACGGATTTCTACAACCGGATAGAGGATCATTTTGTGTCCAACTTCTACCAACGGCAGGCACAAAACTCGTTCAAAATTCCAGAGTCGCTGGAGAAGAACTTTATCATGGAACGGATGACGGTGACGGCCTACTCGCCCTTGGCAGGCCTTACCCTTAAGGAGACGCGGCTGCGTCAGGACTACGGGGTGAACCTGGTGACCATTGAGCGCGCGGGCAAGATTTTCGACCTTCCGGACAAGGATATGCTCATTATGCCTACCGACCGGCTCACGCTTCTTGGCAGCGAAGACCAGCTGGCACGGGTGCGCACGGTGGTGGAGGTGGAACCGGACATGCTTGTCCACGACCACACCGACAACGAGATAAACACTTACCGGCTGGAGGTGTCTGAGGGCAACCACCTGATAGGTACCAGCATCAAAAATTCAAACATGATGTCCAACTACCAGTCGATGGTTATTGCAATTGAACGGGGCAAGGACTATATGATCAATCCCCCGGCCGACACCGTGTTCCAACACGGCGATGTGGTTTGGTTTGTCTCGCCTCTCGACCTCAAGATAAAGGATGTGTTGCGTCAAGACGGACACAACAGTCAATAAGATAGTTGAACCAAGTTAAAACAATAGGAAATTGAAAACACGCATTCTCTTTACACTGCTTATTGTCGCAGGCTCCACAGCCTGGGCACAGAACGACAAGGGATTTGAAATCTCGAAAAATCTGGAGATTTTCGCCAACGTATACAAAAACCTGCACACAAACTATGTGGACGACGTGGACCCCGGAAAGACCATGAAAGTGGCCATCGATGCCATGCTGGCCTCGATGGACCCCTACACCAACTACTTTGCCGAGAGCGACATGGAAGATGTCAAAATGCAGGTGCTTGGGCAATATGGCGGTATTGGCTCCCTCATCCACCAGGAAAACGACAAAATCTACATTGCCGAGCCTTATGAAGGGCTACCTGCCGACAAGGCGGGGCTGAAAATAGGCGACCGCATACTGGCCGTAAACGGTGAGAGTACGCAGGGCAAGAGCAACGCCGACGTGAGCAGCGCCATGCGCGGACAGGCAGGCACACAGGTCACCCTGCGCATAGAGCGCGAAGGCAAGGAATTCGATGTTGCCATCACCCGTGCCGAGATAAGGCTACCCAATGTGTCATACTATGGCATTGTCGACGGCAATGTGGGCTACATCCGCCTCGACGAGTTTACTCAGGATGCCGCCAAAAACGTGCGCGAAGCATTCAAAACCCTCAAGCGCGACCATCCGGGCATGAAAGGTATTATCCTCGACCTGCGCGGCAACGGGGGCGGCCTGATGGGCGAAGCCGTGGACATCGTCAACATATGGGTCAAACAGAACGAGCTGGTGGTGGAGACCAAGGGCAAGGTGGCCGCCAGAAATCTCAAATCGCGCACCCGCATGGCTCCCGAAGACCTCGACATACCCGTGGCGGTACTCATCAACGGACAGAGTGCCTCTGCCAGCGAAATTGTAAGCGGCAGCCTTCAAGACCTCGACCGGGCCGTCATTATTGGCGAACGTTCCTTTGGCAAGGGATTGGTGCAGAATATCCTGCCTATGCCCTATAATAGCCAAATGAAAGTAACCGTGTCGAAATACTTTATCCCCAGCGGACGCTGCATCCAGGCTATCGACTACAAGCACCGCGACGCCAACGGCCGTGCCACCAAAGTACCCGACTCGCTCAAAACCGCCTTCCACACCCGCAACGGACGCACCGTCTACGACGGCTTCGGCATCGAACCCGACGTGGAGGTGGAACACGAAAGCTCATCCCTCCTATCCTTAGCGCTCTACAACCGCTTCCACTTCTTCAACTATGCCGTCAAATTCCACCGCGAACACCCCACCATCCCCTCCCCCCACGATTTCCGCATCACCGACGAGATTTACCAAGACTTCATCAACTACCTGTCCGACAAAACCTACGAGTACACCACCTATACCGAGAACATCATCAGTGACCTGCGCAAAGTGGCTGAAGAGGAGAACTACATGGACAACCTCAAGCAACAAATTGACCAGCTGGAGAAAACCTACAAGGAGGCAAAAAAAGAAGACCTCATGCGCAACCGGCAGGAGATAAGCGAGCTGCTGCAGGATGCCATCCTCGTACACTACTACTACCGAAAAGGCAGCATCGAGGGAGCCCTGCAAAACGACCCCGATGTGAAGAAAGCCGTAGACATACTGACCAACTCCGAGGAGTACAAACGAATACTGGGCATCTAACCCCTTTAACACTTTCCCGCCATCCGCACCTCAATCCATAGAACAGCCTACACAGCCCTGCTCTTCCTGCTGGCTATCAGCATGACCACATCCGTTTTCTTCACCAACTTGCTGTGGGTGCTGCTGGTAGTCAACTGGGTGGTGGAATGGAACTGGAAGGAGAAATTCTCCGATTTCAGACACAACTACCTGCTGCAGGCCTTTCTCGCAGTGGGAGCGGTACACCTGCTGTGGCTCATCGGCACGGACAACATCCACTACGGCCTCTACGACATGCAGAAAAAGCTCCCCCTTTTGGCCATTCCCCTTGTCATCCTCACCACAAAACCCCTCAGTCGCCGCGAGCTGCTGCCTGTAGGAATAGCATACACTGCCACCATATTCGTCATGACACTAATCGGTCTGGCACGTTACCTCACCATCCCCGACATCCCCTACCGCAACATCGTCCCCCACATCTCGCACATCCGCTTTGGCCTGAACATCTGCCTCACCCTTGTACTCCTCACCTACGCCACCGTCAAACACCGCATTCCCTGGCTCACCATAGCCAACACCATCCTCTCCCTTTGGCTCATCGCCTTCCTGCTTTTGATGCACGCCTACACCGCATTCATCATCCTTATTGCCACAGCCGTGGTGCTACTCGTAGCCTACAGCCGCCGCCTGCCACGCCCCCTGCGGACAGCCGCCGTCCTCTCCGTCTCCGCCACACTGCTGCTCACCCTAACGCTCGCATGCATCTACCACCACGACTACTACCACCTCCGTCCGCTCTCCACCCAACCCCTGCAGCCTCTTACCGCCAACGGCAACCCCTACCTCCACCTCGACGACGGCCTCATCGAAAACGGCAACTACGTGCACCGTTACATCTGCGAACCGGAGATGAGGCAAGAATGGGCCAAGCTAAGCCCCATGCCCTTCGATTCCGTCACCCCAACCGGCTACACCGTCTATCCCGCACTGCTGCGCTACCTCGGTGGCATGGGCCTCACCAAGGACAGCCTCGGCATGACCCACCTGCAACCCGCCGACATCGCCGCCATAGAGAAAGGCATAGCCAACCCCGTCTACCTCACCCGCGGCCCACGCAAAATGTTCTATGTCCTCTTCTACGAATACGAAAACTACCGCTGTTTCCGCAGCGTGGACGGCTTCTCGTTCCTACAACGCACAGAACTGTGGCGCAACGCCATCCACATCTTCCTACAGCATCCCCTCCTTGGGGTGGGGACAGGCGATGTGGTCGACTGCTGCCATCGCCGACTCGAACAGACAGGCTCACCACTTGCCGGCACCGACCTCCACACCCACAGCCAATACCTCAACTTCCTCACCGCCTTTGGCCTTGTAGGCTTCCTGATTATCTTCCTCTTCTTTGCCCGGGCCATCATCCTGAATCGCTATTGCCGCCATGCGCTCTTCACCGCCTTCCTTTGCATACTCCTCATATCATTCATCAGCGAGGACACCCTCGAAACACTCGCCGGCATCACATTCACCGCCATGGGGTTCACCCTCCTGACCCAATCACACAATAGCATAAACCCATCACCACAGAAATCTTAAACCCACATCATCCCCCACCGTGTACGACTACTACACCCTACCCAACGGCCTGCGCATCGTCTTCCGACGCACCGCCTCGCCTGTCACCCACGCCGGTGTCTACATCAACGTAGGCTCCCGCCACGAGCAGGGCAGCAACGAAGGCATCGCCCACTTCATCGAGCATTCCATATTCAAAGGAACCGAGCACCGTCGTGCCGGCCACATCCGCAACCGCATCGACGGCGTAGGGGGCGAACTGGATGCCTTCACCACCAAGGAGGAGACCTGCGTCTATGCCTCTGTCCTGACCGAGCATCTGGAGCGCTGCCTCGAACTCTTTGCCGACATATTGTTCCACTCTACCTTCCCGCCACACGAAATAGAGAAAGAGAAAGAAGTGGTCATCGAAGAAATCAACCTCTACAAAGACAGCCCGTCAGAACTCATCTACGACGACTTTGAGGAGCACCACTTCGGCACCCACCCGCTGGGCCACAACATCCTCGGCAGCAAGAAAAACGTCCGCCACTTCACCTCCGATACCCTCAAGCAATTCATGAACCGCTACTACACGCCGGACCGTATGGTAGTCAGCGTGGTGGGCAACATCGAATTCAAGCGGTTGGTACACCTCTGCACAAAATACTTTGCCGATGCCGACACCAGCCACCTGGAACCAGCCACCCCCACACCCCCCTTCAAACCCTCTCCCTTCAACACCTCCATTCACAAACACACCCACCAGGTACACCTGCTTGCCGGATGCCCTGCCCCCACCATCTACGACAGCGACAAAACCGCATTCACCCTGCTCAGCAACATCATCGGAGGCCCTGCCATGAACTCACGCCTCAACGTCGCCATACGCGAGCGCGAAGGCTTCTGCTACACCATCGAGTCGCAGTACGTCCCCTTCACCGATGCGGGCATGTTCTACATTTACGCCGGTGTCGACAGCGAAGCCGCCGACCGCAGCACCCAACTCATCCTCCGCGAACTGCACAACCTGTGCCAAATGCCCCTCACACCCTACCGGCTCAAAGCTGCACAGCAACAGATGATAGGCCAACTGGCCATCAACAACGACTCGGGACTCAACGAAATGCAAAGCATAGGCAAAGCACGCCTCAACTTCGACCGTGTCGACACCCTCGACGAAATGAGCCGCGACCTCCTCGCCCTCACCCCCACCGACCTGCTCCAAACCGCACGCCGCTACCTCGCCGACGAAAACTTCAGCTTCCTCTACTACGTCTAACACTTAAAGTGTACAAAGCGCAGCGCAACCCGTAGTCTCACGGACAACAGATGCGCACCACACAGGCCTTTTCATAAGGCAACCGGCTCACCTTCACACCACCCGACGAATTGGCACAACGAACAAAATCGTCAAACGACAGGCACCGTTCATCAAGTGAGCCAGACAGTCCACCGGCATCCGGAAGCTCAGGGTTAATCTCCGGATTCAACACCACAGGCATGTGATACTTTTGCCTAATCCATCTAATGCAATTGCCCAAACTAAGGTGCTCTCCGCTACTGGGCAACGCCCCCTCCTGCAGTGAGGACTTGGACAAGTCCACCATCCACATAGGCTCATACGATGTATCCATCCTGACTATTCCGCCACGCGCCATTGCATACAAAACACTGTCTAACACCAAGCCAGACTTGGCATCAGCCTCAAGCCGGTAATACAACGGATCCTCTTCTACGCAACACGCATACAACTTATTCCCGCCGTCCAATTCACGTGCCAAACCAGAAACAACCTCCTCCATACTGCCCTGCAGCAGCAGGCTCGTGCCTGTTATGCTGCTGACCCGCTCGCTGGTATATATGCGCTGCAGCGTAACGTGCGTGTCTCCCTGCTCCATCCTTACCGTGTCCAAACTGCATTGGGTAAGCACAATCGGCAAAGCCACAACAAGATTATTACACGCATGGGCAATAATGGCGTACAACAAACCATGGTTAATCACCAGATAGCAGCAGACAAAAGCCAGCCCCACCAGCTTCACAACATCAAACACCGCGCAAGGCGACAACCGCCCAACGTGCGCGACGTAATAGGCAACCCACAAAAAGGTAGAACCAATGACGAACAACACTATATTGGGTTCCTTACCCTTATACCTCAAAAACATCAAATCTGCCAAAAGCGCAACCACAACCACCGAGGCCACAGCAACCACCGTCCCCCATATCCCGGAAAGCCTTACGTATATAACCACCACGGCCAGTACCATGCACAAAATGGAAATACACAACAGAAATCTATTCTTGCTGCACCAATTCCGGAACACACCCTCCGCAAAGCATGGGACAGCAAAGACAAACACAAAAAAGGACAATATCCACCTAAGCGAGGACGACATTGAAAGAAATACCTGCTCTTCCACATGCAACCCCCTATTGCCGAAGACCATCCCCAGCACCATTCCTACCACCCATAAACCAACTCCGGCAAACAACAACCATTTGTTTTTCTTTCCTTTTACAATTGTTTTTTCCATTGTGGGTTAATTTTAATTGTTTATATTTAAGTTATTTACGGAATACAATATCCAGCATATTTGATTTATAACAAGTGTTTCAGAAATGCAACGCACACACCACGGGCGAAGCCATTGCCTATGCCCTGCAATACGGTATAGTATGACTCCTGCTGCCGGGCGGCCACTCGCCACTCAAAACTCCACGGTTACTGCATAGCGCTGGGGTGCTGCGGCCGTGATGTCCACCAGCGTACCCTTCTCGGTGGGGGTGCATTTTACCGTCCGTTTGTTGCGCGGGGCAATGCACTTTACCCGTTTCACCTTAAACGGAAGCTCAAAGGCAATATGCGGAGTGCTGCCCTCAATCAGGCAAATGGCATAGCGATGCTTGCCGTCCTTGCTTTGTGTAAAGCGCACATTGCCCTGACAGTAGGGATAAAGCGGCCGTGTGCCATAGATGGCCACGCCGTTGCAGTCAAGCCACGCCCCCATCTGCTCCATCCGCTCCACGGCCTCGCGCGGCAGGTTGCCTTCTGCATCGGGACCCACATTAAGCAACAGGTTGCCCCCCTTGGCCACCACGTCGGCCAGCATATGCACCAACTGCTCAGTGCTTTTATAGTGGTCGCCAGGCACATACGACCAGCTGTCGCCCATGGTCATGCACGTCTCCCACGGATAGGGCAGCAGCGAGTCGGGCACCTGCTTCTCGGGTGTGCGGTAGTTCTCATAGCGTCCGCCCACACTGCGGTCCACTATAATCAGGTCGGGATTGTCGCTGCGGGCTATGGCGGCCAGGGCGTCCATATCGATATCCTGAACGCGCTGACTGCACCCCAACCACGGGCGACTCTCGTCGTTGATGCTCCACTCGGGGCGTATCCAGCCCCCGTCGAGCCACAGTATGTCGATATCGCCATAG
>Ga0310697_10004238_pt1 | contig 14220 bp, 10 predicted proteins | sample 172DNAGHGlowgp2_FD_203883 | JGI IMG/M metagenome (GOLD analysis project Ga0310697, IMG submission 203883) | Sheep rumen microbial communities from Palmerston North, Manawatu-Wanganui, New Zealand - 1728 DNA GHGlow gp2 (v2) (version 2) | ecosystem: Host-associated > Mammals > Digestive system >...
GGTCTGGGGCTCTTCGGTGTGAAGTGGGCCATCTTCCCCAGTGTTCAGTTGGGGTGGGTGCTCACCAATGAGGCATGGTTCCCGAAGCATGTGGGTATCAATTATTTGCGTCTGAATGCTGGCTACGACATCAGTGGCAATGATGGCATTTCTAACTATGCTGCCCGTACCAGCTACAACCAGGTGAAATATTATGATTCAGCAAATGGCATCCAGTTGACGAACATTGGTAACGACAAGATTCAGTGGGAGACCACGAAGAAGATGAACCTTGGTTTGCAGGCTTACGTGTTCGACAATCGTCTGGGTATCAACTTCGACTACTTCCTCCACAAAACGAGCAACCTGCTCATCATGAAGAACTTCTCCAATCCTATTGGTGGTATCAACCGCTATTGGAGCAATGGCGGCAATTTGGAGAATCAGGGCTTCGAGACTACCGTTACTTTCAAGCCTGTGGTCTTGAAGGACTGGCATGTTGAGGTTGGCTTCTCGGCAGGTCACTATCAGAACAAGGTGACTGAGCTGCCTGACGGCAACTATACCAGCAGCGTCTATGGCGAGGATAATATCCTTACCTCGATTGGCAATCCTGTGGCTTTGTTCTATGGTTACAAAACGGAGGGCATCTTTGCTGACGATGCTTCTGCCAAAGCAGCAGGCAAGGGTACTTATCTCTATATGGAGGATAACGCCGGTAACAAGGCCAACTTCATGGCAGGCGATGTGCACTTCTCTGACCTGAACAACGATGGAAAGATTGACGAGCATGACAAGACTGTTATTGGCGACCCTAATCCGGATATCTATGGTAATATCTTTGCCACAGCCAGTTGGAAAAACCTTACGCTTCACGTAGGTTTCAACTACTCGCTGGGTAACGATGTCTATAACTATCAGCGCTCTATTCTCAATGCGGGTAGTAGCTTCTATAATCAGCAGGTGGCTGAGACGGGCCGCTGGCGTTATGAGGGACAGAAGGCTCAGTTGCCTCGTGCTGTCTATGGGGACCCTATGGGCAACAATCGTTTCAGCGACCGATGGATTGAGGATGGCAGCTATCTGCGCCTGAAGACTGTCAGTCTGTCTTATAAAGTGCCTGTTCCTGGCTCATGGACGTGGCTGCAAGGGCTGACTATTTGGGGCGAGGCCCAGAACCTGCTCACCTTCACCAAGTATCTGGGTAGTGATCCTGAGTTCAGTATTGGTAATGGCGTCATGTATCAGGGCATCGACTGTGGCAATCTTGCTTTGGGTCGTACGTTCATGGCTGGCGTGAAGATAAATCTGTAATCGGAATTGAAAATTGATTAATTGAAAAGTGAGAATTATGATTACCAAAGTTAAGTATATGATCTGCGCAATCTGCGTAATCTGTGGTTCTACGTCCTGCTCCGATATGCTCGAAAGCGATAGCTCGCGTCAGGTGTTTGATCCTGCCTTGAACCAGAAAACCGACTCGGTGTTCTATGCCTTGGGTATTCTGCAGGGTATGCAGCAGTTGGCTGACCAGTATGTGTTTCAGGGCGAGATGCGTGGCGACTTAGTCACAACAACCGATTTTACAGACAACAATCTGCGCCAGTTGGCTGATTTCTCTGCAACTTCAGACAATAAGTATGATTCGGCTTACGTATATTACCGTGTCATCAATAATTGTAACTACTATATTGCCCATCGTGATACCATGTTGCGAACGGGTGCCTCTTATGTCACCATGAAGGAGTATATAGGCGTGAAGTCTATTCGGGCGTGGGCTTACATGCAGTTGGCCCGCACTTATGGCAAGGTGCCTTTCTATACGATACCTCTTACGCAGATCTCACAGATTGATGAGAGCCATTTCCCCATGCTCGACATGGATGGCATCGTGGCTCGTCTGGCTCCGGATCTGGAGCAGTATTCGGGCATAGAGCCTTCTAATTTCGGAGGTGTCTCGCCGGCCAGTGGCCTGATGCCTGACTATCTGTTTATTCCTGTTGATGTCGTGTTGGGCGATATGTATCTGGAGACTGACCAGTGGGATAAGGCTGCCCATCACTACATTACTTATCTGACAGAGGTGGTTGGCGTAGAACGGAACCATACCGGCTATTTCCAGCCTTATGTCTCATCTTTTGATCTTATAGAAGATGAGCGTCCGAGCAACTGGGATAGGGAAAGAAACGGACAGTTGAGAGGCACCTCTAGGTGGTCGTCTGTCTTTGAAAGCGGAGGTAGAGACTATATCACTTATATTCCTATGGCTACTTCCAAACTGGAAGGTGTGGCATCGGCTATCCCTTTGGCTTATGGCTATGACTACTATGCTAACTCGAAGGGCTATGTCGAGAAGATTCAGATTGTGCCCAGCACCAGTTTCTTGAATCTGACCAATCAGTCGAGCTACTATTACATTACTGACAAGACCACGGCTACCGACATGTATGTGGAGGAAAGCAAACTGGGCGATATGCGTTACAAGAGTCTGCTAAGTAGTGTTAGGTTGAAGACAGAGTCGGGCTCTTCTACCGTCAGAATGACGAAGAATAATACCCCGCGTGTGCTGCTCTATCGCCGTTCTGCCATCATGCTCCGTCTGGCCGAGGCCTTCAACCGTCTGGGCATGTATGATGCTGCGTTTGGCATCTTGAAAGACGGTATCAACAAGTATTTGGTTCAGGAAGATGGTGGTGCCAACTATATAAGTGCTGCAACGCGTCTGGCACTGACCACGACCTATCCGCTGCTCTCTCCCTCAAATATTACAAGGTTTGACAGTACAGCTTGTTTTGTCGGCGTTCACTCTCATGGTGGTGGCTATACCCGTGACTATACTGGATCAACCTATAAGCCTGGGCTCTCACCCTATCAGCTTGACACCATCGTTGGCCTGAAGATGAAGGAGATTTTCGCAACCTATGGTCTGACTGTTGATTCCACCAGGCAGGATACGATTAATGCTGTCGAGGATTTAATCTGTGACGAATATGCATTAGAGTTGGCCTTCGAAGGTTGCCGCTATTATGATTTGATGCGTCTGGCTCGTCACAAGAATACCGATAGCCCCGTTCGCTATGGTGCAAACTTTGGTTATGCATGGATGAAGAAGAAGCTTGACGGCCGTGGCTGGGATGAGTCAAAGATGTATCGGCCTTTCAAGTAAAGTTCTGTAAGGAGCGTTTATAATGCTTAAAAATAGCGCAGACCCAAGCCGGTCTGCGCTATTTTTTGTAATTTTGCATCGAATTAGGAAGACAGCTCCCGTTTAATAAAGCGCAACAGCATGTCCTCGCATAATAAATAGTCAAATTGCAAATAGATCCTAGAGCATTAAATTGTAAATTGAAAATTGTTAAATCGTAAATAATATGGCTTTATATCCGAAACTCATTATGGATGCGCTGGCAACAGTCACGTATGCCGGCACAAAGAAAAATCTGGTGGAGAGCGGCATGATTGCCGACACGCCCAGTATCAACGGGATGCACGTCAAGGTGGTGCTTGAGTTCCCCCGTGACACCGACCCTTTCCTCAAGTCTACGGTCAAGGCGGCCGAGGCGGCCATTCACTATCATGTGTCGAAAGACGTTGAGGTGGAGATAGTGACCGAATTCAAGTCGAAGCCCCGTCCCGAGGTGGAGAAGCTGCTGCCGGGCGTGAAGAACATCATTGCCGTGAGTTCGGGCAAGGGTGGGGTAGGCAAGAGCACCGTCTCGGCCAATCTGGCCATAGCCTTGGCTCGTCTGGGCTATAAGGTGGGCTTGCTCGACACCGACATTTTCGGCCCCTCGATGCCCAAAATGTTCCACATGGAGGATGCCCGTCCATACGCCGTCAAGGTGGATGGGCGCGACCTGATCGAACCGGTAGAGAAGTACGGCGTGAAACTGTTGTCTATCGGCTTCTTTGTTAGCCCCGATACGGCCACGTTGTGGCGCGGCGGTATGGCGACGAGTGCCCTGAAACAGCTTATCGGCGATGCAGACTGGGGCGAGCTGGACTACTTCATCCTCGACACTCCGCCGGGCACCAGCGACATCCATCTCACGCTGCTTCAGACGCTGGCCATCACGGGTGCCGTTATTGTTTCCACACCGCAGCAGGTGGCGCTGGCTGATGCACGGAAAGGCATTGACATGTATCGGAATGAGAAGGTGAACGTGCCCATCCTCGGACTTATTGAGAATATGTCGTGGTTCACACCCGCCGAACTGCCTGAGAACCGTTACTACATCTTCGGTAAGGAAGGGTGCAAGCAGTTGGCTGAGGAGATGCAGGTGCCCCTGCTGGCGCAGATTCCCTTGGTACAGAGCATCTGTGAGAGCGGCGACGAGGGTGAGCCTGCTGCCACCCGCATAGACACCATGACGGGGCAAGCCTTCCTCAATCTGGCTCAGGCTGTAGTTACGGTAGTGAACCGCCGCAACAAGGAACAACCAAAGACCCGGATTGTCACCACGCAGTAAAAAAACTGCCACACTGAAAAAAGAGTTGCCACGTGGTAGAAAAAAGTTTCCACGCAGTAGAAAAGAGTTGCCTGTGGTAGAAAAGAACAACGGCCTCGGAGAATCACTCTCTGAGGCCGCTACTTTGAGTATTAATAACTAAAAACCTTTACCTGAAAATGTCAATCTTTTTTCCTTTCTCCTTTCATCGGGGAAGTCACTTCCCCTCTCGGCGTTGCAGTACGCGTCGTCACGACGCCCCTGCCTTCATCTGTGTTATCCTTCTTTACAATCTTCTTTTTACCTTTCTTCAAACTGATACCTGTTGAATTGTCATCACTGTCAAATCTTTACCTTAAACTAAAAACCTACTGAACTAATTTCTTTGCTTTCTCTTTATTAACCAATCTTTTACCTTACTAATACCTTTATAATCGTTTCTCTATTGAAGATGTCTTTGTTTCTTTTTGACGATGCAAAGGTACGATGAAATCCCGAATCATGTAGCACGTTCGGGGCAATTTTGTCGAAAAAATCGGGGATTATTGATGCAAATCAACCAAGTTGTGTGCGAGCACAGTTTTATTGTGCTCGCACACATAGTTCTTTTTCTACAAAGTTGGTCAGTTCGACGAATTCTTCTATGGTGAGCTGTTCAGGTCTACGCGTCATCAAGTCGTTTTGGAAGAATTCAGGCGAGGCGGGATGGGCAGCGTCAAAGATCTGGCGCAGCGATACGCGCAGCATCTTGCGGCGCTGGTTGAACGTGGCTTTCACCACACGTTTGAAGAGCTGTTCGTCGCATCCTAACTGTTGCACCTCGTTTCGCGTCATGCGAATCACGGCACTCTGCACCTTGGGAGGCGGGTTGAACACGTCGGGTTCCACGGTGAAAAGATACTCTACCGAGTACCAAGCCTGTATCAGCACCGACAGGATGCCATATTCCTTCGAGCCAGGGTCCGAGGCGATGCGCAGTGCCACCTCTCGCTGAATCATACCCGTGCAACAGGGTATCAGGTCACGGTTGTCGAGCATCTTGAAGAAAATCTGCGACGAGATGTCGTAGGGATAGTTGCCCGTGAGCACAAACTGCTGACCGTCGAAGAGCGTCCGCAGGTCCATCCGTAGGAAGTCGTCACCTATTATATTATCGCGCAAGCGCGCAAAGTGCTCGTTCAGGTAGGCCACCGACTCACGGTCGATCTCGACCACGCGCAACGGTCGCGGCTTCTCTACCAGATACTGTGTCATCACGCCCATGCCGGGTCCTACTTCCAGCACAGGCAGGTCAGGACAGGCATCCACCGTATCGGCTATACGCTTGGCAATCGACAGGTCGGTCAGGAAGTGCTGACCAAGATTCTTTTTGGGTCTTACTTGTTTCATATCGGGGACAAAGTTACGAAAAGTCAAGAGAAATGCCAAGGGAATACTTGCTTTTCTTTTCATTTCCGAGTGCGAAGAAAGCAATAGTGAGTATCGGGGAAAACTGATCCGTCTACATTTTGATAGATTACAGCCCCTCGATTTCCTCTGCTGTGTGTTCTTTCATCAGCTCATACAGATACGCGGGACTTTGCACATAAAGTTCGCCCTCTTCGTCCTGCAAGGCTGTCATCAACGGGGAGTTATAGACGCGCTCCATCGCCTCTTCGATGCTGCAGCCCGTGTCCTCCATGACGTATTTCACCAGTTCGCTTAGGACGTAGTCGGTGAGATAGTTCGCTATTTGATGATGTGTGGGTTGGTTCATACGGTTTCGACGTTGGTTTTGCGAAGGAAGCGTAAGGCACGTTCGGTTCCGAAGTAATACTGCTGGTCGAGGTAACGGTCTTGGAGTAAACGGGCGGCCTCCTCAGGAGAATAGATGCCTTCACGGTAGTTGGTCAGTTGGAGCACAACACCGTCGTTGGCTATCGGGCCGATGACGATGTCGTAGTCATGAATGGGCTTGTCGTTCTTGCGGTCGCGGTTGGCGTCGACGAAGAGGAACCACTCCACGGTAGCTTTTTCGGGGAAGCGTTTTATTTTCAGGTCGGACTGCAGGGCTGCCTCGTCCAGTTCATAGGTGATGAGCGTGGGCGTACCGCCGAAGAGCCGTGCCTTCTTCTGTGCCATGCGGACGGCAGTTTTGCGGTCTGGCGTTGCGTAAAAACCCCATCCGAAGTCCTTGTACCGCAGGCCTGTGGTGAGGCTGATGCAATTGAAATCTGCGTTTGTGCCGTGATAAAGTGTCATGCCAGTGTCCCCCCATTCTTTTGACAGACGATAAGCAGGTCATCGATCGTCTCGTCCATCGACTGCAGGTGTTCCACATCGAAGAATTCGATAAGGAATGCCAGCCCTTTATGCTTGTGCAGGTAGCGGAAGGCCGCCTGTCGCGTCATGGAGAAACGCTGGGCAAAAGCCTGAATGCAGGACGTAAGATAGGGAATCTCGTACTTGCTCATTTCGCTGTAGATTTTATGAATTATCTTTTAACAAGACCGCTGTTTCGTGGCCCTTCGGCCGCAAAGATACTATTTTTCTTTCAATTATTGTCCGCTTTCCCCGTTAAAGATGCGAAAAGTAGGCGAAGATGCGGCGTTTTATCATATCAGTCTGCGGTCGTTTATCATCGTACCAGTATTACCCGGACGCTCGCAAGCCGTCAAACCCTTGCGAGCTGTCATGGGAATTCCTCCTCAGCCACGCCTGTCTAAATAAGGAGTCGATTTTTCGTTTTTCAAGACAAAATAAAATCGCAAATTAGAGCGAACGGTTGTGTAGATGACACTCTTTATAGGGGTAAAAAGCGCATAAAAATGAGCAACGAGGCCGAATGAGCATAGTATTCAGCCTGAATACGCATCGCATTCAGGCTGGATACTCATGCCATTTGTACCAAATAAGGAGGCAATTCAGGCTGAATTACACGCAAATTCAGCCTGAATTGCAAGGGGGAGAAGCATCGTTTTCCAGTGAAGAAAGTGTAAGTGACTGGAAATCAGTAATTTAATAACTATGCTCAAAATGGCCGTATTTCTGGCCGAATGGCGAATTGGTGACGAAGAATCGAAACTGAGGCATAGTTGTTATTTAGACAAAGGGCTCCCAAGAAAAGAAAATGGCGTTCAATTAAATTGCAGAAATTGTTGATGGATTATGTTGATTAGACTGCCTTATACGCAAAAGTGACAACCGAGCGAGTCGGTTGCCACTTTTGCGTATCGTCATTGTCAGGAGCGGGGCACTCCCATTTACCATTCGTCATCGTCCCAAAGGCTGTGACGGGAGGCGTTGGGATCCTCGTCCTCATCATCGTCGCCGCCCTGCGAGATGTCTACGGGCTGACTGCCTGCCACGACCAGAAGGTCGTCGGATAGTTCTCTGTTGCCGATTGCCGGCTCTATATATACTCTCTTCTTCATCGTCTTATCTGCTGTTTACGTCCGTTAATAATATAGAGTCCGCAGGGCAGACGCTTCACGTCGCTGCCCACATACTGACCTTGCAGGTTGTAGATGCGGGTGGGACCAAGAATCTCTGAAGGATCGACCACCTCGTCGATGCTCGTCACGACGCCGCCGAAACCGATGCGGGCACTGGCCACGCCGTCAGGCACCACAAAGTAGGCGCGCATGCCCTGTAGAGCGGCCGTGGTCGCCTTGGCCCGGAGAATCTTGCCCGACGAGGTGCCGTAGTAGCTTTCATGACCGTCGCCACGGTAGATGTCCCAGGTGTGGGGGGTGTAGTTGCCCACAAACTGGAAGCCCTCGCGCTCAATGGCCTGTGGCTCGCTGGCCACGACGATGTCGTTGCCGTCTATCTCGAACTTCGGTGTTGCCACCGTGCGTTCCGGCTTGACGAGGTAGGGTACACCTGCCTTCAGCTCGTAGACATAGTCGAAGTTGAGCAGGTCGCCCGAGGCTGAGGTGAAGGCCACGATCATCGTGGCATAGCCCCACAGCTTGTTCACCTCCTGTTCCGTCACGTCGAAGGGCAGACAGAGCGTATTCCACTGGAAGGCCTTCAGCTGACGGTTGGCGCTCACCATGAAGTACTTGCCGCGCGGATTGGCAAACACCGAGGTGTTGTCGTCGGCGTTCTCGTCGAGCAGCACGTTCATATAGTCGATGGGTTCAAACACCGCCGTGTAGTTCTCCACTCCCCTGACGGTGAATGTGAGCGTCGGCTCGATGCTGAACGGCACGGTGCTGTAGCCCGACGTCCAGCCCTTGAAGTAGTAGCCTGAGCGAGGCTCGGCCGCGATGGTCACCTTCGTGTTGTAGTCGAACAGTCCCGTTCCGGCACCGGTCACTGTGCCTCGGTTCTCGTTCCAGTTGATGTTCACTTGGCAGCGCTCGGGCTTGAACACGGCGGTCACCGTCTTCGGGCCGTACATCGTATATTGGTAGGTGGAGCTGGACGAGAGGAGCGTCTCGCCCTCCTTCCATCCGGAGAAGTAGTAGCCAGTGTTGTGCGTGGCCGTCAGGTTTACCACGCCGAAGTAGTCCTGCTTCGACGAGCCGGGTGTCACGGTGCCGGCCCCCTCTGGCTCCACGAGCATGGTCAGGTTGGCCTTGCCGTCTTCTATCTGCGTCCATCCCGCCTTTACACCTTCCTTGCCGTTCCAGACCCGTGAAGGGGTCGATGAACGAGATGGTGCCGGCAAAGGTGTACTGCATCGGCTCGTCGGGGGCGGCGCAGCGGGTGGGGATGAACAGAATCCTGGCCACGCCCGTCTCCTTGGCCCCCAGCTCCCAGCCGCTGTCGAGGGTCGGCTGACCCGTGAAGCCCTCCAGGCTCTCGGTGGTGATTTCCATGATGTGGCTGTCGGCCACGTTGCCATAGCTGTCAGTCACGCGCAGACTCAGCTTTACGTCGCGCATGGGCTGGTTCTCGCTGCCGTTCGTCACGGTCAGGGTGCCGCGCACGGCCTGTCGTGTCATGGTCATCTTCTGCTCTATCTGCAGTTTCACCGTTGCGCAGACGCTGCTGCGGGGCTGTTGCAGATAGTCGGCCATCTTCTTGTTCTCGGCCTCTATCATCTGCCCGTCGTTGTCGTAGCCGGCACGGTTTACCTCCTTCATCGCCTTCTTGATGCGGTTGGCACACCCGACAATCACGTCGTAGTGGATGTAGTTGTCCTCGTCCTCGGGCAGCGTCTCGCCTCGGTCCATACGGATGGTGTTGATGAAGCGGTTGGCAATATACGGTACGGGACACATCATCGTTTCAGGCCATACTCCTCCACACCAATGCCAGTTCTTGGGGGCAATGGCACCGTCGGCGAAGACAGCCTCAATCTTCTTCCTGGCCGTTTCTATAGGCATGTCGGGGTCTGCTGCGATGACGTTCAGCGTGTCGGCCAGTGCCTGCATCTCGTCCATGGTCGTGAGCATCCATCCCCATTCGCCGAACAGCTCGTGAATCATAAGCAGCTCGTGGTAGACGCTATACTGGGGTGCCACGGTGTTGTCGCTCCAGGCGCGCATGGCCGACGGATACCAGTCGGGCAGCTCCACGTTGCCTGTCTCTGGCTGCGGGTCTTCGAAAAATCGGTCGTTACAGTAGATCGGTTCTTCGAACTCGTCGCTTTGGTTGGTGCGTATGCGGCCTTGTGATATGGCCAGCCACTGGGTTCTCATCTTCTCGCCGACATCTTTCATCAGGCTCTCGTACGAATCCTTGTGTTGCTCGCCCGATGCATCCGTCCAGATATATGATGGGGGTATGAGGCCATAACAATCAGATGGTACTGGTAGCTGCGGCCTCCGGGGCTGCCCGGATTTCCGTGCAGGTCGACGACGATGCCGCCTCCGCCGCCACCGCATACCTCCTTGAGCTGCATGTGCTTCTGTACCTCGTCCTCAATGTCGCCGAGGTCGCCCGAAGTGCAACCGGGGATGGAGACCGTCTGCTGGGGCAGAATGTCCCATGGCCCCTCGAGCAGCGGCGTGAAGGTATAGCCGTTGGCCTCGGCGGGAATGTGGAACGTCACGTCGAAGGCTGTGATCAGACCCACGTTGGTCAGGTGGGCATAGAACAGATAGGGTGTCTCAATCTCGTCGAGCACCATCTTGTCGGGCATGTCGAGCGTCACCACGGCCTTCGGCACGTTCGTCTCGTAGGTCACGCTGGTCACGATGTCGTATTCGTCCTCTATCTCCGTCTTCTCGTAGTGCATGTCGACGGTGATGGCGCTATAGGGGATGAAGGCGCGCTGCTTGGTGGTGCGCGACGGGTTGACGACGACCGACTGTGTCCACGACGAGTGGCGCGGATGGGTTACCTGCACGTTGTAGCGGCCTTCAGGCAGCATCTCGAAGGTGGCCAGACCGTCGCTGTCCGTGACGGCCTGACGGAGCAGCTTGCCCGTGGCGGGATGGAGCACGTTGACTGTGGCGCCCTCTACATGGGGAGCCTCCTCGGTGTTCATCGTGAACTCGTCCCAGACGTCGATGATGAGCGTACCCGTCTCTTCCGATACGGTCTCGATCATCATCGGGATGCTCAGGCCGTTGCCGTTCGCACAGTTGATGGCGAAGTTGCCGCGGGTGATGCCGTTCAGCTCCATGGCCGGCGTCGGTGTCAGCTGCAGCACCACCGTTGCCTGTTCGCCCGTCTTCAGCGAGGCCATGCGTATCGGGGTGGCTGCCCGGAGCCAGCCCAGGCCGCCCAGGTCGAGGGTGATGTCGCCCGTCTCCTGCCGGCCTTCGTTGCGCAGGGTGAACTCATAGTTACGGGTCTTGCCCAGCGTCATCGTGGTGTTGATGGCATCGATGTCGGCCTTCAGCACCGGCACGGCTGGGTAGACGTAGAAGTAGACGGGCTGGTCGTAGACAGCCCCTTCCTCCGACTCGAGGTGCAGCTTCACTGTCTGCCAGTCGTTGCCCGTCGAGGGCTGCCGTCCTGTCAGGTGGAAGTAGATGCGGTCGTTGCTGCCGGCCTTCAGGCTCCTGATGCCTTCGGTGCGCATGCTCACCGTGCTGGGCAGGTCGGGCGCCGTGACGGTGATGTTGTTCAGTTTCAGCGTTCCGTGGTTGACGATGTCCACATAGCCCGTCACCTCTTCGTTCGTCTCCAGCTCCTTCAGGATGAAGCCCGAGTCGTTGCGACGCATACCGTACATCTCGAAGGTCGAGGACTCGGTCTTCAGTCCTTCGTCGGGCGTACAGGCTCCGACGATGAAGTGCCCGGCCAAATTGCCTTGCGGCCACCAGTCTGCCTGATACTGTCCGTAGCCGTCGGTACGGCTTTTCACCGTGTAGCGGGTGGAGCCGTTGATGATGTACAACCTCGATGTCCTGGAAGTTCGGGCGCAGACCGGTGGCGCGGCCTGAGATGGTGACTTTCTCCGTGTTCAGGTAGATGCGCTTCTGCGGCGTGGCCGTAGCGGTGAAGAACGGCTTGACCACCAGTTCGGCTGGCTCAGAGGTGTTGTTGTGCAGGTCAATTTCCGGGAAAAGGGCGGTGGGATTAATGGTGGCCTTCACCTCGAACGTGCCGGCCACACCCGTGGCAGGCAGTGTGTCGCGCTGCGTGATGCTCTTGCCGGGCAGCACGTCGCGCTCCGTGAAGTAGTTGTACTCGTTGGCGTGGTAGGCGTATGAGATGATGCTGCCCACGAACAGCGTGTCGTAGCCGATGTTCCGGATGGTGGTCTCCACGACAAACTTCTTGTCGATGGTGATGTCCTCGCTGACGACTCGCAGGTTAGCGACCACCCCGTCGGGTAGGGTTTGGTCGGTGCCCATCACGGTGCATACATTCTTCGAGTAGCCTTCGGCCGTGGCGGTGAAGGTGATGCGGCGGGAGTCGCCGGCCGTCTGGTTGCGCAGGAGGGTCACGAGGAAGGTGGCCTCACGCTGTCCGGCAGGCACGGTGACGGTCTTCGGGTAGCTCACGTCGTTCTCGCGGTCGCAGCTGATGTTCACCGTCACCGCCTTGGAGGGTGTGTTGTTGAGGGTGATGACAAACTCGTTGTCGGTCGAGCCTTCGAGCATGTTGCCGTAGGCCGTCGTCAGCTTCAGGGCTGGACCGTCGTTGTCGATGATGTGGATGGTCTCTGTCATCACGCCCCCCGAGGTCTTGCCCACCTCGCAGTTACAGCTGGACACGTAGACGGCAGCCTTTAACACCACGTCGCGGTCGCCTTCCATCATGGCGTTCTCACGTACGCCGATGTTGAAGTTGGCCTGCGTCTGACCTTTCTTCAGGCTGACGGTCGAGGTGGAGTAGTAGAGCTGACCGTCGCTGTCGTCGCTCAGACGGATGGTGACGGGCACGTCGACCTTACCACTGCGAGTGATAGTGGCGCGGATGGCCCTTGCGCCGCCGCCCTCGCTGATGGTGGTGGGGCTGAGGGTCATCTCAAAGGCAGGCATGTCATTGTCGCCCACGATGATTTCGGTCTGTCCCTGATGGAAACGGTTGGCCGTGGCCGTGAAGAGCACCCCCTCCTGCAGGTTGATGACATCGTCGTCGACGGCCGTCACGTCTACGCTGACAGCGGTCTGCCCGGCGCGTAAAATGACCGACGAGGGCATGGTGAAGCGGGCAGGCCGTTCGTTGCTCAGACTGATCTTCACGTTCCGCAGCCGGGGAGCGCTCGAGATGACAGTCAGCTGGAAGGTCTCGCCCTCAGCCACATGGCTCTTCGAGGCATAGAGCGAGAGGGTTGGCAGTTCGTCGTCGATGACCTGACCACTGGCTACCGTAGCAGGATAACCATATCTGGAGGCAGCCGAGCAAGCGTATGTGACGGTATCACCATTGAGCAGGTCGTCGCCCACGATGTGCATATAGAACCACTGCGACGAGCTGTTGTGGCTGATGGTCACCTCGTCGGGGAAGACGACGCGGTCGTCGCCCACCGTCTTCGTTAGTGTCCAGGTCTCGTCGACCACGCGGCTGCCGCTGCGCTCCAACAGACAGGCGTAGCTGTCGTCTTGGTTGCTCTCGGTCAGGATGTAGTCAGGTAGCGTAAGGTAGAGCTTCTTCAGCATCATGTAGCTGAAGAGGCTGATGTTCTGGTTGTTGCCCTGATACTCCACACTCTCACCGGAGTCGCTGTTAGGCACAATCCTGATGTCGACCTTGAACTTGCCATCGAGGCCCGTGATGCGAGGCACCAGCACCACGGCGCTACGGCCGACGGTCTCGCCGGCATTGAGGGGTGAGGTGTAGTGCATGGTAGTGAGGTTGAGGCTCTCGCCCGTATCGTCGCTGACGAAAGTAATCTGCTCGCTCCAGCCGCCGAGACTGTTGCGCGCACCGATGTTCTTCACCTCCCAGGTCAGCGACACCTGCTCCCCAGGACTCACGTCGCCCGATGTCATCTGAATGTTGCTCACCACGAAGTCGGGACAGGTTTCCAAAGTGATGGAGCCGTTGTCGAAGGCCGTCATGACATTGTGGCCCAGCGAGTCGCTGACGACCACGTTCTTCACCACCACGGGGTAGGTCTCGCCCTCTTGCAGGGTAGCGTCGCTGGCCACTGAGGTTTTCAGGGTGAACAGCTTTCCCTTGTTGGCCTTGAACGGTTTGTTGGTGGGCGAGATGACCATGACGCGATAACTCTGGTTGCCCAGCGATACCATGCGCACCCGATGGTCGGCGCTGCGGGTGAGTTCCATCTTGGCGGCCGATGTTTGGACGTCGATGCTGACATCGGTGGGCACTGTGACTTCAAACTGCAGAGCCACGACGCTGGGGTTGGTGTTCTCCAAGTAGAACGGCATGTCTACTGTGGCACTCTTCATGCAGCTCACGTTGCCAGCAATTAGCTTATTCACTTCCTGTGCCT
>Ga0310697_10004240_pt1 | contig 14219 bp, 9 predicted proteins | sample 172DNAGHGlowgp2_FD_203883 | JGI IMG/M metagenome (GOLD analysis project Ga0310697, IMG submission 203883) | Sheep rumen microbial communities from Palmerston North, Manawatu-Wanganui, New Zealand - 1728 DNA GHGlow gp2 (v2) (version 2) | ecosystem: Host-associated > Mammals > Digestive system >...
CGGACTTGGTCTTCATTTTAGGCATTTTACAATTAGTTTTAAAGGTATTAAGTTACTCTAATCTATTTCTTTTTTATTGGCTTTCAGCTTTAAGCCGTCAGCTTGGTAGCTTCTTAGCTTACAGCTTTTACTTCTTCGTCGATTTAGGAGCTATCATCATCTGCATGCGCTTGCCTTCCAACTTGGGCATCATCTCCACCTTACCGAACTCTTCCAGCTCTTGCGCAAACTTCAACAGCATGATCTCACCCTGTTCCTTATAGACGATGGAACGGCCTCTGAAAAAGACCTCCACCTTCACCTTGGAACCTTCCTGCAGGAAACGCTTGGCGTGGTTCAGCTTGAACTCGAAGTCGTGGTCGTCGGTTTGGGGTCCGAGGCGGATCTCCTTGATGACGACCTTAGTGGCCTTGGCTTTTTGTTCCTTCAGGCGTTTCTTCTGGTCGAAGACGAACTTCTTGTAATCCATCGCCTTGCAGACCGGCGGGTTGGCATCGGGCTGGATCTCTACAAGATCGACGCCCAATTCCTCAACGATTCTCATGGCCTCGCGCAAGGGGTAGATGTTAGGCTCCACTCCCTCACCCACCAGACGCACCATTGGGGCTTTCACCTCTTCATTGATGCGATGGTTGAATCCGTCCTTGTCTTTGTTCGGCCTCTGACCGGGTCTTCCTTTTTGTGGAATCTGTGCTATAGTTTTAGTCTCCTATATTAAGTTTATATTCAGTTAATTCGTTATCTCTTGTTCTGTTCTTCTTCAACCTGTTTTCTGATCATCGCGGCGAAGTCGTCGGTCGGCATGGTGCCCAAATCGACTTGTCCATGTTTACGCACCGACACCTGATTTTCAGCAGCTTCCTTCTCGCCCACGATGAGCATATAAGGATACTTCTTCATTTCAGCGTCGCGAATCTTACGACCGATCTTCTCGTTACGCTCGTCAATGAGGGCGCGAATATCGGACTTTTTCAGATACGATTGCAAATTTTTCGCAAAATCGAGGTATTTTTCACTCACGGGGAGAATAATCACCTGGTCGGGAGCCAACCAAAGTGGGAACTCACCAGCGCAGTGCTCAAGCAACACGGCCACGAAACGCTCCATGGAGCCGAAGGGGGCTCGGTGCACCATCACGGGACGATGCTTCTCGTTGTCGGCACCGATGTAGCTGAGGTCGAAACGCTCAGGCAGGTTGTAATCCACCTGGATGGTACCCAACTGCCACTTACGGCCGAGGGCATCCTTCACCATGAAGTCGAGCTTGGGACCATAGAAAGCGGCCTCGCCATATTCCACATGGGCGGGCAGGCCCTTCTCGGCGCAAGCCTCCTGGATGGCGGCTTCAGCCTTGGCCCAGTTCTCATCCGTACCCACATATTTCTCATGGTCGTTGGGGTCGCGGAGAGATATCTGCGCTTCAAAATTCTTGAAATCAAGGGCTTTGAAGATGATTTCGATGATTTCCATCACACGGATGAACTCTTCCTTCACCTGATCGGGACGGCAGAAGATGTGGGCGTCGTCTTGGGTGAATGAACGTACACGGGTCAAGCCGTGCAACTCACCACTCTGCTCGTAACGATACACCGTGCCGAACTCAGCGCAGCGGAAAGGCAGGTCCTTGTAGGAACGCGGCTTCCACTTGAAGATCATGCAGTGGTGAGGGCAGTTCATGGGCTTCAGCAGGTACTCCTCTCCTTCTTCAGGCGTTGTGATCGGGCGGAAGCTGTCTTCGCCGTAGTGATCCCAGTGGCCCGAGGTGACATAAAGTTGCTTGCCACCAATATGAGGTGTGATGACTTGTTCATAGCCATACTCCTTCTGGATCTTGGTCAGGTAGTCTTGCAGACGCAAGCGCAACTCGGTGCCCTTGGGCAACCAAATCGGCAGGCCCTTACCCACGGTGTCGCTGAACATGAAGAGCTCGAGCTCACGACCTAACTTACGATGGTCACGTTTCTTGGCTTCTTCGAGAAGTACGAGGTACTCTTCGAGTTCCTTCTGCTTCGGGAAGGTGATACCATAGACGCGGGTGAGCTGCTTGCGCTTCTCGTCGCCACGCCAATAAGCGCCAGCCAATGAAGTCAGCTTCACAGCCTTGATGACGCTTGTGTTCGGGATGTGGGGACCACGACAGAGGTCGGTGAAGGCACCACATTTATAATAGGTGATAGTACCGTCTTCCAACTCGCTGATCAGTTCCACCTTATACTCGTCGCCTTTCTCGCTGAAATACTTCAGGGCTTCAGCCTTGCTCACGTCGACACGCTCGAAGGTTTGCTTCTCGCGAGCCAGTTCGAGCATCTTCTTCTCGATAGCCACAAGGTCGGCCTCGGTCAAAGTCATGTCGCCCGTGTCGATGTCGTAGTAGAAACCGGCATCCACGGCGGGACCAATACCGAACTTCACACCTTTGTACAATGCTTCAATGGCTTCAGCCATGAGGTGTGCCGATGAGTGCCAGAAAGTGGCCTTGCCTTCGGGGTCGTCCCAAGTGAAAAGTTGGATGGCGGCATCCTCGTTGACGGGACGCATGGCATCCCACATCTTTCCGTTCACTTTGGCAGACAGCACATTACGTGCCAAACCTTCGCTCAGGCTTTTGGCGATATCCAGCGGTGTCACACCGGCTTCAAATTGTCTGACACTATTGTCAGGGAAGGTTATGTTTATCATAAAAAACAGGTCTTTTTGAAAGCGGCTGCAAAATTACAAAAAATTCTTATTCAAAATGCAGAATTTTAGTGATAAAGTAGTTTTTTCCCACCTTATTTATAAAATATGCTATTTTTGCGGCAAATTTTCAACACATGAAAAAAAACTACCTCGTACTTCTATTGGTTCTGACAGCCCTTTCTCAAGCTTTCTCTCAAAACGCCACAAAAGTTGACGAAACCACAGCACGCAAAACGGCACAAGCTTTTGTCGTCTCACGTCAAGTCTTTAAAAGCCAAGAACTGAACTTGGTTTCAAACGAAGGAAACTACATCTATAACATTGGAAACCAGGGCTTTGTCATTGTTTCCAGCAACACCGTGTTACCGCCCATTTTGGGTTGGTCCAAACAAGGCAACTTCCCCGACATGGAAGACGCACCCGAAAATTTCGCATCGTGGATTCATCATTATGAAGAGATGATTGAATATGCAGAAGCAAACGACATTGTGCCCGAAGCAAAAATCCATCAGCAATGGGAAGAAGCTGCACAAGGCGTTTTCGGAACACGCAACACCCGTACCGTCGATCCCTTAGTCAGTACCCTTTGGAACCAGGACTGTTTTTACAATGAGCTATGTCCTTCCATCAGTTGGTGGGAAGGTGGCTCCTGCGGACATGTCTACGCTGGCTGCGTGGCCTGCGCCATGGCACAAGTGATGAAATACTGGGAACATCCAACGCAAGGCCATGGATTACATAGTTATGTTCATCCCGAATATGGCACGCAAAGCGCCAATTTTGGCAGCACCCCATACCAATGGGACCTCATGCCCAACGAAGTAAATTTTTACAACAACGCCGTAGCCACCCTCATTTACCATTGTGGTGTCAGTGTCGACATGCAGTACTCACCCTCTGGCAGCGGTGCTTATTCGCCCGACGCGGCAGCTGCTTTCCGCAATTATTTCGGCTACTGCGCTGCCAAATACATAACCAGATCCAGTTACCAAGATGAAGCATTGGAGAACTTATTGAAAGCCGAACTCGACCTCTCCCGCCCCATCTATTATTCTGGTGCCCATGACGCTGGTGGTCACGCCTACGTTTGCGATGGATACGACAACGACAACCTCTTCCATTTCAACTTCGGCTGGAGCGGCAATGGCGATGGTTTCTACACCACTTACGACATCAACGACTACAACCAAAACCAGGCTGCCATCATCCATATCTATCCTGCTGAAATCCATGCCGATGCCAATGGCATCATCTACGTCACACCCGACGGCCAAGGAGATGGCTCGTCATGGGAGAATGCCACCAACAAACTTGACTTGGCCACTTCTTTCTCTAATAGCAACGGCACCATGGTTTGGGTGAAAGAAGGCACGTATTACGGCGACGTCTCAAACCCCGATGGCGCTTTCAACATTACAAGCGGCAACCGCATCTACGGCGGCTTTGAAGGCGACGAAGCCCCCGACTTCGACCTCTCTCTCCGCAACTTTGAAAAAAGCCCCACCATCCTCGACGGACAGAACGAGAGACGAGTGCTCATACAAAGCCTGTCCTACACTTCAACCACGATGCCTATTTGGGATGGCTTTGTCATCCAAAACGGCACCGCTGGCAGTGGTGCTGGAGCTTTTCTGAACAACTACGTCACACTTAACAACTGCAAAATCATTTACAACAATGCCACTGCGTTTGGAGGTGGTGTCTATATCAACTCGACAGGTGGCGCGGCTCATGTGACGCTCAACAGGTGCACCATCATGGACAACAGTGCCGCGATGGGCGGCGGCGTGTGTGACCGCATCGGCTCCAACTACAACAGATGCCGCATCTGCAACAACACAGCAACCACAAAAGGCGGTGGCATATACCTATATAATAATACCGAGCCCACGCTGAAAAACTGCATCATCAGCAACAACACGGCTAAAAACGGAGGGGGCATGTATGCTCGCGGCCTGTTTACAGCCTACAACTGTGATTTCGTGATGAACCTCGCCCAAGAAAGTTCCGGCGGCGTTTTCCACGAAAACATCCATAACAAATACTACAATTGCATCGTTTGGGGCAATATGGCCAACGGCCAACCCAACCAATTCGATGGAGTCAGCGATTTTGAGTACTCCGCTGTTTGCGGTGCTGTCAACGGAACAAACAACTTCGACATCCCCGTTGGAAACAACGGCCAAGAGCCTGGTGTTTTCGTCCGCTTCAACCATCCTTCCGATGGCGTTGGCGCTGAGTATTACAACGAAAACTGGACCATACATCCGCGCAGCATCTGTCTCAATGCAGGCATGCCCAACACAACGGGCCTAGGCAGCACCGACATCGCGGGCAACCCGCGCCTGCAGAAAGGGCGTATCGACATCGGGGCCTACGAAAGCTGCGCCTCGCTCACATTCATCGAAGACCAGGTGTACGAAAGCGATTTCCCTTATTGGTTCTATAACACTCCTCTGACCGAAACCGGCTACTACACCCATGTTCTTGCAGGCCAAGACTGCGACAGCGTCGTCGGACTTACGCTTTACACCTTGGACGGCATGGCTGAAAACAACGATGCCATCAACGTTTGGCCTAACCCAACGAACGGCGTTTTGCACATCGAAGCAGACGGAGTAAACAAGGTGGAGCTTTACAACCTCCAAGGCCAACTGCTCTTAGACACCGAAAGCACTGAAAACATCGAACTTAACGGATTTGAAAAAGGTATTTATTTCTTGATTGTCAGCGACAAGCAAGGCAATAAATCCGCTACCAAAGTGATTAAAGAATAAATGGCAAAAGCATATTTCTCAGCAGGCTGCTTTTGGGGCGTTGAGTATTACTTCAAGCGTCTCAAGGGCGTGACGAAGACCACCGTCGGATTCATGGGCGGCGACTTGGAAAACCCGAGTTACAAACAAGTCAAGACTGGTACTACGGGGCATTTAGAAACCATCGAAGTGGAATACGACCCTGAACTGGTTTCCCATGAAGCCTTGGTACGCTATTTCTTTGAAATCCACAATTTTGAACAAGTCGACGGACAGGGCATCGACATCGGCACGCAATACCTCTCCGCTATTTGGTTCAACGACACCGAGGAGCGCGACACGGCCATCAAGGTCTTTGGCGAACTAATGCAGATGGGCTATCATCCCGCTACGCAAATCCGCCAAACCATGGCCTTCTACCCTGCCGAGGATTACCACCAAGACTACCTCGACCAAAGGCAGGAAACGCCGGAATGCCACATTTATCGGAAGATTTTCTGAAAAACATGCAGGGCTGTCACATCGTGGCAGCCGCATTTGTATATGCAATGCGGCTGCCGTGATACGACAGCCCTACAAACCGATATATGGTGGTTATTTCACCACAAATTTATGTGTCATTCCATCAACGGCAATGAAATACATTCCTTGAGGCAGGTCCGACACATCGATTTGGTGGGTTTCACCAGTGATTTGTCCTGTCATCAAGGTTTGTCCCATGGTGTTGGTAATACGATAGGTCTGGTCTGGAAGAGACGTTGCGCGCAACATCTGTACAAACAAGATACCGTCTGTCGGATTAGGATAAAGGGTTAAGGCCCCTGAGCCCGTCGAAGGGCCGTTCTCTTCAACACCATCGGTATGCACCGTAACGAAATCATGGATGCCATCAGCAGCCAAGGCAGGTGCAGACTCACATTCTCCACCGACGACCGTATTGATAGCCGTCACCTGATAATAATAGGTTTCTGCACTGGTGTCGTTGTCGTCGAAGTGCATGGCCGAACCAGAGGCGACACCAATTAAATCATAGTTTTGGCCATTGGTGGAACGATAGACATAATAGCCGTAGGTCTGGCTCATCGTGCCTGCCCAAACCACATTGGTCACCGTGATGTTGTCGATGACCAATGAATAGTTCGACACTTGGGTGAAATGGCGGAAGCCGAGATAGATCTCCTGGCCTTCGTAGGCCGACAAGTCGACGGAATAGGACTGGTATGGGTTTCTGGAATCCCATTCGGCGATGGTAACGATGTTGGCGCCGTCTTCCGAAGCCACGGCCACGCCGAAATGCTCGGTAGGATACGACGGGTCGTAGCCAGCGGCATAGAAGGTCATGCTGGCATTCTCCATCACTTTGATTCTAGGTATAAAGGCATAGTTGTCAGGACGAAGCGAGCCTAAGCCATTCACATACGAGAACGAACTCAGCGAGGCATTGGTGTTGGTCGTGTTGACCGAGCCATCTTGGTTCATACCGCCGCCGCTGTAGATGCCAAACACCTGACCGTCGCCATCGGCATCGATGAAGGTCCAGCCTTGCGGGTCTTCCTCAAAGCCGGTGTAGATTTCACGTTCCCATGAAATCCTCACCTTGTCGCCCAAATTCTCAGCACTCAAGTTCTTGGGAGCCACACAATCCAACTCAGCCTCAGCGCATTGCGATGCAGCCAAAGCGTAATACTCGCCCGACTCACGGCTACCGTCTTGGATAATACGGATGCAATAATTAATGGTATAGCGGTTCACTTCGTGGGTGAAGGAGCTTTCGCCGTGGTCGAGGGTGGCAATCAGCTCCTCGTTGGCATAGACCAAAGCGCCAATGGCATTACGTGTTACCTCTGCCTCAATGCCCGTCACCTTGATATCATCGACGCAGAGGAAATAGGTCTCGCCAGTCGTATTGAAGTGGCGGATAGCTACGTAAATCTGCTGTCCGGCATAAGCCGAAAGGTCGACGGAATACTCCGTATAAGTGCCGGTGCTGTTCCATTCCTGAATCATGGTGAAATCAGCCGGATTGGTGTTGCCCGAAGTGGAGACGGCCACGCCGAAATGCTCAGGGTCAGGGGCAATGCCAGGCATGTCGGCGTCGCAGGCTTTGAAGGTGATGCGTCCGTCTTCGGTGGGCGTAAGTCGCGGCGTGACGATGAAATTGTCAGGATTAAGTGCGCCAGGACCGTTCATCCATGAGAAGGAACGAAGGCCGAAGCCTCCTCCGTAGCCACCGTAAGGATACACACGAAAGTTTTGGCCATCATTGTTGGCATCGATGAGGGTAAGGTCCATCAAGGTGCTGTCGGCGAAATCGTAATAGAGTTCGTCCACATGGAAAGGCACGCTCATTTCGGGCAGCGTCCACGAGAGTTGCACTTGGTTGCCGTCGCTATCGGCGTGGAGACCCGTGGGCGAGCCTTGGAAATGGTCGGGTGTACGGTAGGTCCAAGCGTATTCGTTCTCAATCATTGCGCCATTCTCATAATAAGCACGAATGGTGGTCGTGTGATTCGAGCCGTCCGCAAAACCGTTGGTATTCAGCAAATAACTAGTGCCAAAATGATTCTCGGCCACTGTCTGACCATCAAGAACAATGTCGCTACCAATATAAAAACCGGCGTTGAGGTTTCCGACGAAAACATTGTCAATGCAAATGGCGAACTTGTCGGTACAGTTGAAATGGCGGATGGCAAGATAAACCTCCTGACCAGCGTATGCGGAAAGGTCAACGGAGTATACATGCCAGTTACCTTGACGGGTTCCATTGTCTTTCGCGGTCAAATTCCATTCCTGAAGCATAGTGAAAGCCGATGGGTTGTCGTTGACCGTTGTTGAAATAGCTACGCCAAAATGCTCAGCGGGATAAGCCTCGTCCATAGCACTGGCGTGGAAAAACATTTCACCGTTTTCAGGAACAATCACACGGGGCGAAACCATGAAATTGTTAGGTGCAAGAGGCGAAGTGGAGGCGTTGTCGTAGGAATACGACACCAGCATACCATCGAAGCCGCCAAATCCCATGCCGCCAGATGAAGGCAGTTGCCAGTTGTGGCCGTCACCATCGGCATCGATAAGGGTCCAGTCGAGGATGCGGCCTTCTTCGAAGTCCTCCTCAAAATCCCAATAATATGCTCCATCGGGAGAATAAACGCCTGGAGCGTGATAAAGCACATAGCCCGAGGCCGATACATAATTTTCAATGCCCTGTTGGGCCTTGGCCCCGAAAGGAACTGAAATCATTAGCGCCATCATAAGGAATGGCAGGATGTGTTTTCTCATATGGTTAATCGTAATGTTTTCTAAAAAGGCTGCAAAAGTACGCTTTTTGACCTCACAATCCAAAATCTTTGCCGAAACAGAAATAAAAACCAGCTTTATGCTTTGGCAAAAGAAATAATCGTTACCTTTGCGCATCATTATCCAAAACAAATTATCATGGCAAAAAACATCGAAGAGATCAAAGCCGCGTTGGCCTCTTACGGCATCACCGGCGTGAAAGACATTTACTATAACCCGAGCTATGAGCAGCTCTTCAAGGACGAGATGGATCCAGCCCTGACCGGTTACGACAAAGGCGTTTTGACCGAACTCGACGCCGTCAACGTGATGACGGGCATCTACACCGGCCGTTCGCCCAAGGACAAATACATCGTCATGGATGCTAAGTCGAAGGACACCGTGTGGTGGACCACCGAGGGCTACAAGAACGACAACCACCCGATGAGCGAACAAGTCTGGGCACAGGTGAAAGACCTCGCCAAGAAACAGCTCAGTAGCAAGAATCTCTATGTCGTCGACGCCTTCTGCGGCGCCAACAAGGACACCCGCATGGCCGTCCGCTTCATCATGGAAGTGGCATGGCAAGCCCATTTTGTGCTGAATATGTTCATCAAGCCCACGGCTGAAGAACTGGCCGATTTCAAGCCCAACTTCACCGTTTATACAGCCTCGAAGGCCAAGGTCGAGAACTACAAGGAGCTCGGCCTCAACAGCGACACCTGCGTGGCCTTCAACGTCACTTCGCGCGAACAAGTGATTCTGAACACCTGGTACGGTGGCGAGATGAAGAAAGGCATGTTCTCGATGATGAACTACTACCTGCCGCTGCAAGGCATCGCCGCCATGCACTGCTCCGCCAATACCGACATGAAGGGCGAGAACACCGCCATCTTCTTTGGCCTCTCTGGCACCGGCAAGACCACCCTCTCCACCGACCCGAAGCGTCTGCTCATCGGCGACGACGAGCACGGCTGGGACGACGAAGGCGTGTTCAACTTCGAAGGCGGCTGCTATGCCAAGGTCATCAACCTCGACAAGGAAAGCGAGCCAGACATCTATAACGCCATCAAGCGCAACGCATTGCTCGAAAACGTCACCGTCGATGCCAACGGCAAAATCGACTTCAAGGACAAGAGCGTGACCGAGAACACCCGTGTCTCCTACCCCATCGAGCACATCGAGAAGATCGTGAAGAACGTGCGTCCCATATCGGCTGGTCCCGCCGCCAAGAACGTCATCTTCCTCAGCGCCGATGCCTTCGGCGTGCTGCCTCCCGTCAGCATCCTGACGCCCGAGCAGTGCAAGTATTACTTCCTGAGCGGCTTCACAGCCAAGTTGGCCGGCACTGAGCGCGGCATCACCGAGCCTACGCCTACTTTCAGCGCCTGCTTCGGCCAAGCCTTCCTCGAGCTGCACCCGACCAAATACGCCGAGGAGCTGGTGAAACGTATGGAGCAAAGCGGTGCCAAGGCTTACTTGGTGAACACCGGCTGGAACGGCACGGGCAAGCGCATCAGCATCCGCGACACGCGTGGCATCATCGATGCCATCCTCGACGGTAGCATCGAGAAGGCCCCGACCAAGATGATCCCGTACTTCAACTTCGAAGTGCCGACCGCATTGCCGGGCGTCGACCCGAACATCCTTGACCCGCGCGACACCTACGCCGACAAGAACGCTTGGGAAGAGAAGGCCAAAGACCTCTCTTCACGCTTCATTAAGAACTTCGAGAAGTTCACGACGAACGACGCTGGCAAGGCACTCGTGGCCGCAGGGCCTAAGCTCTAACAAAAAAAAGAGCGAGCCGCACGGCTCGCTCTTTTTTTGCATTGTCGTAATTGCTTACTTCACCATGACGCGCTGCACGCCAACTCCATTTTCGGTGGTCACGCGCACCATGTACACGCCAGCGCCATATTGACTCATATCGAGCACTTGAAGGTCACCATTGACATTGGCGTCAAAAACCATTTGGCCAAGGGTGTTCAACACGCTGATGTGGTTCATGCCTTGAGCCTTAACCGTCACACTACCGGTAGTGGGATTGGGATACAGAGCCACTTCTTCAGCGTTCTCGCCAATCACATCCAAACCGTCGACAAAAGCCCAAGTCGTCCAGGTCCAGCCGTCGCCGCCCACTTCAACCAGGTCATGCCAACCATAACCATCAATGGAAATCCAACGGTCGTTGGGGTCATTAAGGATATCCGTCATAGCAATGGCAGGATATTCAACTGAGCCGTCCTGATAGTACATCACCCAGATGTTCTCTGTGCCAGAAACGCTCACGGGCGTATCCAGCATAATGGTCATGAGGCCTGCGGTCTCTTCCGTTCCCAAGACTTCAAAAGTCTGTTGGCTCATCAAAGTACCGCCTTCCGCATCGCCACCGACATAGATGCGCACCTCATAACATCAATAATGAAAGTACAATTTTCTTCATAGTTTTTTGATTTAATGATTGTATTGAATGAATTAGGATAAGCCATTCTTTTGGGATCGCCAAGATAGTCAAGTTTTGTACACAAAGTAAAAATCACGCTCTATTTTTATTTTAATTTGGTCAACTCACAACTTTTCACGATATTTGCACGCCCAATAGAAAACGTGGCATGTTTTTTGTCAGCCACTAATTTGTGTGAATCAAAATACGAACTATCAAAAAAAGAACCATCACATCATAATAATCTAATAATCAAAAAAAAATGAAAAAAGTACAAAGACACCTTACTCCTATGCTGTTGGCCCTCATGGGACTGGCAATGCTTTCGTTCATGGCCAAGGACAGCGTCACCCTCAGACTGCACCCCGTGCAAGGCAAGACCTACACCGTCAACACCAAGGCCACCACGATGAACATGATGGAAGTGCAGGGACAAACCATCAACTCCACACAGGCCATGGAAACCCGGCAAACTTTCACGGTGAAAGAGACCAACGACACCAAAACCGTTGTGGACGCACAGACCGAAAACATGAAGATGTCGGTTTCGCAGATGGGCATGAAGTTTGAATACGACTCCGACCACCCCGAGAAGACCAGCCCGATGATTGCCGAACAAGCCAAGGAGCTTGCCAAATCCATCAAGCAGCTGACCACCATCACTTACGATGCCATGGGTAATGTCGTCGGCGAAGGAGAAAACCAACTCGGCGGCGCCATTGTCAAGTTGCCCGAAGAGCCTATCAGCGTGGGCAGCACCTGGACCGTCGACAAGACCGCCAGCGTCAGCGACATGGACATCAACTCCAAGATGACCTACACCGTCACTTCCATCACGAAGAAGGGCGTCGAACTGAGCATCAAGGGCAATGTCGAAAGCAACAGCGACGGCGTCAGTGGCACCTACACCGGCACGGCCACCATCAACGCCCAAACGGGCATGATCATGACGAGCAGCACGAAGTCCAACCTCTCCATGACCATCTCACAGCAGGGTCTGACCATTCCTGTGACCATGGTGGGCAACACCACGGTTACGGTTGAATAAACGCCATACAACCCTAATAAAAAACCAGCGGAGTGTTCCGCTGGTTTTTTTGTGCCTTGAAGACAGGATACTTACGCATTGAGCATCACCGGCATGAGAAGCATCAGCAGGTCCTCTGCCTCATTCTCATTGTCGACAGGAGTGAGGATGCCAGCGCGGTTGGGAGCCGACATCTCCAGCTTCACCTCGTTGGAATCGAAGTTGCCCAGCATCTCTTGGAAGAAACGTGAGTTGAAGCCGATTTCCATGTCATCGCCAGTGTAGCTGCATGCGAGGCGTTCCTTGGCTTCGTTGTAGAAGTCGACATCCTCAGCCGTCAACATGATTTCCTGACCAGTGATGCGGAAGCGCACCTGGTGCGTGGCCTTGCTTGAGAAGACGGCCACACGGCGGATAGCCGAAAGGAAGGTCTGGCGGTCGATGGTCAGTTGGTTGGGATTGTTCTTCGGGATGACCGCTTCATAGTTGGGATAACGGCCTTCGAGGAGACGGCAAATCAGCACATAGTCGCCAAACACATACGAGGCATTGGTCTTGTTGAACTCGATACGCACGGGCTCGTCAGCCATCGTAGCCAAGATATTCTTCAGTTGGTTGATGGGTTTTTTCGGCATGATGAACGAAGCCACCACATCCGACTTGACATCCATCCTTCTGTAACGCACCAACTTGTGGGCATCGGTGGCGACGAAGGTGAGATAGTTCTCCGTCATCTCCATAAACACTCCCGACATGATGGGACGGATTTCGTCGACGCCAGTGGCAAACACGGTCTTTTCGAAGCCTCTTGCCAATACATCGGCTGGGATTTCCCACACTGATGTTTCCGTCATGACCGGCAGTTGCGGGAACTCGTCGCTCTTGTGACCCGCCAGTTTGTAACGGCCTTCACCAGCGATCAATTCAACAGCCAAGGTATTGTTGTCGACAGCGATGGTAATCGGCACATCGGGGAAGTTCTTCATGATTTCGAGCAATAGGCGCGCAGGAATCGTCACCTCGCCCGTGCCTTCCACCATGTCGGGCACCATGCTCACCGACATCGTCACATCGAGGTCGGAAGTCGTGATTTTCAGTTCTTTCTCGGTCAACTGAAACAGGAAGTCGTCCAAAATCGGAAGGGTGTTTTTCGTACCGATAACACCACTCAACGCCTGCAAATTTTTCAATAACTTAAGGCTTGATACTATGAATTTCATATCGTTAGGTTTTTATTAATCTTTCAAAATTGAAGTTGTAAAAATACAAATTATTAAAACACGGAAACATTTTTTTGATGAAAAACTCAAATTTTATATTCCGTTCACACTAAACCCAGCATATTTCAATCGATTTAGGAAATCCAACATCGACTCATAAGGCACTGCGACATATTGGAATTGTTGGTCTCCCTTTTTCCTTGTTCGGGCCTTCTCCTTCGTGTCGTACATTCTTTGGTTGAGGTCGGAATAGGTAGTATGCACCTGCAATTGGCCATCGCCACAATTATAATTGATATAGGTCAAGAACATGTCGTTTTGGAAGAAATAAGTGACATTGCCCAAGCGATGGTCGAACACGACATAGCCATCCACATACTTATTCACAACATGCTTACCCAAATTACCCAAGCCTATCTTACCCACAGACACAAAAGCATGCATTTTGTCATTCCACACCATCCTTAAATCTGGGATGACAAGGGTTTTGTTATAAAAGTCGGACGACTCCATTTGCGGATAGCCTTCCAGTTCGATGGCCATCATCCGTTCTGCAGCCTTTTCCTCATCATTCTCGGATCGGAAATAGTGCATATATTGCGTTTTCGTCAGGTCGATAGACGAGCCTTCCATATTGGCATAAACTTCGGCGATACCCGCCATAACGTCATCATCGAAGACAGGTACATTCAGCACATTCAAGCCTCTGAAAGTCAGACTATCGTTGGGATAATGCGTAAAGTTGCCATGAACGGTAAGGTTTGCAAGCGCCATGTCAAAACCCAGGTCGGAAGTGACTTGCCCATCCACCACAC
>Ga0310697_10004241_pt1 | contig 14217 bp, 14 predicted proteins | sample 172DNAGHGlowgp2_FD_203883 | JGI IMG/M metagenome (GOLD analysis project Ga0310697, IMG submission 203883) | Sheep rumen microbial communities from Palmerston North, Manawatu-Wanganui, New Zealand - 1728 DNA GHGlow gp2 (v2) (version 2) | ecosystem: Host-associated > Mammals > Digestive system >...
GGCGACTCCGGTCTCTACCTGCGCGGTTCGCCGCAGGTGCAGATATGGGACGCGCACAACCAGTGGGGCATCGGATCCGGCGGGCTCTACAACAACAGGAAGAATCCCTCGCGCGCGAGCTGCATCGCGGACAACCTTGTCGGCAGCTGGAACACCTTCTACGTCAAGATGGTGGGCGAGAAGGTGACGGTTATGCTCAACGGCAAGCGGGTCGTAGACAACGTGACGCTTGAGAACTACTGGGATCGCAAGCAGCCGATCTTCCCGGTGGAGCAGATCGAGCTCCAGTGCCACGGCGACCCGATCGAGTTCAAGAACATCTTCATCCGCGAGCTGTAGCCGAAGGCTAGACCTCGATCTTCACGATCTTGCGGATGATCAGCCATCCGACGGTGACGAGGACGAGGACCACGCCGATGCAGATGACGCCCTTGAGCGAAAAGACGAACGGGCGCATCACCTCGGGCTTGAGGACAAACATGGCGATGCCGAGGAAAAACGGCATCGCCGAAACTATCATCCCCTGCATGCGTCCCTGTGCGGTGAGCGTGCGGACGCGGCGCTCGATGCGCATGCGGGCGCGGATGGTGTCGGATATCCTGTCGAATATCTCCGTGAGGTTGCCGCCAGTGCGGCGGGCGATGTCGATGGACGTGCAGACGAGCGTAAGGTCGTCCGAGGCGACGCGTCGGTCGAGGGATGTGAGCGCGTCCTCGAAGCTCATGCCGACGCGCAGCTGCTGGAGGAACACGCTGAACTCCTGCGATATGGGCTTTTCGCCGGTCTCGACCACGCTCTCGAACGCCTGGTTGATGGAGAAACCGGCGCGGAGCGCGTTCGACATCGTGCCGAGGGCCGTGACGAGCTGGTCGTTGAACTTGATGCGGCGGCGCTCGCGCAGGAAGCGCACGTAGCGCGCCGGCAGCGTGAACGTGAAAATTCCCGCGATGAGGCCGAGCGCGACGCCGACGGCCGTTGAGATGGCGTTGGACAGGCTGAAGAGCGGAATGAAGAACGTGAAGAAGGCGGCGAGCGCGGCGAGGCGTCCGAGGCGGGCGATCTTCGCAGGCGAGACGAACATGAACACGTCCTCGAACGCGCGGCTTGTCTCCGCCCCCATCGTTGTGGCGTAGTTTCCCGCGCCCTCGTCCACGGCGTCCACGAACAGCCATGCGAAGCCGAAGAAGGTAAGGCCCACGGTGACGACCGCAGACCACATGAGGATTGTGTCGGGCGGCAAGGTCATGTGTTCTCTCCGACGATCTCAAGGTGGATCTCGCGGTCGAGGGATGGGTCGAACATCGCGGGGTCGAGGCGGAGTCCGCGGCTCTTGAGGTGTTCGAAGAACGTCGGCACGGCGCCGGTGGGGCGGAATGTTCCATGCACGCGCCCGTGCTCGTCCACCCCGCTCTGGCGGAACGTGAAGATGTCCTGCATCACCACGTTCTGTCCTTCGAGTCCGGTGACCTCCGAGATGGCAACCACCTTACGGCTGCCGTCGGACAGGCGCGACTCGTGGATTATGATGTCCACGGCCGAGGCGATCTGCTCGCGGATCGCGCGGGAAGGGAGCTCCATGCCGCTCATCAGCACCATCGTCTCGAGGCGGGAGATGACATCTCGCGGCGAGTTCGCGTGGACCGTGGTGAGCGAGCCGTCGTGGCCCGTGTTCATGGCCTGGAGCATGTCGAGCGCCTCGCCTCCGCGGCATTCGCCGACGATGATGCGGTCGGGGCGCATGCGCAGACAGTTCTTCACGAGGTCGCGGATGGTCACGGCACCGCGTCCCTCGATATTGGGGGGGCGCGCCTCGAGACGGACGACGTGCGGCTGGACTAGCTTTAGCTCCGCGGCGTCCTCGACGGTGACGATGCGCTCGTCGGACGGGATGAAGCCGGAGAGCAGGTTGAGGAGTGTCGTCTTGCCGGAACCCGTTCCGCCGGCGACGATGATGTTCTTGCGCATGATCACGCACGCCTTCATGAACTCGGCGGCGTTGCGCGTCCAGGTGCCGAAGCTGATGAAGTCTTCGACGGTGAGCGTGCGCTTCGCGAACTTGCGGATGGTGAGCGTGGGGCCTGTGAGGGCGAGAGGCGGGATGATTGCGTTCACGCGGCTGCCGTCGGCCAGGCGGGCGTCGACGTACGGCTGGGACTCGTCGATGCGCCGGCCGATGGGCGAGACGATGCGCTCGATTATCGCCATGACGCTGGAGTCGTCGAGGAACTCGAGGTCGGACAGCTGCAGCTTGCCGTGGCGTTCGACGTATATCTGGCGCGGGCCGTTCACCATGATCTCCGTCACGGTGTCGTCGGCCAGGAGGTCCTCGAGCGGTCCGAGCCGGAGGGCTTCGTTGAATATCTCGCGCTCGAGGCCGGACGCGTCGATGCCGCGCGGCAGCTTGCCGTTCGTGCGCACCTGCTCCACGATCTCGTGTATCTTTTCCGAAGCCTTCTTCTCGAGGCCGGCGCGGTCGACTCCCGAGACGGTGAGGCGCTTCAGGTCCAGGCGCTCGATTAGCTCCTGCTGAATCTGCTCCTTCACCTGGCGGCGGATCGCGGCGGCCTTGAGGGCCGCTGGATCAGGACGGTTGCCGGAAGAGGCAGGCGTGCCATTGGCCGAGGGCGAGGGGGGGCGAGACGGCTGCGGGTCGGCGGGGGGCGGCACGGTGGACGACGGTTGCTCGGCTTCGGCAAGCGCAGCGGCATCTTCGTCGGAGAGAGGGGCGACGCGAAACATGCTTTCGCCGATCTGGATGACGGAATCCGGCTGGAGTATTGCGAGGCCGTCGATGGGTATGCCGTTGACATAGGTGCCGTTCGCGCTGTGGAGATCCTCCAGCCGGGCCGTCTCGCCGCGCAGCAGGAGAATGGCATGGCGCTCCGAGACTTCGGGATACGGCAGCTGCAGGTGGCAGGACGAGCCTCGTCCGATGAGGTAGGAGCCGTCCTGCAGCAAGCTGCGGGTCGCGGTCCCTTCGCCGGGACGGATGAAGTCGAGCGAGAAGGCCATCAGCGTCGACCTCCCATCTCCGTCTGGCGCTTTACGTTCAGCTCCTCGATCTCGGAGCGGATCTTCGCGAAGTCGACCTGCGGGAGCTCCATTTCGTAGGACGTGTCGTTGCGGTTGCGCAGGGAGAGGACGAGCCGGCCCTTTATTTGCTCGGCGAACACCAGCATCTCCGCCTCGCGCGGCGTTACCTCGAGGGTGACGGTGGAGTAGGCGCCGCCGCCGAAGAGCGGAGCGGGAGACTTGGCCGTCTCCTTGCCGGTGGCCAGCACCAGCACGTTCTGGAGGATGGTGCAGGTGATGAGCTCCTGCAAGACGTTCTTGCCGTCCGGCGACGGCTTCGGGAAAGAGAAAGTGCCGATCACGTCCACGTGGTCGTTCGGCTTGACCATGCCGGAGACTGCGGAGGCGCCTGAGACGTTGATGGAGATCGCGCGCATCTTGCGGCGGATGTCAGCGGCGAGCCCGCCGGCCACGGGGTTGCCGCCCTCGATGTCGGACCAAAAGAGGATGTCGCCCTTGCGGTGGCCGAGGAGGATCTTGCGGCCGAGGATGTCGTTGAGGTTGGACTTCGTGAGGGCCTGTCCCCTCAGGCCGGCCTCGGGAACCGTCAGGATGCCCAGATCCTGCCTGGCGACTACGGTGCCGCCGGGCACGTCCTTCTTGAAGCACAGCACGTCGATCGTGCTGTGAGTGGCGTTGAAGCGGTCCGTGAGTTTCTTGAACTCATCGTTCTTTGTCGCGAGGTAGGTTCGCGTCAAGAATGCCGCAAGAAGGCCAAAAAGGATGGCGACGATAAGGACAACTTTGTTTTTCATGCCGACATTTTACCAAAAACCGTCGGTCTGTGGTATACTGTTCGCCGTGAAACTAAAAGAAATCATTTCGTACGTCCTGAGATGCGTCTGGATGGCGGCCGCCTTGGGGGCGTGGGCGACGCGCGGCGAGATCGCCGTGGCGTTCCCTGCGGAGCGGCAGAGGCTGCCTGCCATAGAAGAGACGTATCTTATCGGCGCGACCACCCCGGGAAGGACGGAATTGCTGTATGTGAACGGCGTGACGACGGACGTCTATCGCACCGGCGCGTTTCTCGCTATGGTGCCGGTGACTCCCGGCACGAACACGGTGACGGTGTTCCAGGGGCGCGACAAGCTGGTGCGGACGTTTGTCGTGGCGTCGCCGCCGGAAAATGAAACGCCGAAGCTGGAGCCGATCCTCTCCGACGACGATCCTCGCCTCGGCCCGCCTGCGGCATGGAAGACGACGGGCAACCTTTTCATGAATCGCGTCCGAAGCGAGATTGACGGGAGCGACACGATTCACTTCCTCCCGAAGGGGTTCAGGTTCTGCGGCGCGGAGGTGAGCGGCACGTCATGGGTCGCGGTGTGGCTGGAGGGACGGCGGGGTTTCATGCCGAAGCAGAGCGCGGCCAAAAGCGGCGGGGCGGTGCCGTCCAAGCGGCAGATCGCTCCAGACCCTGCGGTAGGATTCCCAGACAAGCCGCCGTACGGGCGATCGCCCAGCACGGTGCGCATATGCGTCGATCCAGGCCACGGCGGGACGGACACGGGGACGCGCAGTCCGCACGGCTGGAACGAGAAGGACGTCAACCTGATGCAGGCGCGCGCGATCCGCGCGGCGCTTGAGAAGGCCGGATTCCACGTGACCATGACGCGCGACGACGACTCGTTTCCCGCGCTGTACGACCGGCCGAAGCTGGCGTACGACGAGCGCGTGGACGCGTTCATATCGGTTCATCACAACGCGACGGCCGCGAATCGGAACCCGCGGGTGGCGCGCCACACCACCGCCTACGCGTCCACGTCGAACGGGCTCGCCCTCGCGCAATGCATCCAGAAGCACATAGGCCCCGCGCTTGCTCCGGTGAAGGACGCTGGCGCGCAGATGAGGTCATTCGCCGTATGCCGCAACCCTGCTGTGCCGAGCTGCCTCCTGGAGGTAGACTTCATCAACCTGCCCGAAGGCGAGGCGGAGTCGTGGGATCCCGCCCGCCAGAAGAAGGTTGCCACGGCCGTGGTGATGGGCGTTCTGGACTGGATGACGCCGCCCCCGCCGCCGCAAGCTGGACCGGCTGCGGCGATGCCCTGAGCGTGCGGAGCCGTCGCGCTACCTGACGAGCGTGCGGAAGTAGGCGATCGTCTTCGCGAGGCCTTCGCGGAGAGGGACCTTGGGCTCCCAGCCGAGGAGTTCCTTGGCGAGGGTGATGTCCGGCTTGCGGCGCTTGGGGTCGTCCTTGGGCATGGGGCCGTAGACGAGCTTCGAGGTGGATTCCGGGAGCTGCCGCAGCGTCTCCTCGGCCAGCTGCTTGATGGTGTACTCGCCTGGGTTGCCGGTGTTGATTACGGCGGCGCCGAGGTTGTGCCTCTCCATGAACGCGTCGATGGCGGGGCGTTCCAGCGACATGTAGCGGCGGAACGCATCGATGAGGTCGTCGCAATACTGGAAGGAACGCGTCTGCTGTCCGTCGCCGAAGAGGGTGATGTCATGGTTCTGGAGGGCCTGCATGATGAAGTTGGAGATCACGCGGCCGTCCTTCGGGTGCATGTTCGGCCCGTAGGTGTTGAAGATGCGCACCATGCGCACGTCAACGCCGTACTCGCGCGCGTAGTCCGCGCAGAGCGTCTCGGCCACGCGCTTGCCCTCGTCGTAGCAGGAGCGGATGCCGATGGTGTTGACGTTGCCCCAGTAGGACTCCACCTGCGGGTGGACGAGAGGGTCGCCGTAGATCTCGCTCGTGGAGGTGTGGAGGATGCGGGCCTTCGTCTTGAGGGCGAGGTCGAGCATGTTCATGATGCCGAGGACGGAGCTCTTAGTGGTCTCCACCGGGTTCTTCTGGTAGTGGATGGGCGATGCGGGGCAGGCGAGGTTGTATATCTCGTCGAACTGTCCCCAGAAGGGCTGGGTGACGTCGTGGAGGACGAACGAGAAGCGGCGGTCCCCAAAGAGGTCGTAGATGTTCGACCTCGTGCCCGTGAAAAGGTTGTCGAGGGCCGTTACTTCGTAGCCGTCCGCGAGCAGGCGGCGGCAGAGGTGCGAGCCGAGAAACCCGGCGGCGCCGGTGACTAGTGCTTTCTTAGAGAGGATCATTTCGTGGTTTCCTTTGTTTGGCGGCGGAGATTATACCATATTTTCGACGTTTTAACGCGCTTGCCATGAGACGGCGGTTCTGCTAGAATAGTAGGCGTTCGTTTTTCACACATGAGAAAGGAAACAAAAGAAATGAAAAAGTTGATGATTCTTGGTGCCGTCGCGTTCTGCGCGGCAGGCGTGCTCGCCGAGAAGGTGGCGATCAAGTTTGAGCTGCCTCCGCCGCATTCTAGCGGCACTCCAAAGGAGATCAAGAGCGAGAACCTCGAGAAGGACCCCGGCCCCGGCAAGCTCCGCCCGCCGATCATGGTCGAGCCCGAGTTTACCAAGAAGCTCACCACCGAGAACACCAAGGTGACCACTAGCGAGGAGGCCGTGACCGGCGACAACGACTACGTCGTGGACGGCGACAAGACGCCCGACGCCACCTCCATGCTCCAGCTCCCCGGCGGACTCCAGTGGGTCCAGCTCGACCTTGGCGCAGAGCACACTATCGCGGCAGTATGCGTGTGGCACGACCAGGGCGACGAGCGCGTGTACAAGGACGTGATCGTGCAGATCTCGAACGACGCGAGCTTTGCCAGCGGCGTGACGACGATCTTCAACAACGACCACGACAACACCGCCAAGCTCGGCAAGGGCAAGGACAAGGAGTACCGCGAGCGCAACGACGGACGCCCGATGGACGCGAAGCTCACCAAGGGCCGCTACGTGCGCTGCTACTCCAGCGGCTCCACCTCCGAGCCGGTGAACAACTACATCGAGATCGAAGTGTTCGGCAAGTAATGTCGATCAAGGACATAGCCTTGGAGTTTTGCGGACGCGGCGGCAAGAGATTGCGGCCGCGTCTGTGCAAGGCGGTCTTCGAGCGATGCGGCGGCACGGGCGACATCGGCGGCGTGTGCGAGGCGATCGAGTGCTTCCACAAGGCTTCGCTCATCCACGACGACATCCAGGACGGCGACGAGGTGCGCTACGGGCGGCCGACCGTGTGGAAGGAGCATGGGGTGCCGGTCGCGATCGCGGCGGGAGATTGGCTCGTGGCGCACGGCTACCGGCTGATCTCGGAAAGCGGGTTCGCCGCCACGCTGCGGATGTTCCATACTGCCGTCCTCTCCCACATCCGCCTCTGCGAAGGGCAGGGCGCCGACCTGCTGGGTTCGGCCAACGGCCAGCTGCCGGCGGCCAACTGCCAACCCTCCGAATACATCTCCATCTGCGAGCGGAAGACGGGCGAGGCGTTTGCGCTGGCCGCACAGCTGGGCGCGCTCGCGGCCGGGGCGGACGACGTGCCGTTCCGCCGCTACGGTCTGGCGTACGGGATTCTTTTCCAGATCAACGACGACATTGCGGACGGCGCGAACCCCGCGCCGCTCGCGGAACTGAAGAAGGAATATGAACACAAGACCTCTCTTTATCGTGATGAGTGCGCCCTCGGGGTGTGGTAAGTCCACCCTGATCGACCTGCTGCTGCAGGAATACCCAGACCTGCAGTACTCCATCTCCTGCACCACGCGGCAGCCGCGCGGCGAGGAGGAGGACGGGATCGACTACCACTTCCTCACGGTGGAGCGGTTCCGCGAGCTGATAGCCGAGGATGCGTTCCTCGAATACGCCGAGGTGCACGGCAACTACTACGGCACCTTGCGCCAGCCGATAGTCGACGTTCTCAACGAGGGCAACTCCATGATCCTCGACATCGACGTCGTCGGCGCGGCGAAGGTGCGACACCAGGTGCTGCATCACATGCCGCCGGAGAATCCGCTTCGCGCGGGATTCATGGACGTGTTCGTCAACCCTCCGTCGATGGAGGAGCTGCGCGCGCGCCTCGTGGGGCGCGGCACGGACAGCCCCGACGTCATCGAGCGTCGCCTCGCGAACGCCGAGGGCGAGATGGCCCGCGCCAGCGAGTACATGTTTCAGGTGACGAACGACGACCTCAGGGTCGCCTACAAGCACCTCTGCGACCTGATAGATGCGAAGAGCGGAAGAATGTGATGAGCCGGCAGGCTGAAGGGAGAAAGGCAAGATGAGCGAAAAAAGCAATGTGATTGCGATCGACGGGCCGAGCGGTGCCGGAAAGAGCTCCGTCTCGAAGCGCGTCGGCGCGAAGCTGGGGTATCTGCATGTCGATTCTGGCGCGCTGTACCGCATCATGACATGGCAATGCCTCGTGCGCGGCGTGGACACGTCGGACCAGGCGGCGGTGGCCGCGTGCGCGGGGCAGGTGGAGATCGAGTGCCGGGCCGAGAACGGCGCGATCGCCTACTACGTGGGCGGAGAGGCTCCAGGCGACCGCATCCGCACGCCAGAGATCAACGCCCACGCCTCGCCCGTAGCCACGGTCAAGGCCGTGCGCGACCGCATCACCGCGCTCCTGCGCGGAATGACGAAGTACGGCAACCTCGTCGTGGAGGGGCGCGACATCACCACTGCCGTGTTCCCCGATTCGCCAGCCCGCTTCTACCTCACCGCGTCCGCCGAGGCGCGCGCAGCGCGTCGGCAGAAGGAGGAGGTCGAGAAGGGGATCGCGAACCAGACCGCCGAGGCGGTGAAGGCGTCCCTCCTCGCGCGCGACGCGATCGACTCCACCCGCAAGTACGCGCCGCTCCGCAAGGCCGACGGCGTGCTTGAGATCGACTCGACGAACCTCACCATCGAACAGACGGTCGACGCCGTGCTGAACGCTCTTCCGGCGGGATGGCAATGACGTTTGTCGACAGATGGGTGGCACGCGCCGCGTCGGTCGAGGGGGTGGTGTTCGACTTTGGCGGCGTCATCTCCGTGTCGCCGCAGCAGGACTGGGAGCTCTATCCCTACTGCGAGTCCAAGGGCGTCGGCCGCGAGGCGGTGGACGCCGGCTTCAGGAAGTACCGTCACCTGTGGGACGGCGGGTTCATCTCCTTCGAGGAGTACTACGGGCGGATCTTTGCGGACGCGGGATGCCCGCCTCCGGATGCGGCGACGCTTGCGGACTTGTGGGACCTGGACTCGGTCGGCTGGATTCGCGAGCTGCGGCCTGACACGCACGAGCTGATGCGCCGACTGAAGGCGGATGGCAAGAAGCTCGGGATACTTTCAAACATGTCGCCAGAGTTTTACGAGCGGCTTTTCGTGCCGCGTTCGCCGGCATGGCGCCAGTTCGTCGGCGTGGAGGTCATCTCCGGCCTCGTGAACCTGTACAAGCCGGAGAAGCCGATCTACGACCTGGCGGCGCAACGGATGGGACTTCCCCCAGAGAGGCTGCTCTTCCTGGACGACACGCCCTCGAACGTCGAGGCCGCGAGGAGCTACGGATGGCAGAGCGAAGTCTATCCTCCGCCCGAAGGGAAGATTTGATATAATGGCCGCAACTCTTGCTGGAGTGGCGTAATGGCAGCCGCAGCGGACTTAAAATCCGCTACCCGAAAGGGTGTACGGGTTCGAGTCCCGTCTCCAGCACCAATTAGCGCTATTCGCCCGGCGCTGGCAACCGCGAGATCCTGCGAGTTGGAGATGTCGGTTGCGTTCGGGCGGCGGTTTTGATATCATTTTCACCCATGAAAACAGCACTTCTTATCGTCTCCGCCGCCATGGCGGGAACCGTTTGCGCGGCCAGGCTCGACGGCCTGGCAGCGAAGGTCAACGACACCGTGATCACGGTTGGCGACGTGATGACCGAGATACAACGCAGCCCGCGCCTGCGCGGGCACTTCGTGGCAAGCAAGGCCGAGGACGCGGCCAAGCTCTACTCAGAGACCCTTGACATGCTAATCGACCGCAAGCTGATCCTCCAGGCGGCGGCCGAGAAGAAGATGCAGATGCAGGAGTGGGTGGTGGACAACCGCGTGCGCGAGATCGTCAAGAACGCGTTTGGGGGCGACATGAACAAGCTCACGGAGGAGCTATCCAAGTCTCGCATCGCCATCACCGACTGGCGCAACTCGATCCGCGACGACATGATCATACAGGCCATGCGCTACCAGACGGTGGAGAAGAACCAGCAGGCCACGCCTGCCGCCATGCGCAAGGAGTACAAGGAGCACGCTTCACGCTACGCGACGGAGAACAAGGCGACGGTGAGCGTGATACTGCTCCGTCCGCCGGTTGCCGCCGACAAGGCGACTCCGTCTGTCAGCACGCGCGGAGAGGAGATAATCGCCCGCCTCGAGAAGGGCGAGGATTTCGCGGAGCTGGCGCGCCGCTACTCGGCGGACTCGCACGCGAAGGACGGCGGGCAATGGAAGGACGTAAATCCGGCGGAGGCGTTCCGTCCCGAGATCGCGGACACGATCGCGAAGCTGAAGGTGGGCGAGTTCTCCACTCTGGTCAATCTCGACGGATGGGGGTTTATCGTCCGCAAGGACTCCGAGGAGGCCGGAAAGCAGCGCACGTTCGCGGAGGCGTACGACGATATCGCGTACAACGTAAAGAACGAGGCGGCCAAGGCCGAGTACGGAGCCTGGATGAAGCGCTTGCGCGCGCAGGCGTTCGTCAAGAAGTACCCGATGCCGGACGAAGCGAAGTGAACCTGACGAGTCCAAGCCAGGTCAAGGCGTGGTGCATCGAGAACGGATTCCATCCGAACCGTACGCTCGGGCAGAACTTCCTGATCGACAGAAACGCGCTCGACGACATCCTTGACGCGGCGGGGCTTGAAGTCCCGTCCAAGGTTCTGGAGATCGGTCCCGGGCTAGGCGTGCTGACGGAAGGTCTGCTCCAGCGCGGGCACGCCGTGACGGCAATCGAGAAGGATCCGGTGCTGGCCGATCGTCTGGCCGAGGCTCTAGGCTTGCCGTCCGCCTTGACCGTCATGAAGGGCGACGCGCTGGACTTCATCAAGGAAGGCGCGTGCGACGGGTTCCCCGCGCTCGTCTCGAACCTTCCGTACCAGGCCGGCACGCGCATCCTTCTTGAGCTGGCCCGGCGAGTGCCGGCCATTCCCGAGACCATGGTGGTTCTGGTGCAGACGGAAGTGGCGGAGCGGCTGGCGGCCGGGCCCGGGTCGAAGACGCGGGGACTCGCTGGAGTCTGGATGCAGCTGGATTACGACGTCGCGACAGTTCGCGCGGTCAAGGCCAGCTGCTTCTGGCCGCGCCCCGAGATAGGATCCACCGTGGTGAAGCTGACGCGCCATCACCGCAACGACGCGTTGACCGCGGCAGCGCGCGATACGCTGCGAAGCCTCACCAAGCAGGCGTTCGAGCACCGGCGCAAGCAGCTGGGCACGATCTTCAAGGGCGTGGTGGAGTCCACCGCGCGCGCGGAACAGCTTTCAAACGACGACTGGCTGGCGCTCTCCGAGGCGCTGGCGGACGAAGGGAAGGTGTAGACATGAAGGAACTGGTGATCGGCGGCCGGAAGTTCAAGAGCCGCTTTTTCCTCGGGACGGGCAAGTTCGCCTCGTCCGAGCAGCTGAAGGCCGCGCTCGCGGCCAGCGAGACGGAACTCGTGACGACCGCGCTCACGCGCGTCCACGAGGGAGACGCCGCGCACGACGACATACTCAAGGCGATAGACCGCACGAAGGTGGAGGTTATGCTCAACACGTCCGGCGCGCGGAACGCGGACGAGGCGATACGCATCGCGCTCCTTGGCGAGGCGGCCGGCTTCAAGTGGATCAAGCTCGAGATACATCCCGACGCGCGCTACCTGCTGCCCGATCCAATCGAGACGCTTAAGGCCGTGGAGGCGTGCGCGAAGAGGGGGCTTGTGACGCTGCCCTACATCAACGCGGACCCCGTTCTCGCGCGCCGCTGCGAGGATGCGGGCGCGGCGGCAGTCATGCCGCTGGGCTCGCCCATAGGATCCAACCGCGGCATCCGCACGCGCGACATGATCGAGATAATCGTCGAGCAGAGCCACGTGCCCGTGGTGGTGGACGCCGGCATCGGCCTGCCGTCCCACGCCGCCGAGGCGATAGAGCTGGGCGCGGACGCGGTGCTTGCGAACACCGCGGTGGCGGCGGCGGACAATCCCGTGCGGATGGCGGAGGCGTTCAAGCTCGCGGTGCGCGGCGCGGAGCTGGCGCTCCAGGCAGGTCCGCCCGCGGCGGGCCGTTTCGCGGCGGCAACCAGCCCGCTTGACATCTTCAAGTGAAGAAGCAGGCACTCCAGTCTCTTGCCGCCCTGGTGGCGGTGGCGGCGGTTGGCGCGGCGGCGTGGCTGTTGCGCCAGCCGGAGCCCGTTCGCGCTCGCGACGAGTGGCCGACGATGGGGACGATAGCCGGACTCTCCTTTCGCGGCGAGGCGCCGCATCGCGACGCGATCCGTGGCATCGTGCGGAAGCGCTACGAGCGGCTGGAAGGTCTCCTCTCCGCGTGGAATCCCCACTCCGAGCTGAGCCGGCTTTCGCGGGAAGGGGGCACGAACTGGATCGCGCGCGTCTCGCCTGAGACGGCGGACTGCTACCGCATGGCGCTGACGCTCGCGGAGCGTTCCGGTCGGGCGTTCAACCCGTGGGTGGGGGTAAAGTTGCAGGAACTTGGATTCGGCGGCGGGCGGCCGCTGGCGAAATTCGACCTTGGCGCGATCGCGAAGGGATTTGCGGTGGACGCGGCGTGGCTCGACGTGACCGGCAGGTTCGGAACGTCCGACCTTCTGATCGACCTGGGGGGCAACCTGCGCGTGGTGGGCGGGACGTGGCGCACGGGAGTGCGCAACCCGTTCGGTCAGGGCTACGCAGCGGCGATAACGCTGACGAACGGCGAGGCCGTCGCCACGAGCGGCAACTACGAACGGTTCGTGGAGAAGAACGGCACGCGCTACTCGCACATCCTCGACGGGCGCACCGGCAAGCCGACTACGGGGATGGCGGGAGTGACGGTAGTCGCGCCATCCGCCATGCTTGCGGACGGGCTGTCCACCGCGCTGTTCGTGCTGGGACCCGAAGAGGGCGCGAGTTTCCTCGAGAAGTGGTATCCGGGCGTAGCCGCATTGTGGATTCCCGATACGCCAGACTACCCGGAGATCGTCGCCAATCCTGCGATGTCCGCCCGTCTCTCCGTCGCGGCCTATCCTTTGCGCAGCACGGCGCAGGGCGGGAGGCGGGAGAATTTGCTATACTGATTGCGCCATGCCAAACGATATCAAAACACCTCCGCACAGCGCGGAAGCCGAACGCGGGATCATAGGCTCGATCCTGCTGGACACTCAGTTCGGCGAGGACGCGCGCGTGCTGGACCTTTGCCAGGCCAAAGGCCTGACGCCGGATTCCTTCTACGAGCCCCGCAACCGCATACTCTACGAGACATTCCGCGAGATGAGCGGGGCATCCGCGCCCATCGACGCGGTGACGCTCACCGACCGCCTCCGGGCGACGGGGCGGCTGGACCAGGTTGGCGGCATCGCCGCCATCCAGGCGCTAGTTGACAACACTCCCACAAGCGCGCATGCCGAGTACTACATCGACATCGTCCGCCAGAAGCACCTCCTGCGCACGATGATCCAGCGCGCCCGCGAGACGGAGGAAAAGTGCTTTGACGAGGCGCAGAGCGCGAACGCGGACATCCTGCTCGGCGAGGTGGAGGAGAAGTTCCTCGGCATCGGCGGCGCGGCCGCGTCGCGCCTGGAGTGGAAGACCGCCGTGGAGAACACGCTCAAGGCGATGGACAGGCTCTTTGACGGCGGGGCGGGCCAGTTCGACGGGTTGTCCACCGGCTTCAAGCACCTCGACGAGAAGCTTCTCGGCCTAAAGCCTGGAGACATGATCGTGGTGGCCGCTCGTCCGTCCGTGGGCAAGACCTCGCTCGCCATGAACATCGCGGAGTGCGTGGCGATGGGGCAGGACATCAACGGCATGCCCACCAAGTGCGACGGCGGCAAGAAGCACCCCGTGCTGATCTTCTCGCTCGAAATGAGCACCGAGTCTCTCGCCAAGCGCATGCTCGCCGGGCGGGCAGCCGTGAACACGTGGCGCTTGCAGCGTGGCCTCATGCACAAGGAGGAGCGCATCGAGGCGAGCAAGCGGCTCCTCGAGGCCGCGAACGCGCTCCGCTCCGCGCCGGTGTTCATCGACGACACCAGCGCCCTCGACGTGGCGGACATGCGCGCCCGCGCGCGCCGGATGAAGCGGATGCACGGCATAGAGCTGATCGTGATCGACTACCTGCAGCTCGCCAAC
>Ga0310697_10004245_pt1 | contig 14213 bp, 17 predicted proteins | sample 172DNAGHGlowgp2_FD_203883 | JGI IMG/M metagenome (GOLD analysis project Ga0310697, IMG submission 203883) | Sheep rumen microbial communities from Palmerston North, Manawatu-Wanganui, New Zealand - 1728 DNA GHGlow gp2 (v2) (version 2) | ecosystem: Host-associated > Mammals > Digestive system >...
TATGAACTTCTACACAAGCTCCGTCACGAAGATTTCTAGCGAAACGCTCGGTTCTGATAGTGTCGCCGCAGTAAAAGCATTCCAAAAAGCCAAAAAGGATAATGATGGAAAAGCGTTAACAGTTGACGGTATTGTTGGAGAAAAAACATTTGAGGCAATTGTAAGAGAAGCAAGTGCAGGCTATAAACAGTCAAAACCTCAGCCTGCACCTCAACCTACGCCTACGCCAACCCCTAAGCCGACTCCTAAACCTGAACCGCCCAAATCCATACTTGATGCTTATACTTGGATTTCTCCCGTAAAAAGAGCGGCGATTGAAAAAGATCTTATAAATGCTAGTGATAAGCGTAAAAATATCTGTCTTGAGATATTAAAATATGCTTATGATAAGTCTTAGGGCGGAAAAATTAGAGCACTGTATATTTGGGGCGCAAACTTATACGAGCGCTATGCAACAGTTGATTATATTAAGTCTCGCGCAAAAGCAAAACCCGCAATGTTTAACAACGGCAGAAAAGAATGGATGATTAAGCAAGTAGAACAAAATGGTTCTCTTCCCTGTTCAGACTGCTCTGGTATGGAAGTTGGATATCTGAGAAAGTTTGGCTATGTTGATGCTAATTTTGATGAATCTGCAAATACACTATGTAGCAACACATATTCTGTAAAAATTAGTCGTTCTGACCTGAAGCCTGGTGATTGGGTAGGTAGAGATGGACACATCGGAACCTATGTAGGCGGCGGCTACGTTGTTGAGTTCTACGGCGGTGCTTTTGGATGTCAATTAACCCACGTTGATGCGCGCGAAGGCTATGACTTCATTCAAGGTAAAACAGTAGCTGGAACAAAATGGACAAAATTTAGAGACCCGCGTTATTATTGAGAAATTTGATTTTTTGCGGGAACTATGATATAATATATATAGGATAAATTATAGGAGGACATATGATGGAAGCATTAGGAATAATTATTGCTTGTTCTACGATTATCTGGTACGTCGTTGACCGCTTCAGAGAACTTTGGGATGGTCTAAAGTATGGAAAATATGTAACGATGGCAATTGTTGCAATACTTGGTATAATTGCGGTAGTTACATTTAATCTGGATATATTAACTGCAACAGGCATAGTAACCGATGTTACGGTCTTTGGACAAATATGTACAGTTCTGCTTTTAATGGGTGGTTCGAGTTGTATAGCCGAAATCATCAACAGAATCAAAGGCGGAGAGTAATACGATTTATTCTGAAAGGCCATAGGGATTTACCTATGGTCTTTTTAATTTGACTTTTTTTTAGATTTTTTGTATAATTTTTATAGAGAATAAAATAGGAGGAATTTTTATGGGCTATACGGGTTCAATTCACAATCACACACATTATTCTAACATTAGATTAAGAGATTGTATAATTAAAGAAAAAGATTTATTAGACCAAGCACAGAAATTAGGTCATAAAGTGGTTGGATTTACAGACCATGAAAGTATCTCCAGTTGGATAAAAGTTGAGAATTTAATTGAGAAGTATCCAGATTTGAAAGTATTAAGAGGTAATGAAATTTATCTTGTTAGAAATGGATTAAATGCGGAAAATTATAATAGAGAGTTTGATAGATATTATCATTTTATATTAATTGCGCGCGACCTTGTTGGGGCGAAGCAAATTATGGAGATTTCCACAAGAGCATGGAATAGAAGTTATATGGCGCGAGGGATGAGAAGAGTTCCAACTTATTATCAAGATTTATTTGATATTATTGGAAAAAATCCGGGTCATGTAATTGGAACAACAGCGTGTCTTGGTGGTGCGTTGCCGACACAGATATTAAGAGGAACGGATAAGTCAAAACTTGATAGATGGATTCAGCAGATGATAGGGATTTTTGGAAGAGAAAATTTCTATCTTGAGATGCAACCATCTAAAAATAGGGAACAAATTTTGGTGAACCGTCAATTGCTTACATTCGCGGCCGACCACAATTTAAAGTATATTATAACAACAGATTCACATTATCTTGTAGCCGCAGATCGTATAGTCCATAAGGCATATTTGAATGCACAGAATGGCGAGCGCGAAGTTGATGATTTTTATGCGACGACATATATGATGTCAACAGAAGAATTAGAGTCATATATGAAATATTCATTTAAAGATATGGATATTGTAAGAGCCGCGTATGATACAATCCAAGAAATAGCAGATAAGTGTGAGAATTTTTCTCTAAAAAAGGATTTAAAGATTCCGAACTTGATTTGGAAAGAGCCTAAAGAAGGAGCGTCGCCGCATGAGTATTTTGACCGTATCCCATATCTTAAAACATTTATGGAATCTGATTATGTTGGCGACCATAGATTATGTGATTTGATTGTGACTTCTATTGAAGAACATGAAGATTTACAATGTCAAGAAGCATATGATGAAATAAACTCAAATCTTGAAGCAACATGGAAATCATCACTTGCAAATAAAGTTCATTGGAGCGCATATTTCTTAAATCTTCAAAAGATAGTTGAAGAATGTTGGAACGCGGGAACTCTGGTTGGTCCGAGCAGAGGTTCGGGCGGTGGTTTCTTATTATTATATGTTTTAGGAATAACACAGATAAATCCTTTAAGAGAAAAGACAAAACTTTTTGCGTGGAGATTTTTGAATCCAGACCGTGTTAGTGTTTTGGATATTGACTGTGATATAGAAGGTGGACGCAGACAACAGGTTTTATCTCATCTTAAAAAAGTATATGGAAGCGACAGAGTAGCAAATGTCGCAACTTTTGGTACAGAAAAGTCAAAGTCAGCGATATTAACTGCGGCGAGAGGTTTAGGAATAGATGTAGATATTGCATCTTATTTAAGTTCTTTAATTGTAGCAGATAGAGGACAACTTCGTACATTAAGTGAAACATATTATGGTAATGAAGAAAAAGGATTTAAACCGAATAAAGAATTTGTAAGAGAAATGGATAACAACTATCCAGAATTATGGAAAGTTGCACAAAAAATTGAGGGGTTAGTATGTAGGAGTGGATTACATGCAGGCGGCGTTGTCTTTGTTGATGAACCGTTTACAGAGTCGACCGCACTTATGCGTGCGCCGGATGGTACAAGTTGTACACAGTTTGAGTTACACGATTTAGAAGATTGTAGTTTGATAAAGATGGATTTATTAAGTGTTGAAGCACTTGATAAAATCCATAATTGTCTTGATTTGTTGTGCGAATATGGATATGTTGAGGCTGAACCCACTTTAAGAGAAACATATGAAAAAGTTATCGGTATTTATAATCTTGAAAGAGATGATCCGAAAATGTGGGAAATGATTTGGAATCATGAAATTGAAAGTTTATTCCAAATGGAAAAGCAGTCAGGTATCCAAGGAATCGCCATAGCGAAGCCGAAGTCGGTTGATGAACTTGCGGTTTTGAACTCGGTTATTAGACTGATGGCGGCTGATAGTCATAGTGAAATTCCGTTGAATATGTGGGGTCGATATAGAGAAAATATTGATGAATGGATTCAACAGATGGAAAAATATGGATTAAGTGATGAAGAAATTGATTGGTTAAGTCATCATAGTGCGATAACTGATGGAATTTGTGAATCACAGGAAGGTCTGATGTCACTCATTCAAGAAGAGCGATTAGGCGGGAACTCACTAACATTTGCAGACTCATGTCGTAAAGCGTTGGCAAAGAAGATTGGACCGCTGTTCGTTAAATGTGAACAAGAATTTTTTGAGAATGCGAAAGAAAAAGGTTGTGACATGAGGCTCGCACATTATGTGTGGGATGTACTTCTCCGCGTTCAAAGAGGATATTCCTTCTGTAGAGCGCATACATTAGCCTATTCATTTTTAGCGTTGCAAGAAATGAATTTAGCGTATAAATATCCGATAATTTTCTGGAATTGCGCGTGTCTTATAAATGATGCGGGCGGAAATATGACAGAAGATGTGGAAGAAGAAAATGTATATGAAGAAGTAGAATATACAGATGATGTAGAGTCATTCGGCGCGGACGATGAAGATGATGATGAAGAAGAAGAAAAAGAAAAATCATCTAAAAAAGGAAAAGTAAGAGCAACAAACTATGGTAAAATTGCGGCAGCGATTGGAAAAATGAAAGCAAATGGTGTAAATATTGCTCCGCCGCACATAAACGAATCAACTTTTACATTTGCTCCAAATGTAGAGCGTAATGAGATTCTTCACGGAATGAGCGGAATAACTCGTATCTCACAAACTCTTATCCAGCAGATTATGGCAAATCGTCCATATAGTTCAATGGAAGATTTTCTCAAGAAAGTAAAAGTAAACAAAACTCAAATGGTAAACTTAATTAAAAGTGGAGCGTTTGATTGTTTTGGAGATAGAGTTCAGTTAATGAAGAGTTATATTTTAAGCGTGAGTGACCAAAAGAAGCGAGTAACTCTTCAAAACTTAAAAATGTTAATTGATTTTGGATTAATTCCAGGTAGTTATGAGATGGTTATTAAAGTTTTTAATTTTAATAAGTATCTTAAAAAGTTTAAACTTGAAGGCGAATGTTTTGGATTAGATAATATTGCGTTTAAGTTTTATGAAGAAAATTTTGATATAGATAAATTAATTCCAGCAGATACTGAATCTGGATTTAAAATAAGTAAAACGAAATGGAATGATATATATCAATCTTTTATGGATATTATAAGACCATATGTAAAGAAAAATAGCGAACAATTATTAGAAGCGATGAATACACGCTTATTTGAAGAGTCGTGGAATAAGTATGCGACGGGATCAATCTCAAAATGGGAAATGGATTCAGTATCGTATTATTCTCATGAACACGAACTTGCGAGCGTTGATGAAACCGATTATGGATTTGTTGACTTTTTTGATTTGCCAGAAAATCCAGAAATTGAGCGTGTTATCATGATAAAAGGTAAACAAATTCCGTTATTCCGAATTAATCGTATAATGGGAACAGTTTTAGACCGTGATAAAGCGAAAAAAATCGTAACTTTATTAACAAAGTCAGGTGTTGTGACAGTAAAAATATTTGGTGATGTATTTACTCATTATGATAGACAATTATCAGAAAAAGGTGCAGACGGCCGCAAACATGTAATTGAGAAATCATGGTTCAGTCGCGGCAATAAGATTGTGGTAACGGGAATTAGACGAGAAGATTCATTTATTGCAAAGAAATATTCAAAGACACCATATCATTTGGTAGAAAAAATAACACAAATTGATGGTGATAAAATTAAATTAAGTGGTGCGAGGGAAGTAGAATGAGCATAGGATTATGGGATGATGATGCAGCTCGGTACTTCCCTACTGCATTTAATTTAGAGTTGATGAAAATCGCGGCGTATTATAAGAAAAAGCGAGAAATCGTGCAATTATCACCGCATATTCGTCCAGAAATGTATACAAAGTTCTTTTTTAGAAAAGATTATGATGATAATTACTTTCATCGTGTTTTAACTGAACCAAATGTCTTTTACGGCGGCTATGCGTTCCACCCAGGCAAATATGTGCCGATGGAATATGATATTGAAGTTACACCACCGGATACGACAATTTATGCGAAGTTTCAAACAGAGCCAAGATATGAGTCTGTAAGAAATTTGCAGTTCAATACGAAGCATCTGCGGCTGTCATTGGATGGCACTAATTTATGGCAAGATTGGGAAAAAGCTAGTTATAGAGCTACACCTTATCGTACTGTACTCATACACGACTATGACGCCCAGAAAATTTTTGGTGTCGCCGCAGTAGTACGTCAAATATTACGTGATTCACCTCGCAAAGATACATTATTAGGAATGAAATTTCCACCTCAATGTTATAACGCCGATCAATTCCTTGATTGGTGTGATTTTCCGTGCGGGCGGTTCTTCCAACTCCAATATAATGGCGAAATGTCTGACTTTTTCGTGCGGGAACTCATAAAACGTTTCAATGACCCGCAGCATGGACTGAGCAAGCAGGTGTATCGTATCCTACTAAACCCAGCCTATGGGTGGTCTAATGAGAATGATTTTTTTGAGAATGGATTACCAAAACTTTATGAACAGTTAACCATTTTACGAAGATATATACCATTTGTCGTACTTATATATGACAAAGATTTTTTCTCTAATCCTATAATGGAATTTGCATTCTTTTTGTTTCAAAGATTTTTCTTTGGGATAAATGGAATTACACATAAAGCGATGTCTTTTGAAGGTCGTAATATAACCTTCCCAAAGTGGGTTAATAATTCACTTTATGAATTTGTGAGATTTTATATCTATACAGACCATGATAAGAAAAATGTAGATTTACGATGCTACACAAAAGAAGATTGTCGTGCCGCATTTCAATATATACGAGAAAAATCATATGAAACATTTAAACAATTTTATAATCCAGTAAAGGAGGTAAGCAACGGTGACTAATTTTGAGATAAAAGAGAAAATCGACGCTAATAATCGAAAGATTGAAGAATTAATTAATCCTAGTCAGTTTGTGTTAAATAATACTGTAAAAGAATTATTAGCGGAGAATGATGCTCTCCAAGCACAATGTCAGCATGAATTTGTAGATGGATTTTGTATCTATTGCTACAAAGAGGAGTAGAACATATGATAAAAATTTATTCAACGCACTGTCCTAGGTGCATGGTTATTGAAAAGAAATTAAAACAAAAAGGCTTGAAATTTGAAATAGTAGATGATATTAACATAATGAGAGAAATGGGTATTCAATCCACCCCTATGTTACAGATAGACGATCAGCCGCTCATGAAATTTGATGAAGCAAATAAATGGGTTAATGCACAGCCAAAGCAGGAGGATTAAGACTTGAATATTAATATACGACTTGGGAAAAATTTTACAACTGCATATAATAAAGTTCAGGCTGATTATGGCGAAGAATTTGCAAAGTTAAATGGATTTGCAGATGAGCAGTTAAGTTATACGGATTTTATACAAAATTTTATTGATAGCGAAACAGTCGCGGACGCATCAGTTGATGCAAATGCAAATGTTGGTCATAAAGATATGGTAACGCTTTTAAACGAAATGCCAAAACCGCATCGTAAACTTTTAGCGTTTAATAAAATTTATTATGAATTAAATAAGAAATATGGATTTAAAACAGCTAATGAATGGCTTGTAAAAGAATGGACAAAGGCTCTGTATTTACACGATGCGGACACCGCAACATTTAAACCATATTGTTACGCTTATGACCTTAAAGATTTAGCCGAAAAAGGATTATTCTTTGTAGAAGGCTTTAATGCAGAACCACCGAAGCATCTTGGTACTTTTATTGATTTTGTAAAAGAATTTATAAATTATACTAGTAATAGAACTTCAGGTGCGTGCGGCCTCCCTAATTTAATTCCTTATATGTACTATTTCTGGGATAGAGACGTAAAACAAGGATATTATACAAAAGACCCTAAGTCTTATGCAAAACAGCACATTCAACGTTTTATTTATGCGGTAAATCAGCCTTGCGTACGTGATGGTATGCAATCTGCTTTTACAAATACATCTATCTTCGATCATCCTTATCTTGAGGCTCTATTTGGTGGCTCAGAATTTCCAGATGGCGCATTTATGATAGATGAAATTGAAGGCATAATGGACTTTCAATGGCTTTTCCTTGAAGTTATGAGTGAAATTAGGTCACACAATATGTTTACGTTTCCTGTAAACACAATTTCACTTTTAAAGCAAAATGGGAAGTTTGTAGATGAAGAATTTGCTCGTAAAGCCTCAAAGCATAATATGAAATGGAGCGATTCTAATATATTTGCAGATTCTAGCGTCAATTCACTCTCAAATTGTTGCAGATTAAAGAGTAATATAGAAGATTTAGGCTATTTTAATTCAATAGGTGGCGCCGCATTACGTGTAGGAAGCGTAAAAGTTTCTACAATTAATCTTGCACGTATTGCATTAGAGCATCCGACAGAAAAAGAATATCTTAAAGCCCTTCAAGAAATAACAGAATTAGACTTGAAAGTATTAGATGTAGTGCGCTCAATTATTATGCGTGACATAGAAAAAGGGCTTCTTCCAAATTATTGTGATGGTCTTATAGATATAAAAACGCAGTATAATACAATCGGCGTAATCGGTGTATATGAAACTATGAAATTATTTGGATATACACGCGAAGATGAACTTGGAAATGTGTTCTATACAGATGAAGCTTTTCGTTTCGGAAATAAAATCTTCAAAGTAATCCACAATACAAAAGATAATTTTGCTCTTGATAAGGATTATATGATAAATCTTGAAGCCGTTCCCGCCGAACAAGCCGCGGCGAAGATGCAAAAAGCAGATGAGTTATTATTCCCCGAAAAAGTTGTAAAAGATTTACCTCTTTATGGAAATCAGTTCATACCACTTGGTATTAAGACAACTTTAAAAGAGAGAATTGATATTGCTTCTACTTTTGATGACTTTTGTAATGGCGGTTCTATTCTTCATGTAAATATTGAAGCACCGTTTACGTCAGAGGAAGCCGCATGGGATATGTTAAACTATATCACAGACCAGGGCGTAACTTATTTTGCGTTCACAACAAAAATTCAAGCTTGCGCGAACAATCATGCGTTTTTCGGTAAGAAATGTCCGATTTGCGGCGGTGATGTTGCAACGGAATATAGCCGTATCGTAGGATTTTATACACCTGTCCGCTCCTACTCAAAAGAGCGAAAAGAAGAATGGGCGATGCGTGAATGGGAGGATGTAAATGAGCAAAAAGAAGAGTAATTATATACCTCCTACCGATTTTACAAAGTTAAGTCGTCTCCGCAAAATGGTGGAGACGCTTAACCGCGGTGCGGGGCCGCAGAATGATATGGATGTAAGTTTTGAATATTTAATGGCAAGTTTGTTTCCTAATATATTAAATAATATAAGACACGCTATGACTGATAACTATATTGCTGGATATAAAAAAGGAATGGAGGACGCTAAAAATGAAGCTGAAATTCCTCGTTGATGAAGATTTTGTGAATTTTAAAGAGCCTTCTATGTTTTTAGGATTTCCAGAATGTTCGTTTAAGTGCGGCGTCGATAAATGTCATAATTTAATGTTAAGAAATGAGCCAGATATTGAAGTTTCTAAAGAAGAAATATGCGAAAGATATCTTGAAAATCCAATTACTAAAGCATTTGTATTCGGAGGATTAGAACCTATGGATACAATGTTAGAGGTAATATCATTAGTAGATACTATTCGCAATAAATATCAAATTTTAGATCCTATTGTGATTTATACAGGTTATGAAGAAGAAGAATTAGTGAGAGGTTACCGCACAGGTGCGGAAGACAATGAAATTTTAGCAAATCTTTGGGAACAATTATTAGAATATGGAAATTTATATATAAAATTTGGAAGATATATTGAAGAACTAGATTCATATCATAATGATTTATTAGGTGTAACGCTTGCAAGTAAAAATCAAACGGTGGTGTATTATAAATGAGAATAAGTTTAAATCCAGATAAAAATGAGGTTGCTCGCATAAGGCAACAAATTAAAGATAATGACGGATATTGTCCTTGCGCGACAGATAGAACGCCAGAAACAAAATGTATGTGTACAACATTCGTATCTCAACCTTATAATGGTTGGTGTCATTGTGGACTTTATTATAAATCGGAAGTCTAAAAAATTGACAAAATATTAAAAGTATGATATAATAATTATAGAATAAAAGAGGTATATTTATGAATAAATTATGGTGGACATTAATAATAGCCTTTTGGGGCTTTATAATATTTGCACTATTTATGAGAGGTTAAGATGATACAAGTTGAGAACATAGAGGTTTTTAATATAGAAGGCGCCCTCAGGGGCATGAGAAACCCCTTAAATTCATGGAAAAATGCAGATACGGCGCGAGAAGCGTCGCCTTTTGGTGCGCCACCGATACCGATAATTGGTGAAAACGATATGAGACTTGCTCAACGTTTACTCGCGGCGGGCAGTGATCATGCCAAGTTTTTGCGGCAAATCGGGGTGTGCATGGATATAACTGCGCCAATCTATTGGTGGAAAGAAATGGATACTTATAAGGTTGGCACAACCGCAAATTCTACAAGTACCATGCACAAGATCGCGGCGAAGCCTTTTGAAAGAAACGACTTTAGTTTTGATAATGAAGAATTACCTCTTGCAGTTATTCAAAATGTAACCGTGTGGCGTTTTGATGATTTTATAGAAAATGTTTTAAAATGTTGTGAAAAATTAAGACAACTTTATCTTGAAACAGGAGATAAGCGTTACTGGCGCGCACTGATTCAGATATTGCCCTCTGCATATAACCAGCGCCGCACTTGGACGGCAAACTATGCCGTTTTACGCAACATTTATTTTGCCAGAAAAAATCATAAATTAACAGAATGGCATAATTTTTGCCATATAATAGAAAATTTACCTTATGGTAAAGAACTTATATGTTTGGGAGAATGATATGAAACCAGTAGTAGTAAAAGAAAAAAATGGACAGATTTTAATAACTCGGGAAGAATTAGACTAGATATTAAATGATGTCTATGAGGAGGGTAAAAAAGATGGTAGCAACTCTAATAGCCATTATTGTAATTGGTATTTTTGCCCTTATAGAAACCGCGATACGTGGTGGACGAAAGTGACTTGTGATACGACAACAGATGCAACAAGTGTACCGATTATGACAACAGATACTGTAGGTTATGTGCCACTAAATGCAAATACGAGTGATTCTCATTGTACAAATAGATGTAAAACCACTATACATTGGACTAAAAATAAGGAGAATAAATAATGGCTGATACAATAAATCCTTTAGAACAAGCAATGAACGCTTTAAGCGAATCTATTGGAGGAAATTTTGAGGAACAAGGTGGTATTGAAGTTTTAGCATCTATGCTTTCACTTCCTGATGATGAATTTGAGACACTTTCACCTTTTATACTCAACAGTTTAGAAAAATCTCTTAATTCTATGAATGATAAGTTTGCATTAGTAAAAGCCTTATCTATAAATGGAATGAGAGGAGAAGATTTATTAGATATATATGAAAAGTCAATAGAAGAAATAGATACTCAGTTAAACGACATCTCACAGCAGAAAAAAGATTTCGTAAAACAGATAATGGGAATGATTTGTAATGCAATAACCGATACCGAAGGTCTATCAAAGCGTATAATTCAAGTCCCTATTCAAATCTTAGACGAGCGGGCGCGCATACCGGAATATGCCCATGGTTCAGATAGCGGCATGGATGTATTCGCATTAGAAGATGTCACAATTAACCCAGGTGAAACAAAGATAATTCGTACAGGTATTGCGGTAGCATTGCCGCTCGGGTATGAATTACAAGTGCGGCCGAAGTCTGGTCGTTGTGCAAACTCAAAATTGAGAGTTGCAAATACACCTGGCACAATCGACGCAGGTTATCGTGATGAGATAGGAATAATTATAGAAAATGTTGAAGCACCTATCCAAGAAATCCAATATGAAAAGGCACCGATTGAGAGCCTATTAATAATTCGCTCAATTTTACATGGCAAGTCTTATACGATTTCCGCGGGCGAGAAGATTGCGCAACTGGTGCTTGCAGAAGTGCCGAAGGCAACATTTTATGAAGTTGAAAATGTACGTGAAATAGGAGAAGATAGACAAGGCGGATTCGGATCTACCGGATTAAAGTAAAAGATATGATAACGGGGAGTAGTACAACAGCTAGTACGAGGGTCTCTAAAACCTTAGAAGAGAGGGCGGCACTCTCCTCCCCCGCCATTTATCATATCAAGGAGCAAAAGTGGAAGTTAAGAAAATTGAAAATTACGTAATACGAGTCAGCGCACCTATAATTTGGTGGTTAGAAGTGATGACATATCATAATTTAGATTGTGTTATAAGCCTTTTTCCGCTAAAAAATACAACATATTTTAGTAGTGATGTAGAATGTCCTTCGCGCATCAAATCAGTCACCATCTCCAAGGTCGGCCGCGACGTGCATGATGTAGGGTGGGCGCTTATAGATGCGATAGAGAATTATAATGATTTAAATACAAAACATAACGAAACCGATTTAGATGTCTATGCAGATGCAAAACTTAGAGTTGTTCCTCTTGGAGCAAAATTAACAGGAGTTATAGAATTTCCAGATAAAGCAACTTATGAGTTATTCATACAAGACGCGGGCGACGAACATTTGATTTGTAATGATGAATGGCATACGCTTTATCAGAGATTAAAATATGAGATATGAAAATAGGAATAGAAAGTATCAAAGAGTAGTTAGAACCCTTAGGTTGGAAAGTAATTTCCACAGAATATAAAAACCTTGATACTGAGATGGAATTTTAGTGTGATGAAGGACATTCAGTTCATATTACTTGGAAGAAGTTAAGGAATAGGATTGAATGTCCTATTTGTAAATAGAATATATATAAAATAGAAGATAAACCAATTCCAAAAAAGAATGGGATAAGAGTATTAGCATTAGATTAGGCAACTCATAATACTGGATGGGCAATTTTTGATGATAAGTAGCTCATTTAGTGCGGCGTTGCAAAAATTAAAGGCATGGAAGAAATAGACCGATTAAAAGAGATTAGAGATTGGTTTGTTTCTATGATAAATCAATGGAAACCAGATTATATTGGGATTGAAGGAATTTAGTATTAGGCTAATTAGAATAGTAGTGTTACTACCTTTTAGGTTTTGGCGAGATTATAGGGTGTGTTGATGATTACGGCAAAAGATTTTGAGATGCCGTTAAAGATATGTCCGACGAATACTTGGCGTGCATACTGCGGCGTCAAGGGCCGCGCGAGAACGGATAAGAAAAATTCTATGAAAAAACTTATTAAAGACTGGTTTGATATGAATGTAAGTGATGATATCGCAGATGCAATTGGAATTGGGAAATATATGAGTGAGACAATCGCGCCGATGATTTAGGTTGAAAATTGGGAGTAAGATATGAAACGAAAAAGAAAATGTTATGCTACTCCAAGATGGGAAAAGTTTTGTGATGGATGTAAGACGAATAGTACTAAATGTCCTTATAGATATAAATATAGAAATTTAAGGAATCAAAAGAATTTAAGCGTATAAAAAAGACACGATTTAAGTTAAATCGTGTCTTTTATTTTTTATTTATGATTGAACTGTTTGCCACCCATTAAGTGTATAGACTTTTACAGGAAAATTTGAAAAACTTGAAGTAGTTTGTGTTTCTAAATAAGTTGCATTATCTTTAAACCAATCAATAACTTCACTATAATTTGCATCACTACCGCCCATAATTTTTATAATGCGATATGAATCATCACTTATGTTATTCCATTCATCATTAGATAAATTATAAACACTTGTACTACTTCCCCATGTTATTTCCGATGAATAATCGGTTTCAATAGAATAATACATCTAATTATTATAAAACCACACAAACTAAATTGAAGCACTTGTGTCACCTATTACATTATCCCAAAAATCAAGCCAATCTGGAGTAGTATTAATTTTCCAAACTGTATTATATATATTATTTCCACTAAATGTACTTGGCATATAAGTTGTATTACTCGTATAAGTTTGTAATTCTATATCTTGCCACCCACTAGATGTATATAATTTTATATAATTAGAGCTTTCTTCCCAAATAGCAACTAAAGTTGCATCTACCGCAGGCATATGCGCCTGTGATATATCAAGATTAGAGATTTTTTGATTAGATTCTATTATTCTTATATTACCAATTTTTCCTTTAAAAAATTGTACGTTATAATCAAAATCTAAAGCGTATCCTACTGGTTCCGCACCAATTAGTATACTATTATAATTATTATATCCGATATCGCCAGATAATGAAGCAGAACTAGCTATTAACGTATCATCAATATACAAATCCCACGTTTCTTCATAAACCAAATCAAAGCTATGCCAGCCAGGACTTAAATCACTAACTAAATGATTACTATCTATAACATCTTTATAACTATTTGTACCACTATCATATAATGAAGACATCATATGATCGCCAGAAGGATATAAATTCCAACCTCCAGTTTCTGTACAAGATATCAATGGAGTACCATTAATTATTTGTGACCAATCATCTAAATATGCATCTAAATGAATACTGAGCGCAGAATCAAACATTAAATTTCTAGGAAGTGCAGCATACCTATGGCCATCTAATTTATAATACCAACCCTTAAATTTATAT
>Ga0310697_10004247_pt1 | contig 14207 bp, 8 predicted proteins | sample 172DNAGHGlowgp2_FD_203883 | JGI IMG/M metagenome (GOLD analysis project Ga0310697, IMG submission 203883) | Sheep rumen microbial communities from Palmerston North, Manawatu-Wanganui, New Zealand - 1728 DNA GHGlow gp2 (v2) (version 2) | ecosystem: Host-associated > Mammals > Digestive system >...
TCTTCTCAGATTTGGTCAGGTCTAACGAATAGGTGAGCGTCGTTCTGACACATGCATCTAACTCTTTCTAATCATTTAACTACTCCACTAGCCTCATATCTGAAATCTGTAGCAAATTCTCCGATTCTGATAGGTAAATCTCTATAAGATCTCAAATCATTTGCATAAATCAACATGTGGTGAGGACAGTTCATTGGTCTAAGTACAAATTCTTCTTCATCCACTTTCATTGAAGGGAACATATTTTCTTGGTAGTGATCCCAGTGTCCTGATGTTTTATACAAATCAACAGTTCCTACACATGGAGTATATACATGCATATAACCCATGTCTCTCTCTTTTTCGTAGATGTAATTTTCTAATTGTTTCCTAATTACAGCACCGTTTGGTAACCATAGAGGCATACCTTTACCAACTAAATCGTGAGACATGAAGATTGATAAATCTTTTCATAATTTTCTGTGGTCTCTTCTTTTAGCTTCTTCTACTTCTTCAGCGTAAGCCTTCAAATGTTCTTTATCTTCAAAAGCCCAAACGTAGATTCTAGTCATCATTACATTATTTGAGTTTCCTCTCCAATATGCTCATGCTAATTTATCTATTTGGAAAGCTTTTGGATCGATTTCTTTAGTGTTTTCAACGTGAGGTCACTCACACATGTCCAAGAATGTAGCGAATTTTCCAGTGAATTTATCTGGGAATTTTTCTTGTAAGTATTTAGTAATTCCTTCGTAGTATTTGATATAGTTTTCATCGATTCCTTCCAAAATTCTATCTTTAGCAGCTTCTGCGATAGTATTTACGTAGAATGAAATAGATTCTCCATCAGCAAGGAATTCTTTTCTCATTTCGTCCTTGTATTTCTGCTTCATCAACTGATTAACTAGATAATCAGAAGTATCAGCATCTACATCGATACGAATCATTTCCTGGCATTCTTTTACGATTTTTACCATTTGATCTTGAACTTTTTTCAGGTCATCTTCTCAGATTTGTTTCTCTTCACTGAAAAGGAAATCGTAATACAATCCATTATCGATTGCTGGTCAGATAGCTACTTCTACGTCCCATTGTTGTACTCTTTGGATAGCTTCAGCTAGCACATGTGCTAGAGTATGACGTTGTCTAAACAAGGGCGTGTCTTCATGATTTGACATCTTTATAAACATAACCTAATAAAAAATCCTACTTTTTAGTAGGAGCTCATTGTGAATTGTAACAACTGAAAACTCCTACCAAATCTGGCGTGTTGTGGTAGTTGTCGTAGTTGTTATTCAGTTCATAGTTTACTAATCAATTTATAAACTAATGAAAGTAATATTATTTTTAAAATAGAATGCAAGAGAAAAGAAAAAAAAGTAGAATGTGATTCACATCCTACCTTAATTCTTTGAGTTTTCCCTCTTTGTCAGCTCTAATTTCCTATAATAATATAGGCTAATTTTTATAAGAATAAATATCACAGCCAACGAAGAAAGAATCATAGCTCCATTAGGGATTATTATATCCCTAGCACCTGGCTTTGCAGCCCAAGATGATGATCCTCCTAGGATATACCCCATCCAGAAACCAAATAGTACCATACATAGGAGTGTGTAATACAGTTCCCACTTCTCAATTCTAATCTTCTTTACCATAAGCTTTTTTGTTTTTTTGTTATTTTTTATATTATAATGATTTTTATCTATTTGTAAAGATATATTAGAGACACTCTAAATAAATCTGATTTTTCCTTTATTTTTTGTAATATTTTCGTATATAATATAGTTATAGTCTATTTATATTAGGGTTACTTATTGGAGAATAATGTTTAAGCCTATGTTTATTAGATAATCCTTTATGAAATTAGAGGACAGTTATTTGTGTTTTATATCGTATTTTATAGAAAAATGAAAAAATTTTCTTTTCTCCTAGTTGGAGTATTTTTATTATGAACTATTACATTCGCATTAGCACAGGAAACTGCAAATCCTGAAGCTGCTACATGAGCTACTGCTGAAGAAATTTCATTAGTTAGTGCACAACCAGAATCTGCAGAAACTACAGATACTGCTGATACTACAGAAGTTGCACAACCAGAAGCAACTGAAGTTGCAAGTGAAGAAACTGCTGCTCCAGAAGCAACTGAAGTTACTACATGAAATGAAACTGAAGTTGTAGAAACTACTGTTGAAACTGCTGACGCAGAAACAGTAGAAGATAATTCTATTAAAATTTCAGATGCTGCAAAAGAGAAATACAGCGAAGAACAAATTGCTGCATATGAATGGGCTTTCAATAATGGAATTACAACAATAAATGATATAGAAAAGGCTAAATTATCTGATGGATTAACAAGAGCTCAACTTGCTAAAATGATGTCTCAATATCTAACAAATGTTTTGTGACAAACTCCTGCAACAACAGAAGAAAAAGCTAATTATTCAGATGTTGATGAATCATTAGGAGATTTAGCAGATTTTATTGAAGTTGCATATGCATACAAAATTATGTGAGTTAAATGAGATGGAACTCCATTGGCAAAATTTAATCCAAAAGGACAAGTAACAAGAGCTGAATATGCTACAGTTTTCTCAAGAGTTTTATTTGGAGATAAATACAATAAATCTGAATGAAATTATTATGAAGATCACATTAAAGCATTAAAGAAAGTTGGAATCCTAACAAATGATAATGCTAGCATAAAAGAGGTTAGAGGTTGGGTTATGTTGATGATGTATAGATCAGTAAATGTTGATCTTACAATTGCAGATGAAGAACCATCACAGGAAGTTGTTTCAATTGCTAATCCTGCTAGTGAATATTGTGTAGCTCAGTGATGAGAACTTAATATCGTAGCAGATGAAGAAGGAAATCAGTCAGGAATATGTAAATTAGCAGATGGAACTGAAGTAGAAGAATGGGAATATTATAGAGCTAATCATCAAGAAGAAATAGAAGCTGCTACTTGAGATACTGTTACAGCTCCTCTTTATACAGAAGAAGATCTTAAAGCTGCTGAAAAAGTAATTATGGAAGAGGGATTTGGAAAATTAAATGTTAAAGTAGAAAATGTTAACCTTAAATATATGGGAGATGAAAAAGCTAACTTAGAATTGAAGTATTGTCAGGAATTAGATTCTACAGTAGAAGAATGTATAGTATTTGAAAGTGATTTTTATATCCCAGAACAAGATGCACAAATGGCATGAGCATTTGAACCAAATACAACTCTTACTGGATATCAATGGTATCTTGGTAGAACTAAGGGAGGTGAATGGAAAGTATTAACATTTGGTTACTAATAATTGATAGATAATTATTTAAAAGGTTCTCCATCATGGAGAATCTTTTTTTATAAAAAAACAGAACTTGAAATCCAAATTCTGTTCTTTGACTAATTTAAATCCTTGATCAAATTCTGCTTTTCCTTTTTCTCTAGTTTGTTGCATGGCATCATACGACGCTTATGCTTTGGAATATTGTTCATATTCCGTGGGTGTTGGAATTTCGTACTTTGAGGGGCAGACATAGGCTCCTCATCTTCGAACTCTGGAACAAGGATGGTCATGATTCCTGGCATAATTCCTGGTATACCATCGTAGGCAGGCACATTAAATCGACTTTTCATACCGTTTTGTTTTTTTGGTTTAACGTGATATTCATTTTAATGATGTGAGTATAAAATGTCAAGTAAAATTTGTATAAAAAAGGACCCGCACAAGATTCTGCGCGGGCCGATTTTGCTATGAATAAATACAAATTCATCCTCCTTACCTAAGGTGGATGGGTGGATTGAGTTAGGACATTTCGCATTACCACCATTTTGCGATAGTCCATACTTGTTGTTCGTTGGTTGCCCGGTTTGAATCTAAAGGATAATGTTAATACTGGTTTGGGCTCGTCGATAGTTGCTGCGGTCATGCAAGCACTGTTTACGACGTGATTCATCATTTGCGTGGTCGGAAGGTACTTTGGCACATCCCTCCTGTTTTGTCCATTTACCACGGATATGAAACTCCAACAAACAACGATTGTTAGAATTAAATTAAGCATATATTTTTGTTTTTTTGTGGTCCATACAATATATTTTTTTTGAAAAATATCAAGTCTTTTTTAATTAAAAATTTATTTTTGTATGTCAGCTTGAAAAAAGGTAATAAATAATTATAAAAAAAGAGAACAATAACAAAAAACCAGATTAATTATGAGGAAAATTAGAAAAATTTTGTCGTGGATGAAACCGAAACCAAAAGAAATCTTATGCAAATGTGGACACACATCAGAACTGGAGAAAACCATTATGGTTGACGGTCAAGAAACTACATTACGGATAAAGTATAAATCAGGCAAACAAGTTCCTTATTGTCTGGATTGTATCGAAAAGATGACAATTACTTGTCCGTGGTGTGGAAAGCCTATCTTTGTTGGAAATTATGTTACACTCTATACGCCTACGGAACCAAATTTCGAGATTCCTAAAGGAACTGTAGTGTATCGTAAAAATCCTCTTCAACTAGTTGGTTGTCAACGGCCAGGATGTGCATTCTCTGGTGCAGATTATTGTGGTATTTGGAGAGCTCCAGGTACCGTGAAAAGAATTCAATCTACGATAGAACGTGAGTTGGTGACAGGTGGTCCTGTTATTGTGAACCTTTGAGAAATTTAGGCTGACTATGTATTCTTAGTCAGCTTTTTTTCTTTTTTAAAGTGAATATTTTATAAAAATGTAGTTGAAAATAATTACTTTTTAAGTAAATAATATAGCTATATTATTTATATCCTTAATTTTTTGTATTATGAAAAAGAAATTATTAGCGTTTGTTTTGTCTTTATGTATCTTAGCATTAGCAGGATGCGGTAAAGAATGTGACTGTACTGAGGAAATAAATCAAGCTCTTGAAAATGAAAATTGAGCTTTGGAACAAATTACTCAAGATTGTTTGGATAAATGAGGAACTCATTCACTTATTCATTCTCAGACTGCTGTATATGGAGAATGCTCATTCCCAAGTTGAGTAACTTGTGATGATGATACATTACGTTCTGGAGAATGTAATTATGAGGTAGACACAAGTAGAATCGATACTGAAGAAAAACGTATTGAAAATTGTGAAGAAACTGCAGCTAATTTTATAAAGGATATTGAGGATGGGGAAGTAGTTAGTATCAATTGGGAAGATGAAGAAGAAGCATGAGCTTCATTTGTTAGAGTTTGAACAGTAAAATATTCTAAAGGATGAGATAATCGAAAGATTTCTGTTGAATGTGTATCTGATTTCGTTGATGGAAGTACTATAGTATCAGAGTATTTACCTGAAGATGAATCAAATATCGAAGAACCTGAAGAAGTAACTGTGGATGAAGGAGCTGCTGATGAAGGAACTGCTGATGAAGAAGTTGCAGAATAGTTAAAACATTTATTTAAATAAGAGGAAGTCTGATGACTTCCTTTTTTTATATCCCTATCTTGAATAAAATCTGGATTTCTTTATAAAATCACCGTTTTATAATCTCATGATTTATACAAGTGTTATCTCCAAAATACAGATATATTGGACTAGATTTTGAAACTACAGGACTAGACTTACTCAAAGATGAACCAATTCAACTATGAATTGTAGAGATTGATGTTGATGGAAATATAATTGATCAATATCAGACTTTGCTTCATCCGCAGAAAGAGCTAAAAGAACTAAAAAATATAGTTAGTTTTATTACGAATATTGATTTAAAAGACCTTGAAACAGCACCAAATCCATCTGAAGTTGAAAAGGAGATTTCTCGTTTTTTCTGAAAAAATACAATAGTAGTCTGACATAATATTGCGTTCGATCTATCATTTTTAAATCGTTTCTTTCCATCGTTAAAATATTCATTCTCAATTGATACATTCCAACTTTCTCAGGCGATGGTTCCTTATGCTCCGAGCTATGCACTTGAAATTCTATCAAGTCATCTCGAAGAGAAACCATTATTTCTTCAGCGAAAATCAAAATTTTGACTTTCATTTACAGACGATTCATCAGAGCAGGGGACTTTCCATGATGCATTTTTTGATACGAAAGCGACTTTAGCATTATTCTGCTATCTAGTAAATTTCCTAAATCAAATCCAAGAGAAAACTCCAGTTTTGACTCAGCTACTCAATAAATCTGATGCAGATTTTCTGCATATTTTACCGAATCACAACTTTAAAAAAGCTGAAAGTATTGGATCTGTAATTATTCCAGCTCTCAAAAAAATTGCTCCGACAGATACATCTTTCACTTCATTTCCATATGATATTCAGACTTCTAATTACGAAACCAAGAAAAGATATTATATCTGAAATCTGAAATTTAAATCATTATTACAGTCTTTATCTGCAAATAAAAAGATTATTCTCGTTTTTTCTTCTAAACCTAAACTAGATATTGCAAAGAATCTACTCAATGAAATGTGAATCAAAAATATAGGATTTGCTCGTGAGGAGCAAACTATCTCTCCAAAATTATTCGAAACTTTTTTAAGTAAATCAGAATTTTCAGATTTTGAAATATTATTTCTTATCAAGTATTGCGTTCATCTATTCTACTGATACGGAGTTCTCGACCTAAATTCAAAGTGAGATTACAAAGTTTATGGATTTATCAAAGATTCACGTGAAATAGTTAAATATCCTCTTGTTCTAACTACGCACCAATGACTATATTCACTTCTTGAAAAAGACATTGATACATACAAAGATTTCCAAATCCTATTCTTCGATACAGAATGGCGATATCGTTTTTATAATCAGTATCTTTCACGTACTTGCGATTTGTATTATATCCAGAATTTTGTGGATATGCTACTTTATAAGTACGAACTTTTACAGGAAAAGAATCTGATTTCTTCAGAATCATTGGCTACACTCCAAGAATTTGATACATTTTTCACGATGTTTATTTGAATTCTTCGAACTGAAACCAAGAAATTATTCATTGATATCCCAGATGATGAAATTCAGATAAATCCTATCGTTTCTAGTATTGAATTTTATCAAACGAAATTGCTTCTTCCTAGACTCAAAGAATTCTGACCTAAACTTGAAAAATCGTTACAAACCTGAGATTTCAAAACATTACGATTACAGATAGAGCATTTCTTCTCTATCACTGAAACTGTCGCAAAAGTTCAGAGAAAAATGTACGCTCAATCAGATTTCTATTTCCTATTTAGTGAAGATACCAAGTTTACGAACCGAGATGAGTTCTTAGATATATTCACAGATCATCATACATTATTCCTATCAAATCACGAAACAGCTTACGACGAATTATTGTCAGATATTACTGATTTCGAAGAGAAAAAACTTCCTCATCTCAGAGCTGTCGTTGACCTAGAGTCGATGCTTTCAGAGTATATCTCAAAATCTGAACAATCATTTTTCATTATCTCTACAGTCAAGGATGAGTCTCGTGAGATTTTTGAGTATTTACAGACTATTCCAGAATTAGCAGATTATGAACTATTAGTGGAAAATATTACATGATGAGCAGGGAAAAATATTTATAAAGCACAAAAAAATCAGAAAAAAGTTGTAGTTTGATGATATAATTTTCTCATGATGTGCTATGCACAAAAAGTTAAGTTTGATGAATTAATCATCCGAAATATTAGATGAGCTCAATCAGATTTGATTTTGACTGATATGCAACGATATTCTCCTGAGAAGTAAAAATCCATTCTAAAATTTGCAAAATTTACCATTTTTGATTATAATTATGGTAGATTTTATTGTATAGGTTTTACTTTAATGCTAGAAAATACACGATTAGGTAAACAATTCCGAAATGTAATGAAAGTTTTGGGCGTTGCTATCGCTGTATATTTGGCATTAACTATAAAAATTTGAATCACATGAGAATCTGATGAGGTGACTCAGTATGATTATTTAGCAAATGAAACAAGATCTGAGGAAGAATTTGTAGAACTGGATGAATCAGAAAGTCATTGAGCAGGTTCAGCTTTTGCTAAATTATGTTCAAGATATAAAAGTGTATGTAATAAAGTTAGTCGAGCTGGTAGTTTTACAGAGGAAGATAAAACACTTAAATTAGCATATGTGACATATTTATTAAAAAAACTTGATGAAAATATTTCTCGTTGAAAAGAACCATCACAGGCGCTTTTGTCTATGGTAATTAATAATGCGAAATGAGCTCGTCGTGGAAATGCTAATCGAGATACTATTACAATAAATCTGTGATGAATGAGTTATGATAGCGAATTTTTTCAAGTAATTTCGCATGAAATGTGACATATCGTAGATTTGTGATGACTTCAATGAACTAGTAAGAAAAAAAATCCGATTTTTACGGAATTTGGTAAACCAGTCTTTGCTTTAGATGATCCTAGTTTAGAATATTATAAATATTCTCGAGCATCAGAAACTGTTAGAAAAAGTTCAATGACTAGGGAAGATTTTTGTTCATGATATGGAATGAGTGATCCATTTGAGGATTTTGCAGAATGTCATAATCTTTATCTAAATCATCATGATTATTTCCGTAAATTAGCAATGAATAATTCTACAGTAAAAAGTAAGTATAATTATTTTTCAAATCTTTATGGATGAAAGTATATAAATAATTCAGAGGCTAAATATGAAGATTGGGGAACTTCATATAGAGTTTGGGATACAACAAAAATTAGAGAAGGATAATTTTTATCTCACTTGAAAAATAAATAGAAAATCACTATAAACTAATCAGATAAAGTTTTTCAAATTAGTCAAAAAAATCTGTATGCCAAATTCACTTGTCGATGAAGTATTAGGTCGCGTTGATATTGTCGATGTGATTTCCAGATATATTCCACTCAAAAGAGCAGGAAGTAATTTTTCGGCATGTTGTCCATTTCACGGAGAAAAAACTCCATCATTTATGGTATCTCCAACGAAGCAGATTTTCAAGTGTTTTGGATGTGGAAAATGATGAAACGTTTTCACATTCATTCAGGAAATTGAAAGAATCGATTTTCGAGATGCAGTAAAACTTCTTGCAGAACAGGAACATCTGGATGTATCTCAATATCAACAAGTTTCTGCTTATGCACAAAAATCTCAAGATGATAAAGAAAAACTAAAGAGAATGCACAAACTTTCCCAAGAATTCTTCGTTGAATCCTTAAAAAATAGTCAAACAGCATTAGATTATCTTCACAATAAAAGGCATCTAGATGATAAATTAATTTCAGAATTCTGAATCTGATATGCAAATGATAAGCATTACGAACTGCTAAATATGCTTAGAAGTAAATGATTTTCAGATGATGATTTACTCGAAGCTTCACTCGCAAAAAAGAATGCAAACGGAGAGATTTATGCATTTTTCAGAAATAGAATCACATTTCCAATTTATGATTTGATGAAAAATGTGGTTGGATTCAGTGCTAGAGTTTTAAATCCAGAAGATGCTCCGAAATATATCAATTCTGCAGAACATAAAGCTTTCGAAAAATCCAAGATTCTTTACGGACTTTCACATGCTAAACAATATATCAATACCCACCAAAAGTTAATCGTAGTGGAATGACAGATGGACGTGATTTGACTAGCACGTTTGTGATTCCCTATCTGAGTTGCAACTTCAGGAACTGCTCTGACAGAGCAGCACGTAAAGATTCTCAAACGTCATACAGAAAATTTATATCTGCTTTTTGATAATGATCAAGCTGGTCGTCAGGCAACTTTCCGTGCTCTCAAACTTTGCTATGCACAGGATATTTTCCCAAAAATTATCTCTCTTCCAGAGTGATTTAAGGATGCGGATGAAATAGCAAATCATGAAAATTGAAACCAGATTTTTCAAGAATGTATAGATAAGGCAACGGATTGATTCCTCGAGATGTTCAACCGTCTCAGAAGTTCATTTGATATGAATTCACCTGTAGATAAAACAAAGTTAATCAACGTGATGTTCGAGTTAATTCTTTCCGTAAATAACGTTCTCATCCAAGAAAGCTACAAAAGAGCTTTTGCTGAAAAGTTGTGATTTCCATTTGAAACGGTTGATCTACAATATAAAAAATATGTTCAGTGAGCAGGTAAAATTTTTATTCAACAGCAGAGAAGACAAGAAGAGAAATCAGACTGAAAATATCAGTTAGATCGTGAAAAATTGTTCATTTCACTTTTTCATAATTGATTCATAGATTCACAAATTAAAGAAGAATCTGAATTCCTTTGAGATTTACACAGTTTTGTAGATCAAGTTGCTCGTGTGGATTCAGAATGACTATTAGCTCATACATTAAATAATACTTGCTCCGACGAAGAAAAATCTATACTTGATGAATTTCAGCTCCGACGAGAAAAAGAAATCTCAGATCTTTCAGATGAAAAATCTAAACGTCAGGTGGTAATAACTACGATTACACCAGTTATTCAAGAATATTTTAAGCTTGTTACAAAAAGTAAAAATATTACTGATGATGAAAAAAAACAGCTAATAATTTTAAAATGAAAACTTGGTAGAAGATAAATTTTTGAAAAAAGTCCGATTTTTTTTGATTTTTTTGCGTTTTGGATTATACTATAACTAGGAATTTTATTTTTTTATTTCGAGTTTGATGAAAAAAATAATTATTCATTTATTGGTTATAATAGTCTATTCTCTATTTTTTTCTATACAATTTTCTTTAGCAGATTATACATCCGAAGAAAAAGCAGCTCGATTAACATCTGAACAAGGGCAACAACGAATTGAAACATATTGTGATGAATGTCCACAATATTCAGCAGATCAAGGATTGGACGATTATTTAAACTCTGCTGAAATAACAGATCTTATGAATCAAGATTGGAGTAAAGATGGTAGATGATTATGAGGTTGATGATCGGAATGTAAATGAGTAAAACTTAATACTAATTTCCCTATTATTTGAAATTGTATTTGAGATGATGCGGGTGAAGATACAACTAATGTCTTTCCAACTATGGTTTGAGCTTTAACTAAGTTAGTTGTAGCTTTAATATTAGTAGTTTGTTTTATTCTGGTTATTTATGCTGGAATTCTTTGGGCTATGGATAAACCAAAAGAAGCAAAAGACCGACTTAAAAGAGTAGCAATAACAGTATTATTGCTTTGATTCTCTTGAGCGATACTTAGATTAATTAATCCAAACTTCTTCTCTTAAGCTTTTGTAAACGTTATATTACTTTTTAAACTAGAAGATGTATCATCCTCGTCTCTCGAGCGAATTACATCTTCTTTTTTATTTTTCTTGAAGTCATGTTCTATTTTACTTTCCATGCTTGATTGGTCTTTCATTGTTAAGCTAACTTTTTCTCTTTCTTCATCTATATCCAAAACTCTGACACTCACTTTTTGTCATACACTGACCACTTCGATAGGATTAGAAACATAATGATTAGCTATTTGTGATTTATGAACTAATCCATCATTGTGTAATCAAATATCTACAAAAGCTCCGAAATCTGTAACATTTCTGACTACTCAATCTAATTGCATTCAGATTTTCAAATCTTTAATATCCAATACATCAGATTTGAAACATGGAGCATCTCATTCATCTCTAGGATCTAGTCAAGGTCTTTTTAACTCCTTAATACAATCTTCCAACGTTTCTTTTCAGATTCCATATTTTTCACTCCATTCATTAATTTGTCTTTCGTTTACAGATATATCAGTCATAGGCAAGATCAAACTTTTCTTTTTTATACCAAATTCTTTATCCAAAATTTCATAAACCTGTTTGAAATTTTCAGGATGAATTCATGTCTGGTCTAGTGGTTCCTTTCAGTTTTTTATTCTTAAAAATCAAATAGCTTGTTCATAAGCTTTTGGTCAGAGTCATTTAACTTTTTTTACTTCAGCTTTACTTTCAAATGCTCAATTTTCATCTCTATATTCAACTATAGATTTAGCTATTTTTTCGCTTAATCATGCAATATATTGTAACAATGTATAGCTGGCAGTATTTACATCTACTCATACAGAATTTACAGTATCTTCTACTTTTTCATCCAATTTCTCTTTCAAAAATTTCTGATCCACATCGTGTTGGTATTGTCCAACTCAGATAGATTTTGGATCAATTTTAGTAAGTTCTGCTAATGGATCTTGTACTCTGTGTGCAATACTAATTGCTCATCTAACTGTTACATCTAAAGATGGATATTCATCTTGTGCTAATTTACTGGCAGAATAAACTGAAGCTCCAGCTTCACTAGTGATAATATATTGAACTTTCAATTTATGTTTCTTGATTACATTAGCCAAAAATTGTTCAGATTCACGGCTAGCTGTTCCATTTCCGAGGGATATTAAATCGATATGATATTGCTCAATTAATCACATCAAAATTGATTCAGCTTTTTCTGTATCATTCTGTGGAGCAGTAGGGTATATCACAGTATTGAATAAAAACTTTCCAGTTGGATCTACGATAGCTAATTTACAACCAGTTCTGAAAGCTGGATCGAATCCAAGTACAGTTTTTCATTGAATAGGAGGAGTGAGAAGTAGATTCTTCAAATTCTCTCCAAAAACTTTGATGGCAGCTTCGTCAGCCCATCTCTTTTTATCAGCTCTGAGCTCTCTTTCAATTGATGGAATTAGTAATCTTTTTAATCAATCTTCGATTGCTCAATTTAGATATTCTACACTAGTTCATAATCATCTTCATCCATTTGGAATGAAATATTTTTTAGCGCATTCGAGCGTATGTTCCCATGAAAAATCAATAATCAGATTTAATTGTTTTTCTTTTTCAGCTCTAAGTAGTGCCAAAAATGCATAAGATGGAATTTCATTCCATTTCTTAGAGTAGTCTGCATATATTTTATAAACTCAATTTTCTTCAAAAGTTTTCGTAGGTTTAGTAGAAATTTTTGCATTATTTTCTTCATGATTTTTGATATCTTCTCTCAAGTTAGCATGATCAGAAACATCTTCTGCAATAATATCTTGAGCTCAAGCGATAGCTTCTTCCTTATCTTTCACAGTCGTCTTTACATCTCAAGTGTCTTTTACATATTTTTCAGCTTCAGATTCGAATTCTTCTTTACTTAATCCAGCTTTTCTCAAAATTTCAGCAAGTGGCTCCAGTCATTTCGCTTTCGCAATTGTAGCACGTGTATTTTTCTTTTCTTTGAATGGTCTGTATAAGTCTTCTACTCTAGCTAAAGTTTCAGCTTCCATGATTTGCTGTCTCAGTTCGTCAGTTAGTAGTCATTTCTCATCAATAAGTCTGATTACATCTTCTTTTCTGGCTTCCAGATTTTTGGTATATGTATACACATCATTAAAGTCACGAAGTTGTTCATCTGTCGCTCATTGAGTGAGTTCTTTACGATAACGAGCAATGAACGGAATAGTATTTCATTCATCCAAAAGTGTGATGATATTACGAATAACTTTTTTTTCTAATCACGTTTTATTTGCGACTAAATCAATGAGATTAACGGCCATAATCAAAAATTTTTATATTATAAAACTTACAAAGTTCAGTAAAAGTCAGATTAAGAAAGTTAACAAAAATTTCAAGATAGAGCTATGCAGTTAAATATGCTTGATTTTAATTAATATATATTTATTACGAAAATATCTTTTATAAAAGTGCTGAGATATGAGTAAATATAAAAAAAATTTATATGTATGTTTACTTGTCTGTATTTTTTGAGTATTTTTATTCTTGTATTTATATCCCATACTTCTGCAACAATTTTTATTTTGGATGGGCTTGTATTATTGAAGAGAGCGGGGAATATATATAGTTTGGAAAGATAGCATTTATATATGAGGAATTAATCTTATAACATACTTATATATTGGATTTATTTTTCTTTCAGTATTTGTATTGTTTGTGTTCGTAAAAAAGTCACTTACAAAAAAAATTAAAATATTATTTTATATTTGATTATGACTATTCCTAACTATTTGAATTTTAGATGCGATTGACAATACATTATTACTAAATCAATGATTAAATTGATTTAAAAAAGATATGAGTTATTTCGATCTAATGGATTATTATTGATTTGTAGATAAAGCGAGAGCTAAATTAGATTTGAATTTTAATAAAAAAAATGATTGCAAATTTTTGATGGAATATGGTCTAGATTCCTGGATAGAAACGTTTTGACCATGACCTATAGAGATTTATTTTAAACCATGTGAGCTTGCATTGTCATGAGATTTGGTAGATTATAAAATATATTATAAAAAAGAAATTCCTGA
>Ga0310697_10004248_pt1 | contig 14202 bp, 11 predicted proteins | sample 172DNAGHGlowgp2_FD_203883 | JGI IMG/M metagenome (GOLD analysis project Ga0310697, IMG submission 203883) | Sheep rumen microbial communities from Palmerston North, Manawatu-Wanganui, New Zealand - 1728 DNA GHGlow gp2 (v2) (version 2) | ecosystem: Host-associated > Mammals > Digestive system >...
GCGCTTGAGCATCAGGGTGGAATTGGTGTGGCTGTAGGTGAAGGTGATCAGCTCGCGGTCCATCCGCTCATAGAGGTCCGGACGGTCGAACCGCCAGGTCTGCCCGGCGAACTCGATGAATTCAGGTACCTTCGGCGCCTTGAAATGGACATCTTCGGGGATATAGACATACTGGGCCTTCAGGGAGAGGGGCGCGCCCAGGCACAACGCCACGAGCAGGATGACTAACGGGTTCTTCATAGATACAAATATGCGAAATCTTTTGCTTCTCCGCAAGTCCGCGGCTAGCGCAGGTCGGTGACGACCCAGTCGTCATCCAGCGCGGCCGTGTCGAAGCGGAAGGCGGACACATCCTCGGAGAGCGGCAGGTACCGGACATCCGAGAGTTTGAGGTCGGTCAGCGAGTCGCCCCAGGCCATCAGTTCCTCCAGGCCTCCGGCTTCCTCGACGTAGACTTCCTTGGAGGCGGGGTCCACGGTCCAGCGCGTCTCGCCGTCGCAGTAGATCTCCATCCCGTTGCCCTTGGCCTGGTAGCGGGTGCCCTGGACCAGCAGGGTGCCCGTGAGCTTGACGGGCGCGTCCTGCGTGAAGGTGCAGTCGTAACGGAGGGAGATCCGGTTGGTCTCCAGGTGCGCCGCAATCCCGGCGACCTGCTCCTGCACCGACTGCGCGGACGCCGTCAGCGCCAGGACAAAAGCCATAAGGCAGAGTATCAGTTTCTTCATCATAATCCTATCCCTTGAAAAATTAATGCCAGTTTTTCGGCCGGCCTCGGCAGTCGGGTGGGCAGGGCCTCAGGCGAAAGCTCAGCCGCAGCAGGGGCCGCCTGACGGCCCCGGTTCCCGCAGAGCGGGAAGCGAGGATGGAAGCCGAGCCTGAGGCCCTGCCCACCCGACTGCCGGAGCTGGTGCATCATACGGCGACCACCTTGTCTTCCGGCACATACCAGACGTAGGCCCCGGCGACCTCGTAACCCAGCTGGCGGTACAGCCGCGCATAGCGGCGCAGCTGCCAGCGGTAGCCCTCCTCCTCGTGTCCGAACTTGAAATCCACGATCACCGCGCGGCGCCCCTGCAGCACGACGCGGTCGGGACGCCGCTGCGTGCCGTCCGCATCGAACACCGTCTGCTCGTTGAGCACCCGCATATCCTCGAGGAGCCCGTCCGGGAACCACTCCGGATGCGCGCCGATCCGCTCCCGGAGCAGCGCACGCGCCGACTCGCCGCCGTCGCGGTCCAGCCGGCCGTCCAGCACAGCGGCGTCCACGGCGGCATCCAGGTCCGCCGGCACGGACACCTCCGACAGGATATCGTGCAGGACGATGCCCCGCAGGCGCGCCGAAGCCGCCACGCCCACCGCGCCGTCGTCACTGAAGAAGTCCTCCGCGTCCTGGGAAGGCGTCAGCCGCCCGTCCAGGGCGATGGAAGGATAGCCGGCGGGGAACTCGCGCTCGTCCGGGGCGTCCTTGCGCTCCAGATGCGAGAAATCATAGGGCTTCCCGGCCCGGTAGTCATCCTTCCCGCCGAGGAAGGCGAACAGCACCTCGGACAGGTTGCCGAATTCCGGCTGGCCCTTGCCCTTGGCCACGGCCTCCCGGCACTTCTTCGAAGGCTGCCGGGCAATGATGTGCAGGCTCTTCTCGGCCCGGGTCAGCGCCACGTAGAAGACATTCAGGTTGTCGACCAGCTGCAGGCGGCGTTCGCGCTGCACGGCCTCCTCGAAGAGGCTCGTCTCGGCCAGTCCGCCCAGGTCGACGGGGTATATGCCCGACAGGTCCGCGCTGAACGGGGTCCGGGCCGTGTCCAGGTAGCTCCAGTGCACCCCGTGCTTGTAGAGGTCGACCTTCTCGGCGAAGGGGAAGATCACGTGCGGGAACTCCAGTCCCTTGGACTTGTGGATGGTCAGGATGCGCACGGAGGAGGCATTCTCGGGAGAGCTGATGTACAGCTCCTTCTCCTCCCAGTGCTTCAGGTAATAGCGGAGGTTGTTGCCGTTGGTCTGGACCCAGCCCTGCAGGTCGTCCATGAAGGCCTGGATATAGGGCACCTGCCCCTCAAACGAAGCGGGCTCCCTGTCGCGCAGCGAGCGCAGCAGCTGCTCGCAGAAATCCACCAGCGAATGGTATTCGGTCGGGAACGTGAGGTCCAGCGAATCGGACAGGAACCGCCCGATCCGGTCGTCCGGGTTCTCGTAGCAGCTCAGCAGGGACACCAGCCGCCGCACGACCGGGGAGGACTTGAGCAGCAGGGAGTCGTCGGAGATGACCGGAATCCCCTGCCCGATCAGGTACGCGGCGATGGCCGCCCCCTCCTTCCGGCCCCGGACGAGCACGGCGATATCGCCCCACTGCGCCGACGCCGCCCGGGCTTCGAGCACGGAGGCGTGGACGGCCGCGAGCTGGTCCTCGCAGAAGGTCACGCACACGGACCCGTCCTGGTCGTCCTCCTTCCGGGCCGTCTGGTGCACGTCCGCATAGATGTCCGCCAGGCCCAGCTGGCCCGCGGCGTACTCGAAGAAGCGGTTGTTGAACCCGACCACGGTCCGGGAGCTGCGCCAGTTGTTCTGCAGGGTCTCGGTCTCCGCATCCGGGAAGGCCCGCCCGACCTCGCCGCCCAGCAGCTCCCAGTCGGAATCGCGGAAACGGTAGATGCTCTGCTTGACGTCGCCCACGATGAGGTTGCCGCCCCGGGCGGACTCGCTCTCGCGGAGCAGCGGCAGGAAATTCTCCCACTGGATGTGGGAGGTGTCCTGGAACTCGTCCAGCAGGAAATGCTCGTAGCGGACGCCCAGTTTCTCGTAGACGAACGGGGCGTCCGAGCCCGCGATGATGTCACGCAGGATCGTGTTCGACTCGTCCAGGCACATCAGGTTCTTCTCCTTGAGCAAGGCGTCGAACCCCTTGTAGAACTCGTCCGCGAGCCCCAGCTGGAAGAGCAGCGAATCCAGGATCAGGGCCGTGTTGTAGATACGGAAAGGCTCCCCGAACAGGTCGGTCAGCCCCTCGCTCGCCTTGATCAGCTTCTTCTTCCCCACCGGGCTGAGCGGCTTGCCGGGCTCCACGGGGAAGCCCAGCGCCGCGGCCCGGTCGGTGAAATCCTTGATCACGGCCCGGCACTCGCGGCGGATCCGCTCGAGCCGGGGCTTGTCGAACGCGTCGCGGTCGACGATGCCGTAGCGCTCCGCCAGCTCGCGGTGCTCGTCGTTCTTGAGCAGCTTGCCCACCTCCAGCAGGCCCTCGTCGATCCGGTAGCGACGTCCCTGCTCCAAGGTATCGGACAGGCTGGCGCGGATCCAGGCCAGGAGCTCCCGGCTGTCCTCGGTCAGCGAATCCAGGATCCGGTCCATCGTCTCGGCGATCAGGGCGTCCTTGTCCAGCTCGATCTGGTAGTCGGCGAACTGGCCGATCTCCCGGGAAAAGGCCTTGAGGGCCTGTTGGAAGAACTTGTCGATGGTGCTGACGGAGAAGGCGCCGTAGTCGTGGAGCAGGTCCGTGAGCACGGCCTTCGCCTTCGGGTCCGTCTGAGCGAGTTTGGCGAGGTCGCGCAGGATCCGGGCCTTCATCTCGGCCGTGGCCTTGTTGGTGAAGGTGACCGCCAGGATGTGGCGGTACGGATAAGGTTCCCCGCTCGACAGGAGCAGGTCGATATAGGTCTTGGACAGCCGGTAGGTCTTGCCGGAGCCGGCGCTGGCTTTCAGGATCTTCATCGGCCGCAGATGTTTTTGAAGTCACACCATTCGCAGGTCTTGGTATCCTCGGTGCGCCGGAAGGGCACCTGCAGGTCGGCGATCTCGGCCAGCAGGCCGTCCAGCCGCTCCTCCATCAAGGAGAGGAAGCCCTCGTCCAGGGCCACGTTCTCCACCCCGCGGACGAACAGGCGCGAGGGCTGGTAGATGGAGTTGACGACCGCCTGGCCCCGCAGGGCGGCGTCGCCCGCGACGAAGCGGTCGTACAGGTACAGCTGCAGGGCGATCTCGGGACGCTTGCGGTTGTCCGGGCCGAACAGCTTGTCCACCACGGACGCCGCGTTCTCGCCGGTGATCAGGAAATCCTCGTCCGTGACCCGCCCGGTCTTGTAGTCCACCACGCGGACTTCGCCGGGGGTGATGCTGTCCAGGCGGTCGATGTAGCCGACGAAGCGGAAACCGCCGATCTGCGCCGTCCGCTTCTGCTCCAGGCCCAGGATGCGGAAGCCGCCGGCGCCGGCGGCGCCGAGCAGCTCCAGGTCGCGCTGGACCGCCTTGCGGACATAGCGGCACACCAGGTCCTCGAAGACCAGGTTGCGGCCGCTCACCTCGAAGGTGTTCAGCGCCTCGAGGATACGGTCCCGCACCGTGGCCTGGATCCGGGAGCCCTTCAGCAGGTCCCGGAGGTATTCCCCGGACACGAAGTCGCCCGGGACCTTATAAAGTTCTTCCATCGTCTGGTGGAAGACGTTGCCGATGTCGTTGGCCTCCAGCGATTCGGACACCTCCTCCGCCTCCTTGAGGCCGCAGACGCTGCCGTAATAGAATTTCGCCGGACAGTTGAGATAGTTCTTCAGGGCGGTCGCGGACAGGTCCTTCCCGCGCAGGATGCGCAGGTGCTCCTCCGTCTTCGGGATGGCTTGCGCCTCGACGGCGGCGCCGATCTCCGCGCGGAGCGCGTATCGGACGACCGGCACGCCGAAATGCAGCTCCAGCTGCTTGATGTAGCGGCTCTCCTCGCCGCCCTTGACCCCCTCGGTCCGGGCGTCGAAGAGCAGCCAGACGCGGCCCGCCCGGCGGATCATCCGGTAGAAATAATAGGCCCAGACGGCATCCTGGTACTCGTAGGTCGGGAGGCCGAAGCCGCGCCGCAGCTCGGCCGGCACGAACGACGCCGCCACGTTGCGGCGCGGGAACATCCCCTCGTTGCAGCTCAGCACGACCAGGTTGTCGAAATCCAGGGACCGCGTCTCCAGCGGGCCCATGACCTGCAGGCCGTGGAGCGGCTCGCCCCGGAAGGGCACGGCCTCCGCGGCAAGCAACTTGTCCAGCAGGCGGAAATAGGTGGCCGGCAGCACGGGCAGGTCGCACTCGCGCAGCCGCCCCACGGCCAGGTAATACGCCCGCACGAAATCCAGCTCCAGCGCCATCCCCGGGACGCCGCGCAGGGAGCGCCCCAGCAGGCCCAGCAGGTCCTGCTGGTAATCTTCCAGGGCCCGGACCGCCCCCGCATCGGCCACGCCGGGGGCTTTCGCCACGGGCCGGAAGACGGCGTCGAACAAGGGCAGGCCCGACAGTTCGGACTGGGGGATGTAGTAGCGCGCCTCCTTCCGGACGGCGGCGGCCTGCGCCTGGCCCTCCTCCCCCGCCAGGGTCTTGAAGATGCTGTTGGAGAAGATGGACCAGACCTGCTTGTGGTAGAAGAACCACTGCCCTTCCTTCTCGCGCAGGTGCATCTGCAGGGCCGCCACGTCGTCCATCAAGGCGCTCAGCGCGCTGCCGGACATCGGATAGCCCATGGTCACGTTGATCTCCCGGATCCGCTCCGGGAGGGAGTTCAGCACCGGGATCAGCAGGTTCTCGTCCGGCAGGACGACCGCCGTCTCGATCCCCTCCGCACCCAGCTCGTCCAGCAGGGCCGGGATCTGCTTGGCCTGGCCGACGGCGGACGGGACGCTCAGGACGCGGATCTCCGGGTCCGGCAGGCCCTCCGGATCCGGATCGAAGGCCTGCGGGAATTCGAGGACGTTCTGCGACAGGAAGAGCGAAGACTTGTTGTGCGGATCGCTGATCCAGCCCTTGCCGTAGTCCCAGCAGAACTCCGCCAGGCGGGCGTCGCGCAGGCGCCGCATCAGGCGTTTCTCGCACTCGTTCAGGGCATTGAGCCCGACGAAGACGAACTTGCGCACCGTCGCGAAGCGGCCGGTCAGCAGGTCCGCGGCCGGCGTCTCCTTCAGGCGCTCGGCGAGGGCGCGGTACACCCGGCCCTCGTAGGTCATCCCCCGCTCCTCCAGATACGCGCCGAAGCTGCGGTAGAGCGGCAGGAGCAGGTTCCAGATGCGGCGGAACTCCTCCTTGTACCGGCCTCCCGTCTTGAAATGCGACAGGAAGGACCGGATGGCTTCGACCTGTCCCTCCTCGAGGTATTCGTAATCATCCTGGATCCCGCGGAAATCGGCGATGTTCGTGAAGAGTTGCTCCGGATCCACCAGGTACTTGTCCACGTCCCCGAAGTCCGACAGCAGCACGCCGCCCCAGAAGATGAAGTCGTCCAGGCTCTCCGCCGTGGCGCCCGTCGCCTCGTAGAGCGGCTTGTAACAGTCGTACAAGGCCAGCAGGAGGTGGACCTGGTCGGTCTGGCGCGCCCCGGCGACCGCATAGAAGAAGTCGTTCATCGTATAGACGGCGGGGGCGAGCAGGGGCCGCCCGTCCCGCGCCGCGCACGCCCCCAGATACTGGTGGAAGAACGCGGCGGCGCGACGGTTCGGGACGATGAAGCACAAGTCCTCAACGTCCCCGGCGGCATAGTAGTGCCGGGCGACCTGGTCCAGGAAGGGGATCATCCGTTATTCCTCCCCGAGGAACATCGGATCCCAGGCCGGGAGCATGATGGGCTTCTGCTCGAGCATCTTCATCACGTCGGCGGGCACGAACTGCTTCTCCACCACGAGGCGGAACATGTATTCGTTGAACCACTCGTCGGTCATGATGATGTTGCCCTGGTAGCCGGACGCGGCGCCCCAGCTGTTCTCGACCATCCATTTGCGCGGCTTGCCGTCCTTGAGATCCACGGCGATGAGGGTCATCGCGTGCGAGGAGCCGCTGGCGTGGGTCATCACGCGCTGGCGCTTGTCCATGGACAGGTCCACGCCGAGCAGGGACTCGTAGTCGAAGTTGCGCAGGTCGGCGACGCCCCGCGTGCGGTCGAGGAACTTGCCCACGTCGCAGGAGAAGTACATGGCCTTGTTGGCCTTGATGGACGCGATGGCCATCTCCTTGATGCGCTCGATGGGGAGGTTGACGTAGAGCCAGTTCTGGCCGTCGTAGAGGTGGCGGTCGTACTGGATCTCGTAGACCTTGCCGTACTCGCGGCAGGGGTCGTTCATCAGCATGACATAGTTGTGCTCCAGATCGTAGCCGAGCAGCTCCTGGTAGAAGGACTGCGGAGTATAGGTCTTACCCTTCCACTCGAACTCGGTCGGAGGCACGCCCAGGCACAGCGCGAGGACGTGGTAGACATCCTTGAGCATCGCGGTCTTCTGCTTCTCCAGCCAGGCCGGCAGGTCCTTGGCGCGCACGCCGGCAGGCGTCTCGCGCAGCTGGAGCCCGCAGCGGCGGAGCAGGGTCTTGAGCTGGGTGGCCATCGCGGAGGTGCTGTTGGCCGAGAGGCTCTCGGGCATCACGTTGGCGGGGACCACGCCGTATTTCATCACGAGGTTCGCCACACCGGTGAACGTGCCGCCGTCGCTGATCGGGTTGCTGAAGAGCCAGTCCACCTCGCGGTCGTCGAAGCTCTTGTCGCGGGTGTCGATGACGGCCTGCAGGAAGAGGTTGGCCTTCTCGAGCTGGTCGTAGAAGAAGTTGTAGTTCTGCGAGAACTGGAAGTTGCCGAGGCCGTGCTTGTCGGAAGCCGCGGCGCGCAGGACGTTCAGGCCCGTGAAGAGCCAGCAGCGGCCCGAGGACTTCTGGTCGGTGATGCCCCAGGTCTTGACCCGGTCGGTGAAGTCCGTGTCGATCATCGCGGCGTTCTCCGCATTGGCGGACAGCACCGTGATGGAAGTGGTGTTGAGGGCGTTGCGGATCGCCTTGTCGGCGGCGCTGCCTTCGTATCCGGTCCGGATCTCGGTGAGCATCTCCGGGGTGATGCTGCCCTTCGGCTGGGCCGCGGCGCTGACGGCGGCCAGCGCAAGCGCAAGGAGGGTGAGCGTTCTTTTCATATCGCGTAACGGTTATTTGCGGAGGATGATGCGCTCGATGCGCCGGGGCACCGAGGTCAGGATCTCGTAGGGGATGGTCCCGAGGATGCCGGCGAGTTCGCCGACCGTCGGGTCCTCGCCGAAGATGGTCACGGTGTCGCCCACCTGCACGTCCGGGATGCCGGTCACGTCGATCATGCACATGTCCATGCAGATGTTGCCGATGGTGGGGGCGCGGCGGCCGCGGACGCTGAACGAGGCGGCGCCGCAGCCGAAGTGGCGGTCCAGGCCGTCGGCATAGCCCACCGGGATGGTGGCGATGACGGTCCCGGCCGGGGCCACGTGGCCGTGGCGGCCGTAGCCGATGGTGTCTTCGGGCGAGGTCAGGGTCTTGACCTGCAGGACCTTGACTTTGAGCGAAGCCACGGGATCCAGCTGCACGTCCGGCAGGGCGCTGATGCCGTAGATCCCGATACCGAGGCGGACCATGTCGTGCTGGTATTGCGGGAAGCGTTCGATGCCCGCGGAATTGAGGATGTGCCACATCGGCTTGTAGCCGAGCGTGTCGGTAAGGGCCTGCGCGTTCCGCTCGAACATCGCGATCTGCCCCAGGGTGAAGGCGTCCTCGGCCGGGTCTTCCGCGGCGGCGAGGTGGGAATAGATGCTCTGGACGCGCACCTCGTCATGCTCCCGTAGGAAATCCATCAGGGCCGGCAGTTCGCCGGTCATGAAGCCCAGGCGGTGCATGCCCGTGTCCAGCTTGATGTGGACCGGGAATCCGTGCAGTCCGCGGGCGCGCAGCTCCTCACAGAGCGCCGACAGGGTGTAGAGGTTGGGGATGCCGGGTTCGAGGCGGTTGTCGATGATCTCCGGGAAGAAGTCCGTGCCGGCCGTGAGCACCAGGATCGGCAGCGAGATACCGGCCCGGCGCAGCTCCATCCCTTCGACGGGCAGCGCAACCGCCAGGTAGTCGGCCCCTTCCTGCTGCATCATGGACGCGAACTCCACGGCGCCGTGGCCGTAGGCATTGGCCTTGACCAGCACCAGCAACTTCGTGGCCGGCCTGAGCCGGCCGCGGAAATAGCGATAGTTGCTCCTGCACGCAGGCAGGCGCAGCTCCAACCGCGAAAAATCATTCTCTCCTTTCGACATACAATTTACAAATATACGAATTATTCCGGAAGGCTGAACTTCCAAAAAAAGCGTCGGGCCCGGCGGGTCCGACGCTTTTTCTGGGGAGCCTGCTGATTACCAGCGGTCCTCGGAAGAGACGGTGAGCTTCTTGCGGCCATGGGCGCGACGGGATGCGAGAACCCGGCGGCCGTTCGGCGTGCTCATACGCTCGCGGAAGCCGTGCTTGTTGACACGCTTGCGATTGGAGGGTTGGAAAGTCCTTTTCATATCTTCTATTTTTAATTTTCAGATTTGGGAGGGCAAAGGTAATCTTTTCCGATTTCAATTACAAATTTTTCTGCAAAATATTCATCTTTCAGCCATTCATCAATCCTCCAGACGCGGATTTTGCCAGGCTGGACGCCGCATTTGCGGGTCAGCTCCGAGATTTCCGCGTTCACATCCCCGCCCTTGAGGTAGAGGATGCCGCGGCGGAACTTGCCTTTCACCCACGGATAGAAGTTGTCCAGCGAGGTGACGGCGCGGGAGACCACCCAGTCGAAGGTCTGCGGCAGCGACTCCGCCCGCGCGTTGACGCAGGTGACGTTGCGCAGGCCCAGCCCGTCGGCAACGGCCTGCGCCACCCGGACCTTCTTGCCGATGGAGTCGCAGAGCGTGAAATGCGCGTCCGGGAAGGCGTCGGCGAGCGGGATTCCGGGGAAGCCGCCGCCGGTGCCGAGGTCGAGGACCTCCGCGCCGCTGAACGCGCCCGGCCGGAACCGGTCCACGTACTCAGCGATGGCCAGCGAGTGGAGGATGTGGTGCGCGTAGAGGTTGTCGATATCCTTGCGGGACACGACATTGATCCGCTCGTTCCACTCCCGGTAGAGCGCGGTCATCGCGGCATATTGTTCCTCCGTTTTCGGGACCATTTCCCGGCAAAGATACGAAAAATCCCCGGCAGAACCGGGGATCGTTCGGAAAAACAACCGGGAGGGTTATTTCTTGTAGCGGTCGATGAGTTCCTGCGGGAGCTTGACGATGCAGATGTTCATCGAGCGGTTGTCCTCGGAGAGCATCGCGGACTGGATTTCGATCTCCGTGCCGTCCGGCTTGAAGGTCGGATGGACATGATCCTGGGCCGTGGTCTTGTGGCCGGCGGTCAGCAGGATGCGCTCCTTGGTGTGGCGGTCGATGAGCCAGAGCTCGCGGGCGAAGTCGTCGCCGGCCACCCAGTGGCCGTCGGACGAACCGGCGACATGCCAGAAGTTGTCGCCGTCCACCTGGCCTTCCATGGTCAGTTCACGCGTGCGCATGTTGACCACGGCCATGCCGGTGGCGTATTCCTTGGTCCCGGAAGGGCCCCAATCCTTGGTGGTGTCCATGTCGCGGGCGCCTTCGGCGATCTTGCGGTGGCCGAGGATGGCGATGACGAGTTCATCCTCGCTGATCACGGCCTCGTGGGTCACCCAGTCATACTCGGTCTCGCGGTAGATCGGGCGGAGGTTGGTGCCGTCGGCGTTGACCATCCAGGTACGCTGCGGGGCCTTGCCGCCGGTCTCCCAGCAGAAGATGACCTCACCGGGATGCCAGGGGTTGCCCTGGATGTGGCCCACCTTGAAGTGGACGGCCACCACGGGCTCGCACTTGCCGGTCTTGAGATCGATCTTGCCGATGCCGCCCGGGCCGGCGCCCATGTTGCGCGGACCGAAGTTCGGGGCGATCTGCTCGGCGATGGGATACTTGCGGGCGAAGTCCGGCGCGAGGCGGAAGTAGGCGACTTCCTCGCTGCCGTCCAGGGCCATGTCGCCCTCGACGCACATCTCCGCCGGGATCCGGCCGCAGATGCGCTCGTAGGCGTCTTTCTTCTTCAGCCGGCCGGTTTCGGAGTCCTTGAAGAGCTTGGCGAGGTCGATCTCGACCACCTGCCAGCCGAAACGCGGGATCTCCACCTTCTCGCCGGCACGCCGGCGGGCCTGGAGGGCACGCACTTCCTCTTTCTGCTGCTCGGTCATGTCCTGGCGCTGGATATAGAGGTGCATCGAATTGCGGGCCACGCAGAGCATGCCGCTGTAGCCGCCCTCGGTCACCTGGACCATCACGCCGGTCTCCTCGTTGACGGCCATGGCCTCTCCGGGGACGCGGTTGGAGCGGAAGATCACCCACTTGCCGTCGGAAGTCCACTGGTTGTGGGTCTGGTAGATCTTGGAGTCCCCTTTGCCCTGCTGGCTGGTCAGGAAGACGAGTTCGACCCCGGTCTTGGGATCCTTGATGACTTTCCTTTCGGAAGGGAAGCGCCGGCCGATCTGGGCGGACGCGGGCGCGGCAGCCAGTACGGCTGCGAAGGCGCAGAGAATGAATCGGGTAGTAATCTTCATTATGCTAACGGTTGTGTGTATTACAAAAAAAGGAAAAACGAACGGCTCTTGTTTGGACGGCTGCAGGGAGGATCTCATCCCTCCCTGCACATCCGTCACTCAAACCAAATCGTTTAACCCAACCAAATCTTTTCAACAACCAGGTATTTCTCCGTGTTGTCTGTTGCAAAGATATCATATACTTTATTATGCAAGGGTCTCCTTTTCTTGCAAAAAAGGTACGGGAATCGGTCAAGGGCACACTTATCGCGGATTCTTTGTAACTTTGCGCCAAAATCCATCCGTCCATGTTTTTGCTCCAGGTACAGAACCCCATCAACGAAGAAGAACTCATCCACAAGGCCGACTCCGCGAAGGCCGCATTCCAGCAGTTTACCGAAATGCTGGCCGCCGATCCCGGCACCGCCCTGCAGAACCTCGGCCGCCAGGCCATCCAGTTCGGCCTCAAGGTGCTGGCTGCCATCGTCATCTACATCATCGGCGCCTGGCTCATCAAACGCATCAAGAAAGGCCTGCAGCGCCTGTTCGAGCGCAAGCAGACCGACCGGGCGATGGCTTCGTTCATCTCCAGCTTCGTCTCCATCGCGCTGACCATCATCCTCATCATCGTGACCATCGGCACGCTGGGCGTCAACACCACCTCGCTCGCCGCGCTGCTCGCCGCGGGCGGCATGGCCATCGGCATGGCCCTGAGCGGCACGCTGCAGAATTTCGCCGGCGGCCTGATGATCATGGCGTTCAAGCCCTTCAAGGCCGGCGACTACATCGAGGCGCTGGGCTACGCCGGCACGGTCACCGAAGTGACCATCGTGGGCACGCACCTGACCACCTTCGACAACCGCAAGGTCATCCTCCCCAACGGCGCCCTGTCCGGCGGCAACGTGGTCAACTACAGCAGTTTCCCCCTGCGGCGCATCGACATCACCGTGGGTGTGGAATACGGCACAGACGCCGCGGCCTGCAAGCAGAAACTGACGGAGATCGTCCTCGAGGATCCGCGCTTCCTGAGCGCCTCGACCCCGGGCGCCAAGGACCCCATCATCGCCATCCAGAAACTCGACTCCAGCTCCGTCAACTTCCTGATCCGCGCCTGGGTGCGCACGGAAGACTACTGGGGCGCCTGGTTCGACCTCAACGAACGGGTCTACACCGAACTCCCGCAGGCGGGCATCAACTTCCCGTTCCCGCAGGTGGACGTCCACGTCCGCAGCTAAGCGGGTTCAGGCCAGCAGGGCCGCCAGCCCGGCGACCGCGAGGAAGCCGTAAACTACTTTTCTGAACACGTCCGCGCGCAGGCGCGAGAACACGCGCGCGCCCAGCCACAGGCCCAGGAACACCCCGGGCAGGGCGATGCACCACATCCGGAGGACGGTCGGCGTGACCAGGCCGTTGCCCGCGCGGAACAGCGACATGGCCGCATTGCCTATCAGGAAATACCACTGTGTCAGGGCGATATACTCTTCCTTGGAGTCGGAGCAACCCAGGAAATAGATGACGGCCGGCGGCCCCTGCATCGCGAACAGGCCGCCCATCAGGCCCGAGAACGAGCCCATCCCGGCCTGCACGTCCAGGCGCGGCGGCAGGCGGAAACGGCCGCTCACGCAGATGAAATACACGCTGACCGCCACCAGCACCCCGCCGAGGATGTGCCGCAGCAGGTCGCTGTCCACGCGCGTCACCAGCCGCACGGCGAAGAAGGACACGAGCAGGAAGACCGGCAGGATCACCGTCAGTTTGCGCCAGGGCAGCAGCCGGCGCATCCGCACGGCGGGCAGGAGCGCCGTGAAGACGGCCAGCAGGCCCGACAGGGCCGTCGCCTCCCCGTACGAAGGGAGCAGGTACGGCAGCACGGTCATCACGATGATGCCGAAGCCGAAACCCGTGACCCGCTGGGTGAAACTCGCCGCGGTCACGAACAGGAAGAGGAAAATCAGGGCCCAAACCGACATGGCAAGTACAAAATTACAGAATCTTTCGTATCATTGGTAACTTTTTGTAAACGCCCTCGTCTTTATAACGGATGACACCGGAAGAATTCACCGCACGCTTCCTCCCCCTGGGAGAAGGCCTGTACCGCATCGGCCTGTCCTTGCTGGAATCGCAGGAAGAGGCCCGGGATGCCGTCCAGGACGTGTTCCTCAAGATGTGGACAACCCGGGACAGCCTGGACGCGGTCCGCGACCCGCGGGCCTGGAGCTACATCCTGATGCGCAACCTGTGCGTGGACCGCGTACGGGCCCGCGAGAAGCTCCGCAAGGAGCCGCTCCCGGCCGGACTGGCTGCCGATCCCCCGGACGACCCGCCGGAGAAGCTGGCCCGGGCCCTCGCCGCCGTCAGGAGCCTCCCGGACAAGGACCGGCAACTCCTGCGGATGCGCCTGAACCAGGACCTCTCCTATGAGGAGATCGCGCAGCTGACGGGCCAATCGGAACTCGCGCTGCGGGTCGCCTTCCACCGGATCAAGAACAAAATCAGGAAAAAGATATGAAAACCCTCGAAGAGATAGAAAGGCTCAGCCCCGCTGACCTGGAGCGGCTGGCGGAAACCCCGCAGGCCGCCGCCACCGACGGGCTCTCCGACGCCCTGGACGAGCTGCGCAGCGCCGCGGCGCTCGCGGAGCGGGGCGCGGAGGCGCTCGACGACAAGCCGCGCCGCCGCGTCCCGCGCTGGACGCTGGCCACCGTCCCTGCCCTGGCGGCCGCCACCCTGGCCGCCGTACTCATTTTCACCCGCCCGGCTCCGGTCTACCCCGATGCGGCGGTCGCCCGGATGGAGGAGGCTTTCAACGAGTTCTCCGAAGCCCTGCAGACCGGGTTGACCGTTTTCTCCGA
>Ga0310697_10004249_pt1 | contig 14200 bp, 15 predicted proteins | sample 172DNAGHGlowgp2_FD_203883 | JGI IMG/M metagenome (GOLD analysis project Ga0310697, IMG submission 203883) | Sheep rumen microbial communities from Palmerston North, Manawatu-Wanganui, New Zealand - 1728 DNA GHGlow gp2 (v2) (version 2) | ecosystem: Host-associated > Mammals > Digestive system >...
CTCGCGAAAATCGTTGACGCCTACGAACGCCAGGACGACGTGGCCGCGACTGGCCGGATGAAGCGCGACGCGAGCGTGGCGCGCTGCGAGCACACGGTCCTCATCGAGGAGGGCCACGAGGACGACCCGCGCGCACAGCTCCACCGCGAGACGCTCCAGCGTTTCTGGGCGACCATCCGCTGCACGAGCGCGTTCAACCGCGCCGAACGCGGCGGCATTAGGCTTCTAAAGAAGCAGATGATGTCGGCGCGCACGCACGGCTGGAGCGCGCACAACATCCTTTGGCATACGGACGGCGGCACGCTCCGCGCCGAGTTCGTGCAGATCCCGATGTGGCACTTCGAGAACCTGACCGGCGAGCTGCGCTTCCGCGAGCACGTGACGGACTGGTACGGCGTGCCGCTGTGGGACGGCGGCTGGCTCGTCAACTCCGCAACGCCCATCGGCCCGGCGGTGGCGCTCGCGTGCTGCGCGAAGCGCATGAGCCTCCAGGACTGGATGCTCTTCAGCGAGCGAGCCGCGACGCCCGGCCTCCTGGGCAAGACGACCGCCGCGCCGGGAACTGACGCCTGGAACAACCTCTGCGAGATGCTCAAACGCTGGAGCCGGGCATGGGTGGGCGCCGTTGACAAGGACACGGACATCACGCCCGTCTCTCTCAACACCGGGACGCCTCCCATGCCGCAGCTCGTGGAGCGCATGGACCGCGCGATCGCCGCGCTCTACCGCGGCGCGGACCTCTCCACCATCTCGAAGGGCGAGGGACTGGGCGCGTCGCTACAGGGAGAAGAAAGCGACATGCTGGAGGCCGACCAGTGCGCGGAGATTTCGGAAGCGCTGCACGAGCAGGTGGACCGCCTCGTGATCCGCTACGAATGCGGCGACGACGAACCGCTCGCCTACGTCTGGATCGAGCCGGTGTCGAAGCCCGACGTGGAGTCGAACACGAAGATCGACAATCACCTCGCCCAATTCGGCATCCGCCTCTCGAAGCGCGACATGCTCCAGCGCTATGGACGCGCCGAGGCCGCAGACGATTCCGACGCCCTCGAACCGCCCTCGCAGGGCGGCGAATACGGCGGCTTCGGGGGCGATTTCGCCCCCCAGACGCCCCCGCGCGGCCTGCCGAACGCGCAGCCCTCTTGCAAAGGCCGCTTAACCCCCTTGCAAAACTCGCGCACGGATTCGGACGGGCGAGCGGACGTTTCCGGCGCGGACGCGCCAGAGGGCGTTTTTCGCGCGTTTGCGGAGGCGGTCTCCGAAGACGCCAAACCGCTCGCCGAGCAGGTGAAGAAACTTCTTGATTTGGTAGACGCCGGGAAGGAGGCGGAGGCGGCGAGCTTTGCGGCGTCGCTCTCGGCGAACCTGCCGAGCTACCTGCCTGAGGATCCGGAGTCGGCGACGGTGCTGGCCGAAGCCATGGCGGAGAAGTACGCCGAGATCTGGGAAGCCGCGCGTGGCGACGCGCAGAAGCAGGAGGGCCAGGCTTGAAGCCGTACTTTCAGAATGAGCGCGTGACGCTCTACCACGGCGACTGCTTCGAAATCATGCCGACGTTCGCGCCGGGGGCGTTTGCCGCCGCGATTACGGATCCGCCCTACGGCCACAACAACAACAACAACAACGATATGATCGCGCGGTGGGAACTCGCCCTTGGCGAGCGTAAGCGCGCGGACGGCGCACCGTCCACGCGGCCCATCGCGAACGACGGCGCGGAGGCAACTGACAACTTCGAGCGCTTTTGCAAAGAGGCCGCGAGGTTGCGCTGCTGCTGCTGCTGCTGCTGCTGCTGCGGCGGCGGCGGCCCCGATCCGCAGTTCGCCCGCTGGTCGCTCATCCTCGACCGCTATTTCACCTTTGCGCAACAGGTCGTTTGGGATAAAGGCCCGATTGGCATGGGCTGGCACTATCGCAGGAGCTATGAAACGATCCTTGTAGGCTACCGCAAAGGCCTTTCAAAAGCTCCGTGGTACTCGACGAGCCGCACGATCGAGAACATCATCCGCCCCGGTGACTACGGCATCAAGAAAATCATTCCGCAGAAGAATGACCATCCAACGCCCAAGCCGGTTGAGCTGTTCGCGCATTTCATCCGGTTGCATACCCCGGACGGCGCGACCATCCTTGACCCGTTCGCGGGCGCGGGCACGACGGGCGTGGCCGCCATGCGCACCGGCCGAAAGGCCGTGTTGATCGAGCTTGAAGAGAAATGGTGTGAAATGGCCGCGAAGCGGCTGGAGAAGGAGCAAGCATGAAAACCCCACTCTACAATACTGCGCACCCGCTCGCGGAGAGCGGCAAGCCAATTTTCAGTCCTTTCGGCGAATGGAACTATGATGGCCAGTCGCGCCAGCGGCTGGACCGCGCGCACGGCGAGCGCATCGCCAACGAACTCAACGCCCGCGTGGCCAAGGGCGAGCCGGGGATTCCCGTGTACCAGGGGCACCCCGACGTGCCCGCGCTCGCGGCCAAGTACCCCGACAAGGGCGCGCTCGGCTGGGTGGTGCGCGCTGAGCTCGCGAACGAGGACGGCCGGGAGGGCCTCGCCCTCACGGTCGAATGGGACCGCGATCCCGGGCGCGGCTTCCGCTGGTTTTCGCCGTACTGGCTCGCGAACAGCCGCGAAGGAAGCACCTACATCGTCGACGAGATCGCCTCCATCGGCCTCGTCAACAACCCCAACATCCCTGAATTCCGCCTCGCAAACGAGGAGCAGCCCGTGAAGGAAAAGCTCAATCCCGCCATCATCGAACTGGCGGCAAAGTACGACCGCCTCGCGAACGAGGCGAATTTCGACGAGTCCAAGCATCCGCGCGCCAGCGACGGCAAGTTTACGTCGGGCGGGGGCGGTGGTGGTGATAAGCCTAAAGGCCTGGCATACAAAGACTCTCAAGGGCAGCTAAATTCCGTCGAGCACGACTATGCGAACATGCTCAAGTCGGGGCGGGCGGTCATGTCGAGCGAAAAACCGCGCGCGGAAAAGGCAAGGATCATCAACGACCTGATAAATGACACTCGCAAGAATCGCGGCGATTTCGCCGAAGACTTGTTCGGCCCGGCGAGCGACGATGACAAGACTCGGCACCGCCGCGCGAGCCGTGCGACAATTAAAGCGCTGCATGTGGCGGCGATCGAGGGCGGCTTGAAGTACAACCGCTCGTCGCATCAGTACGAATAATTTCACAACCGCCCGCGTGGGCGACAAACAAAAGGAAAAAGCAAAATGGACATCAAAGAGATCATTCAGATCTTCGGCCTGCCGGAAGACGCCTCGGAAGAGGACGTCCGCACCGCGCTGAAGGCCGGCGCCCAGGCGATCGGCGACCTCGCCGCCGAACGCGCCCGCGCGGAATCGTCCGAGGACGACGCGAAGTCGGCCAAGGCCGACAAGAAGAAGCTCGAAGTCGAGCTTGAGAACGAGAAGAAGGCGCACAAGTCGACCGCCGACGCGCTCGCGAACGAGAAGGCGACGCGCGCCGACGCGGCGATCGACGCCGCCGTGCGCGAGAAGCGCATCGGCGAGTCCGCCCGCGCGACCTGGAAGACGCGCCTCGTGAACGAGGGCGCTCCCGCATACGCCGCGCTCGCGAACGAGAAGCCGCTGCCCACGCGCGACGCCTCCAAGGGCCTCGCCAACGAGTGCGGCGAGCAGACCGACAGCGAGAAGCGCAAGGCCATGGTCAACGAGATCATGGACAAGGAAAAGGTCGATTACGATACGGCTTGGCAGCGCGCGGCACGGCGCAGCCCGGAACTGTTCAAGTGACGTGCCAAATAAAGGAAAAACTCAAATGAACGGTACTCATCCCAACGGGAACATTACCTACAACGCGGCTGCCGAGATCAAGAAGGGCCAGCCGGTGAAGTTCACCGGCTCGACCACCACGACCGGCATGCCCACCGTCACGCCGTGTACGGCGGCGACGGACGCGGCGATCGGCGTCGCGATCGAACCGGCCAACTCGGGCGAGAACGTGCCCGTGGCCATCCTGGGCAACTACACGGGCACGGTGGAGGTGCTTGCGACGGGCGCGGTCGCGCGCGGCGCGACCGTTTCCCCCGCCGGCGTGGCGGTGCCCTCCACGGGCGGCAACGCGATCGGCGTGGCGCTTGACGCGGCCACGGCGAGCGGCGAGCTCATCGAGGTGGCGCACCACGCGCCCGTCGCCATCGCGGCGACGGCCGGCTGATGACAGTTTCACGGACAAACAAGGAGTTACTCAAACATGAGCAAGACTGCATCCTACGACCTGCGTCCGCTCGGCATCATGCCGGCCGGCGCGGCCAGCCAGCCGGGGCAGGTGGCCCTGGCGAACGAGGACGTGTTCGCAGACACGTTCTTCAGCCAGCCGATGACGGACTACGCCGTCGGCTGGGCGTCCCAGCAGCAGTGGATCCGCGAGCTGCTCGACTTCCTCGCGCCGGGCGTGCGCACCACGCGCCGGTTCGAATATCGCGTGGCAAACAACGCCAAGGCGTTCGCCGCCGCCGAGAACGACAAGGACATCCGCGCCCTCTACGGCGAGTTCGCGCTCGTCGAGGCCATCGGCACCATCCAGAACGGCCGCACGCTCTCCAAGGGCCTCACCACCATCATCGACAAGGACGACGAGCAGGAGAACCCGCAGATCGTCCAGCAGAAGGTGGCGTGGCTCATGGACATGCTGCTCCGCGCCGAGGTGATCCGCGCCATGGCGCTCCTCAACGGCGCCGCCTCCAACACGGCGGTGACGTGGGGCGGCCAGAACGGCACGAACCCGGACATCGACCTGAACGGCCTCGTGCTCGCGGGCGGAAACGCCAGCGGCATGGACCCTAACCGCATCATCATCGGCGGCCAGGCGTGGCAGGTGCGCCTCAACGCGCTCGCCTCCGTCAACACGGCCGGCGGCTTCCAGGGCTACGGCATGACGCCCGAGCAGCTGGCGTCGTGGCTCGGCATCGACCGCGTGGAGGTCTCTCGCCTCCGCTACCAGGGCGCCGGCGGAAAGACGGCGCTCGTGCCGGCGAACACGGTGCTGGCGTTCAACGCCTACGCGGGCGCGACGCCGGAGGACCCGTCCAACATCAAGCGCTTCTGGTCGCCCGAGTTCGGCGGCGACGAGTGGGCCGTGTGGGTGCAGGACAAGTCCAGCCACCTGAAGTGGATCACGGTCAGCCACAAGTCGAACATCATCCTCACGAGCTCGCTGGGCGTCCAGAAGCTCACGGTGACGAACGGCCTGGCGTAAGGAGTCCGCATGGCCAACTGGCGCGCGATCACACGGGCCGACGTGACGGCCAGCCTCACGCTGAAGGAGGCCGAGTGCTACCAGCGCTCGGCCGACTTCGGCGAGGACCCGCTGCCCATCCTCATCGAGCGGACGACCGCCTACGCGCGGCTCGCAATCCGCTCGAACGGGCGCGTGCGCATGAGCCCGGACGCCACGACGCTGCCGGTCTCCGTCATCTCCCCCGCGTGCGACTACATGATCTTCGATATCCTGAAGCGCATCGACGTGGAGGTCGGCGAGGACCGCCGGCGCGCGCGCCAGCAGGCCATCGACTTCTTCGACCGCATCACAAAGGGCGAAGTGACGCCCGAAGGCTGGGACGAGCCGGAAAACGAGGACACCGGCCACAGCGCCGCGCAGCTCATATCCAGCTCGCCCCAAAGGGTCACCCCTTTCAAACTCGAAGGCTTTTAGTGATTGGTTGGTTGGTTAGTTGGTTCTCGGCGCCTTCCCCGTGAACCAACTAACCAGCAAACCAACAAACCAACAAACCACAACATGACCGCCGAACAGATAGAGATGATCAAGGCGCTGCTCCCGACCTCCCTGGGGTCGGAGGAGATCCGCTCGACCATCGCGGCGGACATTCTTCGGCAGAGCGTGTTTTCGGCACGCATGGAAAACGCGCGCTATCTCGCCCAGGTGCGCGCGGTGTGCGCGCAGGTGGCGGGCGGCGGCATGAACCTTGCCGACGCGCGCATGGTCCTGAAGCGCACGCTCCGGAACATGGGCCACGACACGGCTAACGCGCGCGGCATCACGGACCCGGCAAGCCGCCGGCGTCTGGACCTCATCGTCAAGACGCGCTCGGCCATGGCGTCGAACGCGGCGGCCGTCAACGCGCAGGATGATTACAGCGTATATGCCGTGCCCGCCTGGGAGCTTGTGCGCTACGGCCAGAGAAGCATGCCGCGCGACTGGGCCGCGCGCTGGAAGGCGGCGGGGGAGTCAGTTGGCTGGGATGGCGCGAGCCCCGACTTCGGCAACATGGTGGCGCTCAAGGCGTCGCCCATCTGGCAGGCGCTCGGAGACGGCGCGGGCGGCTACCGCGACACGCTCGGCAACCCCTACCCGCCGTTCGCGTTTTCGAGTGGCATGGCGTGGCGGCGCGTCCGCCGCGACAGGTGCATCGCGCTCGGCCTCATCGGCGAGCACGAGCAGCCGCCCGTGCCCCAGAAGGTGAGCGTGGCGCCAACTGAAGAGGAGATTTCAGAGGTATCGCAACGTGCCGGAATGGACCTTGCAGGAGGCTTGCAATGAGGTGGACCATCCAGAAGATGCCGTCTTACCTCGACATCGAGCGTAAGATTCAGCCGGACGGCGCGGCAAGCGCAGCCGGCGAGTCGCTTGCTGTTGTTGTCCAAGACCATGTGCAGGCGGCAGCCGGCGCGCGCCACCGCACGGCGTCGCGTCTGGGCGCAATGCCGACCGGCCATCTTTCCGAAGGCGCTGCGAACATCCGCATGGAGAAGGAAGGCGCGCGCGCAGTAGTCGTCGTTCCGATTCCCGGCATCACGCGCGCGTTCGGCGATCTCCACATCCGGCCCACAAACAAGAAGGCGCTCACGATTCCGATCAACGCGGCCGCCTACGGCGTGCGCGCGCCGGAGCTGGCGGACAGCGGATGGCATCTTTTCACGCTGCCGGCGCGGGAGGGGCCGGGCGCGGGGATCCTTTTCGGGCGGAGGGACGGCATGCCATCCGCCGTGGCCCTCTACCTGCTGCGCAACTCGGCGGACATTCCGCAGGACCGCGGCCTCATGCCAAGCGACGAGGAAATGGGAGAGGCGCTGGCGTACGGCGTGAAAATGGCGATTGAAATGGAGAGGTTCGCATCATGAGGCCGCACCACTACATACAGAAGCTCATGGCGGACGCCCTGCGCGCGGACGCGAAGCTGCGCGAGGCGGGCGTAACGGTTCTCGATCAGAACAGCCAGGAGCTTGCGTTCCTGCTGAAGAAGCCGATGTCGCAGATCAACGCGCCGGTCGTGGTCGTGACGTGCGACAAGGCGCGCAAGCGCCACACGCAGCCGGACGAGTGGGAGCTTGAATGCAGCGTGATGGTCACGGAGAACGTGCCGCTCAACCGCGAGCGCCCGCATTACCTCACGGCGCTCGACGTGGCGTTTGTGGCGTGCGAAGTCCTGGACCAGCCTCAAGGCGGGATCCACCAGACTGCCGACCCGGTGAAGCACACCACCCCGGCGCGAGGGATTTTAGAGGCGGAGGCGAGGTTCGCCGCCCGCGTCATGTACAACGAAAACGAGGAGTCATAAAATGGCTAGAACAACTCAAGGTCAGGCAAGCTGGGGCGTCAGCGACGGAACGACCGTCACCGGAGTCTCGGGAGTGATCACCGACATCGACGCGGGTGAAGACCCGCAGATGGAGCCCCAGCGCAACGAGATCGGCGCCGTCATCAAGCAGACGCTCTACGACCGCCGCGCGGAGGTGAACGTGACGGTGGAGGTCGCTGCAGGCGTCGCGAAGCCGTCGGCCGGAACCGCCATCACGGCCGCAGGCGTCCAGGGCTACGTGACGCGCAGCCGCGTGGTCGAGAGCAACCAGCGCTACCGCTCGATCAGCATCACGATCGAGGCCTACCCGAACTGCAAGACGGTGAACAACCTCGCCGGGAGCCTTTAACCGATGCACACGCCCGACAAAGCGCTTGAGGCGTTGGCCGCGCCGGACCCGCTCACGCTGGGGCAGGTCGCGCTCCTTGACCTCTACAAGCTGCCGATCCTCGGCGGGAACATCGACGACTTGAACGCGACGGTGTTTGCGGTGTGGCTCCTGTCGATGCCGCTCGAGCAGGCGGTAGTCGAGGCGCATTTCCCGGAAAAGGCCATCGTGTGGGCGGACAATGTCGGCGTGGACGAATACAACGTACGCCTCGTAAAGGCGCTCAACGCGATCGCGCGGTTCAACGGCATGCTTCCGAAGGCAGAATACGTCGACGAAGACGACGACGGGGTGAAAGGCCTAAAAAAAAAGTCCGCAGGCGCGGAAACGGCGACCTCGCGGAAATCGCGGAGTTCGTCTGCCGCATCTACGGCTGGACGCTTCGGCATGTTCTTTGCGAGGTTCCTGCCGTCCAGGTGGCGCTCGTCTACCGCTGCTGGCAGCAGACGGCAGGGGGACTGAAGAGCGCCACGCTTGAAATGGATGAGATCGCGGACGAGATGGGGTGGTAGCAAATGGCGACGAATTACGATCTGAAGCTGGTCGTGGACGCGGACACGACAGAGGCAAAGCGGAAGCTCGACGAGCTGTCCGCCGCGCATTCTTCGCCCAAGGTCCAGGAGGCCGCGCAGCGCGTGCGCGAACAAGTTGCGCCGGCCCCCGAACGCGCCCAGCCCGCGCCGCGTCCGCAGCCACAGCCGCCCGCACAGCCGCCCGCGCCACAGACGCCGAAGGTGCACACCCCCGCCGCGCAGGAGGCAGCCGACCGCGTGAGCAAGTTCCGGCTCGACCCGAACTACAAGCCCCAACTCTCGAACAACCCGGACGACTTCGGCAAGAAGGCCGGCGACGTGGCCGGAAAGGCGATTGGAAAGGCCGTGGCCGGGTTCCTCGCTCACGAGGTGGCCACCACCATCTTCAGCGGTCTCAAGACGCCCGGCGGCGACAACCGCACCGTGAACCAGGCCGAGGCGGGCGTGGGCGGCGCGCTGAAGTACGGCACGATGGGCGCGATGATGGGCGGGCCTTGGGGCGCGCTCATCGGCGGAGGATTCGGCGCGATCATGGGCGTCTACCAGGAGCGGCAGAGGCAGCAGAAGGCGGTCGAGGCACGCGACAACGAGCTACAGAACAGCCTTTACCGGCGCACGGTGGACACGGCGATGGGCGCGAGCGACTCGGCGTTCGGGAAGTCTCTGGAGCTCGCCGGAGGGTGGCGCCAGCGCCAGGAGATGATACGGGCGCGCCGCGACGAGATCGAGAGCGGCAGCGGCTCGTTTAGCATCAAGAACCTTGAGAAGGCCCTGAAGGACCTCGACCCTGAAAGCGACAAGGGCAGGCGCGTTGCGGCGAACCTCGAGATGCAGCGCGGCCGCGTGGCCGCGCTCGACCAGCAGCTCCTCGACGAGGGGCTCGGCGTCGCGCCAAGCAGGCTCGACCCCGGAAGCGTGGCAGACAGCTGGGCGAAGCGCGGAGTGCAGATCGGCGCGCAGGTGGACGTGGCGCAGGTGAACGAGAAGATCATGGGCGAGGTGCAGAGCTGCCGCGCGCTCCTGGAGAAGATCGCCAACATGACGAACGGCGACTCGATCAGCATCCGCAACATGCTGAAGGCTGTTTACGACTGAGGAGGTTCGCATGGCAGATTTCGGAGATGGGATCGGCCTCGGCGGAGGCGGAATCAACATAGACGGAGAGGGAATCGGGGGCGGAGGGAACAACGCCATGACCGGACTCCACCTCACCTACACGGCGCAGCTGTTCTCGGAGCCTATGCGGCGCGGCGAGGTCCAGACGTGGGAAGGCGATGAGCGCGCGATCGTCGCCGCCTTCAAGGGCATGGAAGTAGGCGACCGGGCGGGGAACTACAAGTTCATCACTGCCGCGAACGATTCCTGGGGCACGCCCTTCATCGGCGGCGTCCAGGCGCCACGGCGGGCCGGTAAGACGTGGACCATGCAGGTCACGGTCGTCCAGCTCAGGAAGTGCGTACTCTGGACACTTGACTTCGCGGAGATTCAGAAGGACATACGCACCTGGCGCCAGGACCTGCGGATGGCTGACGACCCGGATCCGAGCGTTGACATTCCAGACTTGTCAAAGCTCGCGCAGTGGGAGCGCGCGAAGGACATCCAGGACTGGGATGATTACGACGCCTTCAAGACAGTGGACGGCGTGGCGCTCGATGGCGGCACGCTCGAGCTGGCGCAGATGATACGCAAGGGAATCGAAAGCTACACCATCCACACGCCCGTCCCCACAATGACCATGCGCTACTTCGACGCGGTCTCTGGAACCGGCGCGCTTCTTGACAAGTACCTCACCAGCCTTCCGACTGGACCCGCCGGCTGGAAGGAACTTGGTGGAGCCGAAGTGCAAGCTCAGCTCAACGACCTTACGACCTTTCACACTGACGGTGCCGGCGGAGTCGGCACGATCGTCTACCGCTGGCTCTGCGTCTCCGACAAGTCGACGCCGAACGGTGACGGAAGCTGTACGCGCGTCGTCCAGTTCATGCGTGTGAACCAGGTCGAGGATAAACTCTACTCTCAGGGCACGGCTCAGGAGGGAGGTCTCGCGTGACGTTCCCGACGCCGCCAGAAAAGGGCCAGCCGGTCAGGGCCGAACTCATCAAGCAGATCATCGACTGCCTGCGGATGTTCCGGCCGATTAATGGCTTGAACACCCGCACGGAAGTCACGCCAGGCGGCACGATCATCAACTGCACGCCCGGAGGCGGCACGAAGGGCGTCTATGAAATCGCCCCGTTCACCGTTCGCTATCACGTGAACCAGTGGGAAATCTTCCTCCCGGACGGCTGCTGCAACTATGGCGGCACCTGCGCGCCGATCAACGCGGCCGCGTCAACTGGCGGAGACGGGCACAACAACGACGACCCGGCCTGGCGCATCTTTACGCTGGACGAGTCCGCCGGCACGACCGGCGAGGACGACGACGGCAACACCTACCGCGAGTGGAACGTGGAGATACACGTCAAGCCGTCAGCGAAGATGTGGAATGTGGACGACCTGAACAAGCCGGCCCGCCGCCTCGTGTGGGCGTGCGCAGTGGACAGCCTGAAAAAAAGCGCAGACATCACGGACGAGGAGAGATACGCCAACACGCCGGGCGACTCCTGGTCGTCCGTGGTGGCGCGCGTGCGCGTCACGGAGGGTGAGGAGGGCGCAGATCCCGCGCGCAAGGTCACGCAGCTCCGCAAGACGCCATTCGACGTGGCCGACTACGGCGAGACGCTTCAGGGCTTCTGCCTCGTCTGGTACTTCTCGATCGACGGCGGCGCGCTCAAGGTCGAGCACGTCTATTGCATCCGCCAAATCGGCAGCGCAGCCGGGATCACGATCACCGGCGACGAGATGACAGACGTAGTCGACGCCAATGACGCAATCTACGCGCGCATCGACGCCACCGACTTGTCAACCGGTTCCGGTATAGTGGAGGTCCTGAAGGATCCCCAGGGCATCGCGAGCCCCGGCCCGCACGTCATCTGGCTTGCGCTCTACAACATCAAGCAAAACACGGTCACGGCCGACCTCCGCTCACAGTCGCTCGCAAACATCCAGCTGTTCCACCCATGAGTAAAAGGATTCTCATACTTGCTGTTGCACGCTTGCTGGCCGCCGCGCTCACCGTCGGCGCGGCCTCCGTCACGCCTTCCGCAGCCACCAACTACATCTTCACCACGCCGCTCTTCCCGGATTCGATCCGGGGCGAGGTCATGGGCGACCCGCCCGCCTACTTCGACCCGCGCGGCGAGGACATTGATTGGCTGTTCGAGGCGTTCATGGAGCGTCACGCGCTAATCAACGGGAGGATGTGGGATCCGTTGACTCACACCAAACCGTCGTTCGGCGAATGGCCGCTCTCCGACACCAACAACTTCTACAGATGGTCCACGGCCGTCAACGCATCCTGCGCCACCAACATCGTCGTGGGCTACAACCTCGTCACAAACGCACCACGGTTCTCGATTGGAAACCAGGACGTCAAGCTGGCGTACGAATTGTTTGTCGAAGAGTTTTTTGGGCTGAATAAACTTGGGTATCAAACGGGCCGATCCGATGGCTACCGAAATTACTACCTTGGAGATGCGCCATTGCTAGTCAGTCCGCGCGTAGCGCATGACTACGATGACTCTCCGATGTTTACAAACGTAAATCACTCCATCAGAACAACCCGCCAGACGGCCACAAACGTCAGCTACATTGTGATGCCAATGACGAACGGCACCGCAAGCGTGTTCACGAACAGGTGGACGGCCACCTACTATCATCTGGTCACAAACTCCATCACAAATGTGGTAGCTGCAACTCCGCTCGACTACTGCCACACAGGCAATGGCGCTTTCCCCGGATTCCCGAACGAGACGGCTTTCAATCACGGACTGCGTAGTCGCCGTGATGGCGACTTGTCGGTCATGTACGACGCGCTGCGCTGCTCCACACGCCTTGCGGATGAGACCGCCACCACGAACTTAGCGAAATATGTTTATGGCAATGCTAGTACTTATGAAAACGACGACGGAACAACAATTGTATACCCTATGACCGCGTACACCAACTGGTCTGAAACCGCAGAATATGAAATATCCGGCGATCATACTGTCTGGTCTTATTCGTGGAACGAAGACACTCAAGAGTATGATGCTTATTATAGAATCTTTGTTACCGAATCCAGAACTCTCACATACGAAGCAATCGCGCCTACCCGTTTTGAGTCTGAACTCATCACGACAGGCGGCTTCGTCAGAGTGGATATAGATGCCGCATTCGCCGTTGTAGAATTTCATTACACGAAGTGGCACGAAGAATGGACAGCACCACACAGCGATACTGTATTAGACGTCAATATCGACAAACTTGTCATCGTCCCACTTCAATCACATTCACTCGACATTTCTCATAAAGACGCACTCGCCCGCATCCAAATAGACGCACAGGACTTATCAATGAAGGCTGCAGCTGCATCCGGAGCTCCGGAACCACCACGAAGCGCAGAAGGATATGTGCCTCCAAAAAGCGAGATTCATGAGTGGGATATGGAAATCAAAGGCATCGTGCTCATCTACAGAACCCATCCTTCCTCGAAGTTCTCATCCTGGTAAAAGAAAGGATCCCACATGAAAAACCACATCCATCTTGCTGTTGTCCGCTTGATGTCCGCCACCCTGTGCAGCATCACCATCTCGGCCCTCGCCTCCGTGACCGTGCGCTGGACAGCCGAGACGAGCCGCGTGCAGCCGATCGCGCTCGACGCCTGGCGCGGCGACACCCTCGCGCTCGAATGCACGCTCAAAAGCTATGGCCGGCCGGTGACGCTCGGCGCTGCCACCGCAAGCATCCTCTGGCAGACTAACGGCATGGGGAACGTCTGGTGGCAGACGAACGCCACCGTCTCGGCGGACGGCGTCATACGCGCAACCTGGTCGCCGTCCATGGACCCCGGCGCTCCGGCCGTTGCGTTTTTCCTCCCCGTACAGACTGGCGACGGCGCGAGCTACCGCGCAGCCGGCACGCTCCGCTTCCGCCCTTCTCCTGGCGCAGGATCGCAGATCGCCGACCTCCCTCTGCCCGGCGGTACGCTAGACTTCGGAGAATTCAACCTCGTCAACGCGCCGTGGGCCACGCTCGCGGCCGCAAACGATGCGATCTCCGCCGCCGTCACGAGCGCCACCGGCGCGCTTGTGATTCCCCCTCCCGTGGACCTCGGCCCCTACGCCACGACCGGCTATGTGGCCGGAGCCATATCATCCGCCACAAGCGCGATCGTGATTCCGCCTCCCGTGGACCTCACGCCATACGCCACGACCGGGGCCGTTGCGCAGGCCGTGCAAACGTCCAGCAACGCTCTTGCAGGGCAGATTCAAGTGGTCTCAAACTCGGCCATGCAGCGCGCCGAGATGGCCACATACGCAACTCAGGCGGATGTCTCTACAGCCATAGCCGGGATCCAGATACCAAGCCTCGCCGGCTACGCCACCGAAAGCTACGTGGACTCTGCCGTAGCCGCGATCGAGCTCCCAAGCCTGGACGGCTACGCCACCACGGAATACGCAGATGCCGCCGCCTCAAACGCCCAGGCGAATGCCATTGCGGCAATCCCCAGCCTCGCTGGCTACGCCACCGAGAGCTACGTGGACTCTGCCGTAGCCGCGATCGAGCTCCCGAGCCTGGACGGCTACGCCACCACGGCCTACGCCGATTCCGCCGCATCCAACGCCCA
>Ga0310697_10004250_pt1 | contig 14198 bp, 9 predicted proteins | sample 172DNAGHGlowgp2_FD_203883 | JGI IMG/M metagenome (GOLD analysis project Ga0310697, IMG submission 203883) | Sheep rumen microbial communities from Palmerston North, Manawatu-Wanganui, New Zealand - 1728 DNA GHGlow gp2 (v2) (version 2) | ecosystem: Host-associated > Mammals > Digestive system >...
GCGGGCTGCTGTCCTGGGTGATGGAACCGCCACCACGGACGCGGATCTTGATATCGGCGTCCGGATCGCCTTCCGTCGTGATGACGGAGACACCCGCCATCTTTCCGGAAAGAGCCTGGGAAACAGTAGTCACCGGCTGCTCGGTGAGTTTGTCGGAGCCGACGGATGCGACGGCACCGAGGAGGTCGCGGCGCTTGACCGTCTGATAACCCACGACGACCACTTCGTCGAGGAAGGTCGAGTCTTCCTTCAGGACCACGTTGATGACCGTCTGGTCGCCGATGGCGATCGTCTGGTCGCTCAGTCCGATGAAGGAAAACACCAGGTTCACCGCGTCGGCGGGGACGCTCAGCGAGTAGTCGCCGTCGATGCCGGTGATGGTGCCGACGGTCGTACCCTCGACAACCACGCCCGCCCCGATGAGCGGCTCACCGGATTCGTCCGTCACCACGCCCGTGATGGTCTTCTGGGCGGACAGGGTCCAAGCCACGGTAAGGCCAGCAAGCACGAGTGCGAGTTTCTTGACTGGAATTTTCATGAATGGTTGATTTTAAGTTGGTTATTGATTATTGGAATAGTATTGGCTGATCAGTTCTTTCCGCCGGAAACAATCTCTCGGACTAGGTAATGCAGATACATTTCCAAATTAGTATAGCGATTATGCTTATCCAGAGTCTTCGCTTTTCCATCGGCATCACTCTTCTTGTTCAAGCCCCAAGCATCCTCAATCGCATCGGGAATGCCGTCGCCGTCGTAGTCGTACAAAGCGGATTGCTGTGCCTCGGTAGCATTGTATTCAGGCCAGCCACCCACTTGGGTTTGGGAGTCGATAATTCCTTTGGTTCCATGGGGAGCTGTTCCGGACCGGACCTCGTCCACAATCCGCCTGTCCACTTCATCCCTGACTAGGCTGGCACCCGAATAAGCAAGGACCGAAGAATAGGTTTCGGAGACAGACTGCTTTTTAACACGGCTTCCATTGGAGGAGATATCGAACGCAGTAGCGGACTGGATAGTTTGAGCAGGGGTCCCATTCGGCTGAAGACCAACCCAGTTGTCCGCATTGACATTCTCACATAGCGTCTTCTGGCTTGCGGACAGCGCGGAACTCTCAGAATCGAAATAGTTGCCACTCAAGTGGAAAGATCCCCAGACTCCCTGGGAATTCTTATTGGACCCGTCATCGGCATTGGGAGAAAAAATCCGGTTGACCAGATTGCTCTTCGTCGCGGTAGAAGGTCCGGGCTTATAATAGTTGTTGATAAAATTGAACGATCCCCCCTCTCCGGCATAACCGCCATTGGTAGGGCCCCAGTTGTAAAACACGTTGTTGACCAACTCTGTTTTCTCATTCTCGGGTTTCCCCGTATAACGGCTCCCACAAAGACGAGGCGTGCGGGAAGTATGATGAGCAATCAGATTGTGAGAGAAAGAGGCGCCGTGACCACCCCAGATGCCCCCGTATCCGTGCTTTCCCTTAGGATGGTAGGAGTTATTCATACTTTCTGCCAAAATGCAATACTGCATGGTAAAACGGTCGTTGTCATAGAAAGAAGCCGCTTCATCGATGCACCAGCTCATGGAACAATGGTCCAGGATGATATCGGACTTTTCCCGTCCCCAAATACAATCCTCCATCGGAATCTCTTTCAATTCCTTCCATTGCTCCTCGGTCATAGAAGCTTTATAGGCCTTTGCCCCTTCATCTCCCAGACGGAACCGGATGAAGCGGATGATTACGTTGTCCGCTTTCACCACGACGGAATAGTCACTCAGGCAGATCCCGTCTCCAGGTGCGGTCTGGCCGGCAATGGTCACATCGCCGTATTTGATTTCCAAGTTTGATTTCAAGCGGATCCGGCCGGCCACATCGAACACGATGGTCCTCGGACCCTCCACACTCAACGCCGCTCGGAGCGACCCCTCACCACTGTCAGCCAGTGTTTTGACATGAATCACTTGCCCCCCGCGGCCACCAGTGGTGAACATACCGCAGCCTTCTGCACCAGGGAAAGCCCGTACGATGCCATCCTCTTCGTCAGCAGGAATCCGGAATTCCTCGTAGGCAATCAGGCTCGGCCCAGGTCCCGGTTCAGGATCGGGTTCCGTCGTGCCTTCCGTCCGGGCATCGAGCCAAGTCACGGAAGAGGCGGCGCCGCCGGCATTGACGGATTTCACGCCGAACTGGTAATCTGTCGCCTTGGTCAGGCCGCTGATGGTGACGTTGCGTTTCCCTTCGGCGGTGCCGTTTTTGACGGGCTGATCGCCCTGCTTGAGTTCCCAGGAATAGGAGGTCGCATATTGCATGGCGTCCCACTGGAAAGTGAGGCTGGTTTCCGTGGCGCCGTGCAGGACAAGGCCCGTCGGGGCGGCCGGGACCTGATTCACCGGTTCCGGTTCGGGTTTTTCGCCACCGCAGGAGACAAAGAGGCAGACAGCCGCCAGGATGCTCAGTTCTTTTCTCATACTTACTGTTTCTGTTCATATTCGAGGGACGCCCAGATGAAGGGGCCGATGCCCTTGGGGTCGTTCTCGATGATCTTTTCGTGGATGTAATAGTCGAAGGTGCCGCTGCGGTTCTCCTTGCCGCCAAGCCCGGCGACAGCGCAGCACTGCGTGAGGTTCAGGGTTCCGTCCGCATCCTCCCGGATGAAGGTCTTCACGAGGGAGTCGTAGAGGGCGCGCGGGTCCACGGATTCCGGAACGGCCCAGCCCATCCGGGCGGCCTTCAGGTACGCATAGGTGAACATCGCGGAGCAGGTGGACTCCAGGTAGTTCCCTTCCCGGCCGGGACTGTCGAGGACCTGGTACCACATCCCGGTCGCAGGGTCGGCATATTTCGGAAGCGTAGCGAGGATCTGCTCCAGGATGCCCTGCAGCTCCGCTTTTCCGGGATGCTCCTCCGGGAAGAACGGGAGGACCTCGGTGAGGGCCATCGTGTACCAGCCCAGGGCGCGGCCCCAGGCATGGGCGGACTGCCCGGTCACGGGATCGGCCCAGAACATGGATTTCGTCTCGTCCCAGGCGTGGCGCCAGAGGCCGGTCGCCGGATCGTAGGTCTTCTCCGCGGCCACCCTGAACTGCAGGGCGATGTCATCGAAGTCCGCCTCCTCATGGACGATGGACGCATAGGCGGCATAGAAAGGCTCGGCCATGTACAGGCCGTCCAGCCATACCTGGCCGGGATAGACCTTCTTGTGCCAGAAGGCTCCGGCTTCGGTGCGGGGCTGCTCACTGAGTTGTCCGCGGACGGTTTCGATGGCCCGGGCGTACCGTTTGTCCGGCGTATCCTGATACAGGGAGAGAAGCGTACGGGCCGGGCAGATGTGGTCCAGATTGAACTTCTCCCGGTCGTATTTCCCGCCGATGTTCCCGTTCCCGTCCAGGATTCCGTCATACCACGCGCGTACGTACGCGTCGAATTCCGGAATGGCATAAGCCCGGGAAACGGCCAGGAAGCTCCGAAGCTCCAGGCCGGTCGTATAATTCCACTTGTAGCCACCCTCCTGGCCGTCCAGGAAAGTGGCCTGCGGAGCCCGCCTGATCTCGGACCGGACCATCCGGACGGAGAGCGGTTCCTGCTGCGGTTTGGGCGCACAGGCTGCGAGGCCGCAGAGGGCAAGGAGGAGTGCAGTCTTTTTCATCAGCGGTTGTCGTAAGGGTTCCAGCGGATGCCGTCCTCCGCCTGGTACATCACTTTCTCGAAGGAATACTCGGCGGCCTGCTTCGCCGTGAGGGTATGGGCCCATTTCACTCGGGGTCCCCGAGCGCCGGGTCCGAAATTCTGATACTCAGCGTAATAGGAATTCTTCTTGGTATTGGGTTTCCCTTCCTTCTCCCAGTCGTGCCAGCCGTCCGCGACAATGTGGCTTCCCAGTTCGCAGCCGATGAAGACCGTCTTCGCATAGGCGCCCCAGGGGCGTCCCAGGTAGCACTTGTCGATGCCGGGGGCAGCCGTGAGCCGGCAGTTCCGGAACACATAGCCATACTTCTGCCCCGGAAGGGTGGAAGCCGCCGTCACGTAGCTGTTCTTCTTGCTGTGGATGTGGCAGTTCTCGAAATAGGCGATGCTGGGGCCGAAGATAAAGTCGGTCGTTCCCTCGATGTAGCAATCCAGGAAATAGTTGCGCTTGATGCCGCCTTCTTTCCCGAACCGGCCATAGGTATAAAGGGTGTCCTGGTTGCCGACGAAGCGGCAGCGGTGGAAGAACAGGAAGTCGCCGTCGGTGAACACGGCCACGGCCTGGGCGATGTCCTTCCCTTCTCCGGCGGAATTCTCGAAGGTAATGTCCTCGAAGGTCACATAGCTGGAATGGATGTAGATGCTGGCACTGCCGGAGGTCCCCACCGGGAAACCGCTGCCGGGCCAGACCTGCTTCGCATAGCGGTCATAGGTGAGGATGGTCTTGTCCGCTCCCTGCCCGGAGATCTTCATCCGGAACTTGGTATGGGGAATGTCGATGCATTCCTTGTAGGTGCCAGCCTTGATGAGGATGGTGGTGATCTTCTCGTGGCTGTAATTGGGCACTGCGTCGATGGCTTCCTGCACGGTCATGTAGTCGCCGAAGCCGTTCTGGTCCACGACGATATCATAATGCACCAGATGGTCGCCGATGGCCGGGACCTGCTTTTTCAGGGCCTCGCAGACGATTTCCGTCACCTTGCGGGCGCCGGCGGCCACGGTATGGGTGTTGTCGGTCTTCCCCTGCGGAGCGCAGGCGTACTTGCCGGCCGGAAGGTTCATGAAATACGGAGCGGAAGCCTCGTCGCCCAGGGACTCGATCCAGTCCAGGGTGGGCGTCGTGATGTCCAGCAGGGTGACGCCCATCTCGTCGGCCACCTGCTTCATCGCCGCAGGATAGTCCGTGTGGCAGTTCCGGTCCAGCTTGCCTTCCTTGAACCAGCGGCGCGCCACCGGCGTCAGGAGGATCGGCGTGGCGCCCTTCTCCCGGGCTCCGCGGATGAAGGTCCGGAGGTTATCCTGATACGCGCCGAAAGGAGCGGCGTAGCGCGCGGGATCGTCGGCCTTCGCATCATTGTGGCCGAACTCGATAAAGACATAGTCCCCGGGCTGCAAGGCGTTGTAAACCTTGTCCCAGAGACCCTTGTCGATGAAACTTTTCGTGCTGCGGCCGTTCTGCGCATAGTTGATCACATGCAGCGTGCTGTCCACGAAGTTCGGGAACATCATGCCCCAGCCGCGCTCGGGCTTCCCGTCGGACAGGTCCTTGTCCGCCATCGTGGAATCGCCCATCAGGTGGATGGTCGTGAAGGAACTGGCCACGAGCCAGATACAGAAGAGGAAGCAGATTCCTCGACAAGCTCGGAATGACAATCCCCTGTCATTTCGACCGGAGCGAAGCGCGATCAGGCCTTTGTCATTTCGACCGGAGCGAAGCGCGATCAGGCCTTTGTCATTTCGACCGGAGCGAAGCGCGATCAGGCCTTTGTCATTTCGACCGGAGCGAAGCGAAGTGGAGAAATCTATCATAATTCAATGCCGTTAACGGTCACCTTCTCGAAGGTAACATTCTCGTAATAGTTGGTCTCAACACCCTTCTTAGCCGTAAAAACGCTGTTCTTGAAGGTAAGGTTCCGCACCGGCATTTCGGGCAGGCCGTTCACGAAGACCGCCTGCTGCGCACCGGCGCACACGATGTCCGAGAAATGGCAGTCACGGAACTCCGGCGTGGTCTCGTCGACCGGCTGGATATCGGACTTGCCGTCCTTCCCCGCCTCTGTGGCGGCGACCCCCGCGTAGTAGAGGTTGAAGACGACGCCGTAGGTGACGATGTCCTTCATGTAGATATGGTCGCACCAGATGTCCTTCACCAGGCCGCCGCGGCCGCGGGTGCTCTTGAAGCGCAGGCCCACGTCCGTGCCGATGAAGCGGCAGCCCGTCACGCGGATGTTCTCCACCCCGCCGGACATCTCGCTGCCGATGACGAAACCGCCGTGGCCGTGATAGACCGTGCAGTCGGAGATGATGAGGTTCCGGCACTTGCGGGCATGGCGGCGTCCGTCGGCGTCCTTGCCGGACTTGATGCAGATGGCGTCGTCCCCCACGTCGAAGGAGGAGCCGGTGAGGATCACGTTCTCGCAGGCGTCGATGTCGATGCCGTCGCCATTGGCGGAATAGTGCGGGTTGCGGACGGTGATGTCCTTGATGATGACGTCCTTGCAGTACAGCGGATGCAGGTTCCAGCACGGGGAGTTCTGGAAGGTGCAGTCCTCGAGGAGGACGCGCTCGCACTCCCGGAAGGAAACCATCACCGGACGGAGGAAGGTCTTGATTTCCTGCTCATCCAGGGACGGGTCCGGATAGTTGAGGGAGCCGGCGGTGGCCCGGGCCTTCGCATACCCCTCGTCCGGATACCAGACGGAACCGTCCTCCGGGACATAACCGCCCCGCTTGAGGATGGTCTTCCACTGGTCGTCGGAGACCTTCCGGTGCTTGACCTCCCGCCAGTATTCACCGCTGCCGTCGATGATGCCGCCGCCGGTGACGGCGATGTCATGCGCACCGGTGGCGTGCAGCGGCGACAGGCAGCGCCGGACATCCAGTCCCTCGAAGTTCGTGTCGATGACGGGATACAGGTCCTGGTCGGGATCGAAGACGATGACGGCGTCCTTCACCACGTTCAGTTCGATGTGGCTCCTGAGCTCGATGGGGCCGGTGCGCCAGATGCCCTCGGGGACAACGAGCTTGCCGCCGCCCTGCTTCTCCAGGGAGGCGATGGCGTCGGCAAAGGCCTGCGTGTTCAGGGCGACGCCGTCCCCCACGCCCCCGAAATCGGTCAGGACGACCGAACGGGCGGGGATGGACGGACGCTCCACCCGGGGCATTTCGAAGGGCAGACCCGCGTAAAGGGCGTTGAATTCGTAGTCGTTTCCTCCCGTACAGGCGGCTGCAAGGGCGATTCCAGCGAGAAGGACGGTAAGTTTATTCATCGGGACCGGTCAATAGTTGTCAGTGTCAGTTCGCAAATATAGGAATCTTTTTTTGAATTCCGTGCACGGTAACGGAAATTATTTTCAACATTTTATGTTGAGCGAACGGAGGGGCTCCGTTACCGCGCACGATTTTTCGGAAAAAGCTTGCAAACCGATTTTGTTTTTCGTAGATTTGCACTGACCAATCCGATTATGGCAGCCACTGAGAAAATCACGATCATGGACATCGCCCGCCGCACCGGCCTTTCCAAAGGCACGGTGGACCGCGTCCTGCACAACCGCGGCGAAGTTTCCAAGAAGAGTTATGCGAAAGTCATGGAGGCCATCCAGGAACTCGGTTACGAGCCCAACGTGTTCGCCTCCCTGCTGGCCAAGGGCGGGAAGCACCTGATCGCCGTCCTCATCCCTGCCCACGAAAACGGTTCCTTCTGGGAACTGGCGGCCTCGGGCATCGACAAGGCGGCAGCCTCCGTTACGACCGTGGGCGTGGACATCGTCCATTTCGAGTATGACCAGTACGACATCGACTCCTTCCGGAAAGTCGCCGGGAAAATGCTGGAAGCCGCGCCTTCCGGCGTGGTCCTGGCCCCGATGTTCCAGAGAGAGACGGAATCCCTGACCGAGGAACTCACCCGGCGCGGCATCCCCTACTGCTTCATCGATTCGAAACCCGATTCCAACGGCTACCTGGCCTATTTCGGCATGCCCCTGTACAAGAGCGGCTACCTGTGCGCGGACCAGCTCACCGGTGGGCGCGAAGTTCCTTCGGTCCTGATCATCCGCGTGCGCCGCGACCGCTTCCGCCAGTCGGACCCGACCGTGAACCGCCGGGCCGGCTTCCTGGACTACATGCTGGAGAATTATCCGGAATGCCGGATCGACAACGTATTCATCAACCCCAATGATCCCGTGGAGACGGAGGCGGTGCTGTCCGCTTTTTTCCGGACGCATCCGGACGTCCGCCACGTGGTGATGTTCAATTCCCGGATCCACCTTGTGGTACCCTACCTCCAGGCCCATCCGGACCCGCAGCGCCGCGTCGTCGGATTCGATAACCTGAAGGCCAACATGGACGCCCTTCGTGCGGGAACGGTCTCCGTCCTCATCGGCCAGCGGCCGGACGAACAGGTGAACCTCGCAATCCAGACCCTCGCGGAGTACGCCATCCTCGGAAAGCTTCCTCCGCGCAAGGATCACTTCATGCACATGGACATCCTCACGTCCTACAACGTGGAGGATTATTAGAGATTCCGGTCGGCGAAATCCAGGAAGCGGAGCCAGTCGTACTCCCGGATGTCATGGCGTCCGCGGCGGATGTGGTAGCCGTTGCGACCTTTCACGACAGGCTGTTCCACCTCCGGCCACTCCGAATCCTTAAATCCCACATAGCCATATAGTTCATAGGCAGGCGAAGCCCCGGAAAGGCCCAGGAATTCACCCTTGGGATCGGCCCAGCTGTCCTCGCTGCCGCTCTCCACATAAAGCGGACGCGGGGCGATGAGGGCCAGGAGCTCATGCTGGTCGAAAGGCAACATATCCTCGTTGTCGCCGTACTTGTGGAAGTTCCCGCAGAACCAGTAAGGGAAGTGTGTGTTGATCCGCCGGACCGTTTCCCCGAACCGCCGCCGGGAAATCGCCGCGCCGCCGCAACCGGAAGCGTTGGACACGACCATGGCGAAACGAGTGTCGCGGGCTCCGGCCCAAAGGGCGGCCTTGCCCATGCGGGAATGGCCGAACACGGCCACACGGGAGGCGTCCACACCGGCGTCCGTCTCCAGATAATCCAGGGCACGGGAAAGTCCCCATCCCCAGGCTGCCAGCGCCCCCCAGGTATAACCGGGATATGCAGTCCGGATGCCGGGATAACCGTCGGCATCGGGAACGACATCCTCGCAGCAGAAAGTCGCCACGGCATACCCCCTTTCCAGGATGGTCCTGAGCGGCCAGCGGGAGGACTGGGAACCACGGGGATCCAGGATGTAATTCTTCCGGTACCGGAGAGAGTCGGGAAGGAGGACCGACGGATCCGGGCCGATCGTATGGTTCCCCCGGAAATTCACGCCCAGGAAAGCCGGAGCCGGTCCCTTCCGGCCGTTCGGGATGTACAGCAGCAAGTCTTCGTACAGCGTTTCCTCCGCATCGAAGTAGATCCGCACCTGCCGGCGGGTGGCCAGGCCGTCCAGCGCATCCGGAGCGCTCTCACGGACCTGGAAATGAAGCCCTTCCGGCTTTCCGGGGACGGTGCCGAACATCTCCTGCTCAAACAGGGAATACAACTCCGGCCGGCGTTTCTTCTCCCACTCTTTCACCGTTTTCACTCCGGCGAGAACGTCCGGCAGCGTATAGGCCGGCACCCCGCTTTCTTCCCGGACGAAATCCTCGGCCGGTTCGAACATGGTCTTGACCTCAAGGTCCGTCACGTCCACCCAGCCGGAGTCGTTCTTCGGGACAAAGCGGTTGCAGAAGAAGCCGAACTTGGCGCCGACCCAGAGCTCCGGCTGTGCCGTGAAGGAACCATCCACCTGCGTAAAACGCTTTCCATCAATGCTGTAACTGAACCGGCAGACCGCTTCGGGGACATTCCCCTCCACGGGCTTGGCGCGGACGTCCAGCATGACCCAGAGAACAGCCTCCGGGACGTCCGGATAGTTTACCAGGGGAACATTCCCGGATTCATACGCATGCGGAAGCGGCTCATAACGGTATGGCAGGACGGCCAGTTCCGTCACCGTTTCCGGCTGGCCATTGGATGCGCCCGGGCACTGGACATACTCCAGTTTCGCCCCCGCTTCCGTATCCGTCAGCCGGAGCCCCGCATAGTCGTTGCCCATGACGGCAAAGCCCGCCTGCTCCCCCTTCTCCTTCAGCTGCGGATTCGGGCGGAAGGAAAGCCGGGCGCATACCGTGAACCGTTCGGCCGGGAACTTTTGCGAGAGGAAGTTCGGGCAGTCCCAGAGGCTCCTGTACGGCCATTTCTGCTCCACGCTGTACAGCCGTACGCCCCCTTCCGGCAGCGCCTGGTGCCAGTAGGGTGAAGGAATGGCGGGATACTGCCACGCGAGGTCGATACCGTAGGGTTTATATGGGCTTTCAGATTCCTCGACTTCGCTCGGAATGACAATAGACCTTTTGTCATTCCGTACGGAGACATTTCTTTTGTCATTACTGACGGAAGGGGCTCTTTTGTCATTACTGACGGAAGGGGTCCTTTTGTCATTTCGAGCGGAAGGGGCCCTTTTGTCATTTCGAGCGGAGCCGGAGGCGGAGTCGAGAAATCTGTATTCTGCCACAGGCTGTCCGACCCCATCCCCATCCGGATCCACCCCGATCATCGGCCACCCATCGGCCTGCCAAGTCATCGGCTGGAGATGGACGATGCGTCCGTAGGCACCCTTGTCCTGGAAATGGAGGAACCCGTCCTCCCCGGCCGGCGTGTCCACCCAGGCGCCCTGATGGGGACCGTTGACGGTACCCTCGGCCCAGGCCATGACGATGCGCTCCTCATAGGGGCCGAAAGGGTCATCGGCCCGGAGGACCGTCTGCCAGCCTGTCGCGACACCGCCGGCCGGCGAGAAGATGTAATACTTCCCGTCCCGCCTGTAGAACTTGGTCCCTTCGATGGTAGGCTGGCTCAGGTGGCCGTCGTACACGATCCGGGACGGTCCCAGGAGCCGGGTCCCGTCCGGGTCCATCGGCGCCACGAAAAGGACACTCTTGAGGCCCGCCCTCGAACCAGCGCAACCGTGTGACAGATAGGCCTTTCCATCCTCGTCCCAGAATGGGCACGGGTCGATGAAACCTTTCTCCTTCACCACCCACACGGGCGGCTCCCACCGGCCTTTCGGATCCTGCGTCCGCACCATGAAGACGCCCCGGTCCGGGTCGCCCACGTAGATGTAGTACCACCCTTCGTGGAACCGGATCGCCGGGGCCCACACGGCCTTTCCATGCTGGACCGTCGTCCGGAAGTCATCCTCCGGAGCGTCCCAGCCTTTGCCCGGATACTCCGTCAGCGCGGCGCCGACGAGGTCCCAGTGCACCAGGTCCGTCGAATGCAGGATGGGCAGTCCCGGAAAGCAGTTGAAGGACGAGGCCGTCATCCAGTAGTCCTCCCCCACCCGGCACACGTCCGGGTCTGAATAATCGGCATGGATCACCGGGTTCTGGTATCGGAACTGCGCCGACAGGGTCAGGCTCAGGAGCAGAAGCGCCCCAACGAAGATGAACCGTTTCATGACCGTTTTTCGTTAAAAATTGAGTATCAACGAATTGCAAAAAGTGCTTTATGTCCGTTTGCATAAAGCACTTTTTATAAAGCACTCTCTTACAGAGAGTTGAGGATTACGCCTTGAACCAGGCAAGGGACTTTGCGCAGAGGTCGGAAACCGCGGCCCAGTCGCCGGCCTTGAGGACTTCCTTCGGGAAGAGCTTGGAGCCCATGCCCACGGCGGTGACGCCGGACTTGGCCCAGGCCTTGAGGTTCTCCTCGGCAGGCTCCACGGCGCCGGTGCACATGATCATGGCCCACGGAAGCGGGCCCAGGATGTTCTTCACGAACGCGGGGCCGCCCACGGTGCCGGCCGGGAAGACCTTCACCAGGTCGCAGCCCAGCTCCTGCGCATGGACGATCTCCGTCACGGTGCCGCAGCCCGGGGAATACGGGATGCCGCGGCGGTTGCACAGCGTGACGACCTCCTCCACCATGCACGGGGACACGATGAAATCGGCGCCCATCTGGATATACAGCGCGGCGGTAGGCGCATCGAGGATCGTACCGGCGCCGAGCGCCATCTCCGGGCACTCGCTGCGCACGAACGCCATCAGGGCTTCGAACACCCTGTGCGCCCCGTCCCCCCGGTTGGTGAACTCGAACGCACGGATTCCCCCGTCATAGCAGGCCTTCACCACCTTCTTCGTGAGTTCAATATCAGCATTGTAGAACACCGGAACAATCCCGGTGGACCGGATGATACCGATGGTATCGATTTTCTTGAATTTGGACATACTTACAGATTCTTCACTACGTTCAGAATGACAGGACTACGTTCAGAATGAGAGGACTACGTTCAGAATGACAGGCTTAGCGGGAAACACGGCCGGAGCCGCCGCCCTGGATGAGACCTTCGACTTCGGCGACGGTGACGCGGTTGTAGTCGCCGATGATGGTGTGCTTGAGGCAGGAAGCGGCCGCCGCGAACTCGATGGCCTGCTGGTCGGTTTCGTAGGCGAGGAGCCCGTAAAGGAGACCGCCCATGAAGGAGTCGCCGCCGCCGACACGGTCCACGATGTGGGTGATGTCGTAGCGCCGGGACTGCCAGAGGGTCTTGCCGTCATAGAGGACGCCGCCCCAGGTGTTGTGGTTCGCGTTGATGGAGCCGCGGAGGGTGACCGCCACCTTCTTGCAGCGCGGGAAGCGCTCCATGAGCTGGCGGCAGACGCTCTCGAAACGGGTCTGGTCGATCTCGCCGCCGGTTTTCTCGGCGTCGAAGCCTTCGGGCTTGATGCCGAATTCCTTCTCGGCATCCTCCTCGTTGCCGAGGATCAGGTCGCAGCCTTCCACGAGGGCGGGCATGACCTCGGAGGCGGACTTGCCGTACTTCCAGAGTTTCTTGCGGTAATTGAGGTCGCAGGAGACCTTCACGCCCATCTCGTTGGCCACTTTGATGGCCTCGAGGCAAGCGTCGGCCGCCCCCTGCGAAAGAGCCGGAGTGATACCGGTCCAATGGAACCAGTCGGCTCCTTCGAGGACCTTGTGCCAGTCGACCATGCCGGGCTGGATCTCGGAAATGGCGGAATGGGCGCGGTCATAGACGACCTTGGAGCCGCGGGCGACGGCGCCGGTCTCGAGATAGTAGATGCCCACCCGGTCACCGCCATAGACGATGCCGTCGGTGCCCACGCCGAGGCCGCGGAGCTCCGCGAGGCACATCTCGGCGATGTCATTCTTCGGAAGACGGGTGACGAACTGGGTGTCGATACCGTAGTTGGCCAGGGAGACGGCCACATTGGCCTCGCCGCCGCCGAAGGTGGCATCGAACTGGTGGGCCTGCGAAAAGCGCAGGTATCCCGGAGTGGAGAGGCGAAGCATCACTTCGCCGAAGGTAACTACTTTAGGCATGGGTTATCGGGTATTTGATTTTCAGTATGGATTCGGCAGGAGGAGTCGCGCACCTTCAGTTCCATGGGCACGACCCGGACGCCGTCCGCCCCCTCCAGGAAGGCCTGGGCGGCCTGGCGGCCCATTTCGAAGGGATTGAGGGCGAGGGAACTCATGGACGGGGTCATCAGGGAGGTGAACGTCTCGTTGGCCGTTCCCACGATGCCGAAGTCCTCCGGGATGCGGAGTCCCCGCGAACGGGCGGCCTCGACAGCCCCGAGGGCGGAAAAGTCGCCGGCGCTGTACAGGGCGTCGCAGCCCGCGTCGATGGCCTTCAGGCCCGCCTCGAAGCCGGTTTCCCGGACGATGGTATCGAGATAGACTTCCCCTTCCGGAAGCCCGCCGTCCCGGAGCGCCTGCCGCCAGCCTTCCAGCCTGGCGGCGTAGGCCTCGGAGTTCATATAGCCGGCGAGCGTGCCGATATGGCGGTATCCCTGTTCGATCAGATGCCGGGTGGCGGCATAGGCGCCTTCGAAATTGTCGCTGACCACTTTGGCACCGGGAAGGTCGCTGAACACGCGGTCGAACTGGACCAGCGGGATATGGCTTCCCAAGGCATCCAGGATATGTTTTCCGTCCCGGGCGCCGATGGCATGGGACATCAGGACCCCGGCCACCTGGTTGTTCCGGAGTGTCCGGAGAGCCTTGACCTCGGCCTCCAGGCGCTCATGCGTCTGGCAGATCAGGACGCAGTAGCCGGCCGCCTCCAGGATGGACTCGGCCCCGCCGATGACGTTGGAGAAGAAGTTCCGGTGGATGCGGGGGACGATGATGCCCACGATGTCGGACTTCCCCTTCCTGAGGTTCGACGCCACCACATTGCGCTCATACCCCATCTCGGCGGCCATCTGCTCGACGGCCAGCCGGGTCTCCTCCTTCACGCGGGGGCTCCCCGAAAGGGCCCGGGACACCGTGGAAGGTGTCACGCCCAGGGCGGCCGCTATGTCCGAAATCGTTACCATCGGCCGCAAAGATAGGAAAGAATTCCGGATAATACAAACGTTTGTACAACTTTGCTTCCTCAACTTAGTCATGAACCATACAAGTTTTTACAATGAAATGGATTATATTTGGAAAAACACTGATG
>Ga0310697_10004251_pt1 | contig 14193 bp, 9 predicted proteins | sample 172DNAGHGlowgp2_FD_203883 | JGI IMG/M metagenome (GOLD analysis project Ga0310697, IMG submission 203883) | Sheep rumen microbial communities from Palmerston North, Manawatu-Wanganui, New Zealand - 1728 DNA GHGlow gp2 (v2) (version 2) | ecosystem: Host-associated > Mammals > Digestive system >...
ACATATAAAATATATAATGTCCAAGCCACCATTCCTTTGAGTTTTTCAAAAAAAATGTATAAATGACGCTTATTTCGCAAGAAATGCCTAACTTTGCCTTTGCTAAAGTGACTTCTCCGAAATAATCATTTATACACATGAAACTAAAGACAACTTTCATCGGCTTGTTGGCATTAGTAGCCACTACCGTTGCACAGGCACAAAGCGAACTCTATCCCAAACACTTCGACCTGGAACAGGTGACACTGCTCGAAGGGCCAATGAAGACAGCAATGGACTTGAACATCAAGATGTTGCTTCAGTACGATACGGACCGGCTGCTGACACCCTACGTGAGACAGTCGGGACTGGGAGCAACCACTGACAAGAACAATCCTTACTACCAATGGGAGCAGAAACACCCGTCGTTCTCAAACTGGGGAGATGCCAGTTTCAACCTCGACGGCCACGTGGGAGGGCACTATCTCTCTGCCTTGGCATTGGCTTTCGCAGCCTGCCACGACACCGATACAAAGAACGTGCTAAAAGAGCGAATGGAATATATGCTGAAAGTGATGAAAGACTGTCAGGACAACTATGACAATAACACCGAAGGGCTATACGGCTTCATCGGCGGACAGCCCATCAACGAGTCGTGGAAGAAGCTCTATAAGGGAGATCTCTCTGCCATTCGCAACAACTGGGGATGGGTTCCCTTCTACTGTGAGCACAAAATCCTGGCTGGCTTACGCGATGCCTATATCTACGGAAACAACGAGGCCGCTAAAGAGATGTTCAGGAAATTAGCCGACTGGAGCATCAACATAGTCAGCAAAGTGAGTGATAGCGACTTCCAAGATTTCCTCGACTGTGAACACGGCGGAATGAATGAGAGTCTGTTGGATGCCTACCAGCTGTTTGGCGAGGCCAAATATCTCACAGGGGCAAAAAAATACACCCACAAGACAATGCTCGACGGTATGCAGACGCTCAACACGACATTCCTCGACGGCAGGCACGCCAACACGCAAGTGCCTAAGTTCATCGGCATGGAACGCATCGGCGAGATAGAACATGGCGCTTATACAAAGGCTGCAGAAAACTTCTGGCAAGATGTGGCTCTGAACCGTACCGTGTGCATCGGCGGAAACTCGGTGAATGAGCACTTCTTGAGTGCTGCTAATGCCAATCGCTATATCGACCAGTTGGACGGACCTGAGTCGTGCAACACAAATAATATGCTGAAACTGTCGGAGATGCTGGCCGACCGTACCGGCGAGGCACGCTATGCTGATTTTTACGAGTATGCCACATGGAATCATATTCTTTCCACCCAAGACCCCACCACTGGCGGCTACGTTTATTTCACCACATTGCGCCCACAGGGCTATCGCATCTACTCGCAACCCAACCAAGGAATGTGGTGCTGCGTGGGCACAGGGATGGAGAATCACTCAAAATACGGTCACTTTATTTACACCCACGACGGTGCTGAAGTGCTCTATGTGAACCTCTTCACGTCCAGCCAACTGGTAAGCGACGATTTCGCTGTCACACAGAGCACAGACTTCCCTTACGCAACGAACAGCACAATCACAGTTGAAAAGGCTGGCAACTACACCATCGCCATACGCCACCCGGCATGGGCAGCCAACGGATTTGAGGTTTATGTCAATGCCGAGAAGATGAATAGCCCGACCAACACGAACGGCTACGTCGAGTTGAAACGGAATTGGTCCATAGGCGATATGATCAGCATTGAAATGCCAATGACATTGCGCTACATCGAATGTCCCAACTATACCGACTATATAGCCTTCACCTACGGACCTATACTCCTTGGTGCACAGGCCACCGCCACAAGCCAAGCCGATGCCGAAATAACAGGGCTGGCGTACGAGAAACTACAGAACGAATATGCAGGAGCCGGACGTATGGATCATGCACCCGGTTCGATGGCCTCATCGAAGAACCTGCTCTCGGCACCTTTGCTCATCGGAGATAGGGGCGACGTGCTCAACCGCATCAAGATCATCGATAAGAACAAACTGACTTTCACCATCGATGCCAGCCGCGAGGGCGTTGAGACCTATAAGTGGAAGACACTTACGCTTCGTCCCTTCTACGAAATTCATCACTCACGCTATATGTGCTACTGGTATCAACAGACAGCAGAGAACTTCGCCAACAGTTCAATGGCACAAACCGAAGCCGCTAACGAAGCGCTACTGGCCCGGACACTCGATTTCGTAGCACCTGGCGAGCAACAGAGCGAGGCCGGTCACGAGTACAACTACTCAAGCGACTCTTCAACAGGTTCTTACAATGGAGAGAGCTACCGCGATGCACGTTCTGGAGGCTACGTACAATACACGCTGTTCAACAAGAACGGAATCACCGATGATTTGGCAATCCTGTGCCGCTTTACCACTGCCGACAAAGGGCGCAAGGCTTCGCTCATCGTCGATGGAACAAAAATTGCCGACATCACCATCCCATCGAATATGAAGAACACCGAAAACGGATTCTACAATATCGAATTTCCTATTCCGTCATCAGTGGCTACGAATAGCGGACAGGCTAAGGAGAAGTTTGTGGTACGTCTGTCAGCCAACGGAGGAACTCTAAACCCAGGTCTCTACTACCTACGCCTCATGAAGGAATATAACCCCAACCCTAACGCCTATCGGTTTCAGGCTACGGACTGGACAACAGGTGATGGTGGACGCATCAGCGCCAGCGCCATCACCTACGATACTGAGAAAAACATGATTAAGGCTAAATCAAAAGGGAATAACAATATCTGCCTGATGATGAAATATCAGGATCACGACTACAATATTGACAAGTCGCAGAAATACCTCATCGTGAGGGGCAAAGGCTTACATACCAGCGGCACCTATTCATACCTGTGGTGGCTCAATGGCTCGAATCATGGCACGCAGGTATTGCCAGTCACACAGAAGGTGATAAACATTGACGGCGAACCACAATCACTTATCGTATGGGACATGACTACCAGCGGCATCTATGAAAACTTCTCGGGTGACCGCCCGAACGTATGCGTTGGACAAACCATCTTCGGACTGACCGCCTCGTCAAATGACGGGGCCTGCGAGATATACGACATCAACTTCGTAGCAGACGTGGAACAGTATATCAACACCGCAACAAGCATCCAGACGCTGAATGATAACTATACCACTCTCCTCCCCGATGCCTACACACTACAGGGCGTGCGGACTACCATGTCCAGAAAAGGTATTTACATCAGCCAGGGACGGAAAATACTGAAACAATAAAACAAGTAGTCAGTCTTCTGGAGAAGACTGACTACACACATTATACTGTCACAGAGACTCGGCAGTTTATTTCAACAGGACTTTCTTTCCGTTGACAATATAGACACCGGACTGAGTGGGGCGGTCAAGACGGATTCCCGTGAGAGTATATATACCCGGATGTTCAACAGAGGAATCCTTGCCGTAGTCCTTGATGCCATCGTAATCGGGATCGGCAGCAATTCGGATGAAGCCTATTGTCTCAGTAACAGGCTTAACATTGAGGAAATAGTCGCTGTTGCTACGATCAACCTGCAGACGCATCTTGGCGGACGTACCTGTTGTCCCATCTATGCGAAGTATTGAGCCAACAATGGCCTCTGAGTAAGATTTATACTGGTCATTTGTTTGCAACTGAGCCATCACCAATGGATTTCCCTCACCACTTGGATGCGTGAGTTCGGTTTCGAAAGTACAGTCGCCGCCATCAGCGAGACCCGAGGTGAGTTTGAACAGTTTCTCCTGAGTGCTAACCTCATAAAGATTACCCAGGCCATCACGTCCGACTCCCTGCTCAATGGCAAGATAAGCCACGGGCACTTTCAACTCAGTGGTAATTGTGTTGCCTGCCTGACGGGTGAGGACAACCTTGAAACCTTCATTCGTGACATCCCACACGCGCCACATCGTGGGCACTGCATTGGCCACACCTGTCCGGGGACAGGCCATGACAACAGGAGTAGAGGAGAACGGTTGACGGAACTTCACCTCGCGAATGACCTGGTCACGAGACGAGATTCTGACAGCATTGGAGAAAGAAATGTCATCGGCATTCGTGAAACCACTCTCGCCTTCCACCAGTGGAGCATAGCCCATCTCGTAGTGCAGGTTCCCTATCGTACCATTGCCGGGCTTGCCAACGATATAGTTGACAGTCTCCTGAGCCGTCGCCGTTACGTTGTCCCAAAGCTTTTCTTGATATACTGCATACTTGTACTCGGTTCCAATCTTACCAGACTTCACGAAGGTGCTCACCATACCCTTAACTGAGGATCCAGTGCCAGTATTCTTATAGGTGATACTGCCAGGAAGCAAAACGGGCTCCACATCGAAGGCATCGGCAAAGAACAAGTTCACCTGCTCACCCGGTGTGAGAGTGATAGTGCCATACTGGAAATCAGGAAGTCCTTTCTCTGTGCCACCGATGATAAGAATCTCCTCGTCAGTTTCCAAAGTCCTACCAGCAGCGTCGATTTCCCTGATTTTGTATCGATAAGTACCATTGGATTCCAACTGATCGTTATAGGTCATAGATGTCCTGTTTGCCACATCTGATGCACTATAGCCTTGAATCTTAACGAATTTATTGTTACGACCAACTCCGTCAGCCCGCAGGATTTCCACGCTATCAGCCAATTCTCCGTTGCGCAAAGTCCATGCAACTCTCACTTTCATTGTAGAGGGCATGAAATTCAGACTAAACTTATGGGGACGATAGGTTCGAGGAGCTGTGGGAATGTAGTTCACGCTGCCATTGTAAGCCATAGGTGTTTCCATGGAAGCATAGTACTCACCTGTGGTCGTGAGACCGCCGTCATATATCTTCGACTGCCACTGCTCATGGTTCCAATAATAATAGCGCTCGATGTATTTCCAGTTATTAAGCTTATCGCAGATACGCTTTACGGCGTCACGGTTCGTAGCCTGTGAAACGCCACCGGAAAAAGCGCCGTTATGGTTCCATGATGCCCCCCACACCCATTCTGTTATCCAGATCGGACGGTGGTGACGGTTGACCCATGCGGCAAGATTATCAAAACTGCCCTCTGTCCAATAGCAATGCATATCGATGACATCGCAACGCCAGCCACGGGCATCGCAAGTGTCCAAAAGAGCATGAAGAAGCGCTTCACCGTTAACTCCATCCCATGAGGAGGGTGTCAACATACGTCTGCCTGTGCGCATATATTCCCCCCAACTGTCGATGGTGCCATGCAACGCCGCATCATAGGACGAATAATAACATTCATCAGCTGGGTTCAATGGCTCATTGTCATTCTTAAGGTGGGGAGAACCTTCAGGAGCTGAACCGACATTAGAGGGCGATGGCCATCCATTCTCATTCTTATAGCGCGAGATGAGGAACTCAGCATCGGGAAGTGTTGAGGTGTCACCACCAATGGCCCATGCATAAACACTGGTTCCTTTGACAGCACGGATGATATTCATATCTGTGCAGTCTGCTATCTGAGCCTTACCGGCATCGTACCACTTGAAGAGGCGATACGAGGTGATGCGACGATCCATGAGGTTGGGCAACGTCACCTGCAGATCCTCATCAGCAGCAATGAAGCAACGGCTGTAGCCCTGACCCGTATTCCCCAAAGCAAAAGTAACCATGTAGCCGCGCTTGAGCTTGAAGCTGCGTATCTTATTGTTCCAAGCAGTTGGAAGGTCTTTCATGAATCCACTTCCATTGTGCCCCTCGGTGAGCTGATTATAGCTATTTCCTGTGAAATCTTTCCCATCAAACACCGTCAGCGGGCGGAAGGTGGAACCACCATAAGGCAATAGAATAGCACCGCGGTTGTATAAGCGTAGCTGACAATTGGTGCCGTCTTTTGCTTCTGCACCATTAATCTTGATGAAACTGAGGTAGGCTTTGGCCAGCGTCGGTCGCAGCGCATCCATGATCACAACCGCGTGATCGGTATTGACGATATTGATGGAACCCGTAGAGGTAAAGGGCTCCGAACCGGTAATATGATAATCCACATCGGTATCCAGTGTCACAGCCTCTGAGACTTGGGACACCGTGGTTATCCCGTTCTTTGCCCATGCGGGAGCACAGAGCCATGCGGCCAATGCGCTTATCAGAATGAATCGTTTCATATTCGTGTTGTTTTTAGTTAGTATTCATCCGGTCCAAAAGAAGCCTCCGTGAAAGTGGTTCCCTTGGAAGCAGAGATGTAGTGATAGGTAAACGTGAAATTATGCTCTTTATAACGTTTCAAGCCAAGGTCCTTGCGGATGCTCTGGAGGAGGGTTTCCCTAAAATCAGCCAAGCGCTCAGGCGTCAGCAGAGAATCATTGTCCAACTCACCCTGCACGGTATGATAATAGATAAAACCTTGCGGTTCATCTACATACACCATACTGTCGAGAACGATAGTCTCACTCAGCAGGCGTGGGCATTGACGCGCAGTGAACTCCTCTGCCTCGCGTCGGCAACGGTCGGAAAAGGACTCGGTGCAACTACTGCCCGCAAACACGAGCATCATGAACAATGAACAATGTATAATGAAAGATTTAATTCGCATAGGACACTTGCAACGCTTCAAAATTTCAATTGTCAACAGGAACGACCTGAAGGAACAATTCATCCAACTGCTTTTGTTCCAGACGTGCGGGAGCATCGAGCATCACGTCGCGACCGCTGTTGTTCTTCGGGAAGGCGATGCAGTCGCGAATGCTGTCCAAGCCTGCAAAGAGGCTCACCCAGCGGTCAAGGCCATAGGCCAGGCCTCCATGAGGCGGTGCACCGTACTTGAAGGCGTTCATCAGGAAGCCGAACTGCTCCTGTGCACGCTCTTCCGTGAAGCCAAGAATGCGGAACATCTTGTCCTGCAGTTCCGGGTCGTGGATACGGATTGAGCCGCCGCCCACTTCTACGCCGTTGCATACCATGTCGTAGGCGTCGGCACGCACGGCTGCGGGATCTGTGTCCAGTAGAGGAATATCCTCATCCTTCGGATGCGTGAAGGGGTGGTGAGTGGCCATCAGGCGGCCCTCCTCCTCGCTCCACTCGAACATCGGGAAGTCAATAACCCAGAGCAGTGAGAACTTATTCTTGTCGCGCAGACCCATGCGGGCGCCCATCTCCAGACGCAGTTCGCACAGCTGCTTGCGCGTCTTCATGGCATCGTCACCACTCAGGATGAGAATGAGGTCGCCTGCCTCGGCATTCATTGCAGCCTTCAAAGCATTGAGCACGTCCTCGCCGTAAAACTTATCCACGCTGCTCTTCACACTGCCGTCCTCGTTGACACGGGCATAGACGAGGCCCTTGGCAAACACGTCCTTCAGCTCCACGAACTTCATTTCGAAGCGCGTATCGGGCTTGTCGCTACCATAGTATTTCATCGCGTCAGCCCAGGTCATGCGGGGGAAGGCTCCTTCGAGCTCGATGCCGCGCAACTCACGGAACAGGTGCTTAGCCATACCCTCGAACGTCTGAAGGATATCCTCCTGGGTGACGAACGACATCTCGCAGTCTATCTGAGTAAACTCAGGCTGACGGTCAGCACGCAGGTCCTCGTCACGGAAGCACTTGACAATCTGGAAGTAGCGATCCATACCCGACACCATGAGCAACTGCTTGAGCGTCTGGGGGCTCTGGGGAAGGGCGTAGAACTGTCCCGGATTCATTCGCGATGGAACAACAAAGTCGCGTGCTCCTTCAGGCGTGGAGCCGATGAGCATGGGCGTCTCTATCTCCAGGAAGCCGAGGCTGTCCAGATAGCGGCGAACCTCCATCGTCATCTTATGGCGCAGTTCCAGGTTCTTGCGCACAGGTGTACGGCGCAGGTCAAGGTAGCGGTATTTCATGCGCAGGTCGTCACCGCCGTCGCTCTGATCTTCAATGGTGAAGGGGGGCGTGACACTCTCGTTAAGTACGCGCAACTCCGTGGCAATGATCTCGATATCTCCAGTGGGCAGGTTCGCGTTCTTGTTTGAACGCTCATTGACGCGACCGGTCACCTGAATCACATATTCACGGCCCAATCTGTTGGCCTTATCACAGAGAGCTGCATCTGCAGCATCCTCAAATACGACCTGCGTGATGCCATAACGGTCACGCACATCTACAAAGGTCATGCCACCCATTTTACGGGCACGCTGAACCCAACCGGCGAGCGTAACGCTTTCGCCGACATTGGCAAGACGGAGCTCACCACAAGTATGTGTTCTATACATTCTTTATTGTTGTTTTTAATTTGTTTTCGGGGCAAAGGTAAGAAGAATTTGTGAATCCGCGTGCAAGTGTCCGTAGGATTTTTCAAAAATTATAACCTTTCCAGCAAACGTTCCACGAGGCGGGGCTTGCCGTAATCGTCCAACGAAGACTCTGGAATCCAGATAAATTCATCGGGCAACTGAGGACGCACTGCAGGTTCAAGGAAATAGAAATCTGCCAGGAGCACACGATGAGTCAGCACATGGCGGACATTCTTAGCCAACACAACAGAGTCTTTCAACAGGCTGTTTTTCAAGGATTCATCCGTCATTCGTTCCAATTCCACAGGTTCCCACAAGCCCTGCCATATATCGCCAGCTGTACGACGACGAAAAGGAGTATAGCCATTATACCTTATATATATATATGCGAGCCGCCGTTCCTGAATGTGCAAGGTCTTCAGCTTCACGGGCAAATGTTCTACGCGACCGGTTCGTAATGCCGAGCACGACTCAGCCAGCGGACAAACGGTGCAGCGAGGCGACTGCGGTGTGCACTGAATGGCACCGAAATCCATCAGACCCTGGTTGAAGGAAGCCGCTTGTCCGAGGGGCAACAGTTCCTCTGCTAAAACTGTGAAAGCGTGTTTACCCTCTGTGGTGTTAATGGGCGTGTCAATGCCGAAATAGCGAGCAAGCACACGAAAGACATTACCATCGACAGCTGCAACATCCAGTCCGAAAGCAAAGGAACCGACGGCTGCCGCTGTGTAATCCCCTACCCCTTTGAGTGCTTTGATGCCCGCCAGCGTCTGGGGAAAAGAGCCGGCTGCGACAATCTGCTTGGCTGCAGCATGGAGGTTGCGAGCACGACTGTAATAACCTAATCCTTGCCATAACCGTAGCACTTCGTCCTCCGACGCTGCTGCCAACGCCTCCACTGTTGGGAACTGCTTCATGAAACGATGCCAATAAGCCTCCCCCTGCTGAATGCGCGTCTGCTGTAAGATAATCTCACTCAACCAAATGGCATAAGGGTCACTCAACCCACGCCATGGAAGAGTACGGCCGAAACAGGAATACCAATCAAGTATGGATTGCGTAAAAGGGTGATTCATGAGGACAAAGGTATGAAAAAAAGACATAAAAAAGACGAAATGTCCTCATAAACATCTTTTTTTGACAAAAAAGTCTCTAAATATTTCCGTAACTCATTGAAAGTTCCTACATTTGCAGGCCGAAAATGAAAAATCCCCGTTTTCAGCACTCCAAAAGTATTAAAACTATAACTTATAACATCTAAAAAATGACTAAAGCAGAAATCGTAAGCCAGATAGCGAAAGAGACTGGCATCGACAAGACTACAACACTCACTGTTGTTGAAGCATTCATGGAACAGGTCAAGGACTCTCTGGGCAACGAGGAGAACGTTTATCTCCGCGGTTTTGGTAGCTTCATCCTCAAGAAGCGCGCTCAGAAGACAGCCCGCAACATCACTCAGAACACGACCTTGATCATCCCCGAACACAACATTCCAGCATTCAAGCCTGCCAAGGTGTTCTTCGATGCTGTAAAATAAGGCTTTCACAATAAATTAATCATAACATCACAACGTTCAACGCACAGCGTTTACGTTTAACATTCAACTAAAAACATACAGCTATGCCAAGCGGAAAAAAGAAAAAAAGACACAAGATGTCAACTCACAAGCGCAAGAAGAGACTGAGAAAGAACAGACATAAGAGCAAATAAACAAGATGCTCTGTTTGGCTCTCCGTCACTCGGACTTAGTGAGTCACAACACAGGAACAAACCGCGCCCCAGCTCTGGGCCGATTTGTTCCTTGTTTTTAAGAAAGAGCTGGTTAACAGCCCTCAGTTTGTAAATCGTAATTTGAATAATTGTAAATCTCATGACCTGTGAAGTTATTGTAGATGTGCAGCCCAAGAAGATTGCCATTGCCCTCACCGAGGACAAGCGCCTCGTGGAATACCAGGAGGAGGTGCAGCAGGCACGCTTCAACGTGGGAGACATCTATTATGCTCGCGTCCACAAGCTCATGCCGGGCTTGAACGCGTGCTTCGTCAACGTAGGCCATGAGCGCGACGCCTTTCTCCATTATCTGGACTTAGGCCCTACATTCCATTCATTTGCCAAGTACCTCAAGCAAGTAGGCAGCGACAAGAAGAACCTCTTCCCCATCTCAAAGGCAACGATACAGCCCGAACTGCCCAAGGAAGGCAGCGTGCAGAACACCTTGCAGGTGGGTCAAGAACTGCTCGTGCAGATTGTCAAAGAGCCCATCTCCACCAAGGGACCACGCCTGACCTGTGAAATCTCGTTCCCTGGACGCTTCCTCGTCCTCGTGCCCTTCACGGATAAGGTGCACGTGAGCTCCAAAATCAAGTCGGGCGCTGAGCGGGCACGCCTCAAGCAGATTATTCAGCAGATCAAGCCCAAGAACTTCGGAGTCATCGTTCGCACGGTGGCCGAGGGCAAGCGTGTGGCCGAGCTCGATGCGGAGCTCATGGTGCTACTCAAGAGATGGGAAGATGCCATCACACGCGCCCAGAAAGCCAAAGAGTTGCCCTGCCTGTGCTATGAGGAGACAAGCCGGACCGTAGCTCTGCTGCGCGACCTCTTCAACCCAACCTATCAGAACATCTACATCAACGATGCACGTATCTACGACGAAGTCCGCGACTATGTCCAGATTATTGCACCGGAGATGATTGAGATTGTCAAGTTGTACAAGGGCAAGTTGCCCATCTTCGACAATTTCGATGTGACACGCCAAATCAAGACCTCCTTCGGTAAAACCGTCAGCTACAAGCACGGTGCTTACCTCATCATTGAACACACCGAGGCCTTGCACGTGGTCGATGTCAACAGCGGCAACCGCGCCAAGAATGCAGACGGGCAAGAGGCTAACGCACTCGAAGTGAACCTCGGAGCTGCCGATGAACTTGCTCGCCAGCTGCGCCTTCGCGATATGGGCGGCATCATCGTGGTGGATTTCATTGACATGAATCTTGCCGAGGATCGTCAGAAGCTCTACGAGCGCATGGTCGAGAACATGAAACGCGACCGTGCCCGCCACAACATCCTCCCCCTGAGTAAGTTCGGTCTGATGCAGATTACCCGCCAGCGTGTGCGCCCCGTCATGGAGGTCCGCGTGGACGAGACCTGCCCCACCTGTATGGGCAAGGGCACCATCAAGTCCAGTTTCCTCTTCACCGACGTTCTTGAAGAGAAAATCAGCAAACTCACCGGCGAGCTCGGCATCCGCTCATTCATGCTTCACGTTCACCCCTACGTGGCTGCCTACATCAACCAAGGGTTTATTTCCCTCAAGCGGAGATGGCAAATGAAATATGGCCTTGGCGTCCGCGTCATGCCCAACCAGCGACTCGCCTTCCTGCAGTACGAGTTCTACACCCCCGAGGGTGAAGAAATCGACATGAAGGATGAAGCCGAAATGAAATGACCCACCACACACACTCAGTGTGTTTCCCAATGAAAGGGGCCGCATCTCACATTCCAGATGCGGCCCCTTCTTTCATACCTAATACCTAATCTTTCATATCTAATTCATTTTTTCACTCTTCGCTCGGCGCTTGCGAAACATGGAGCCGGTATGGGAAAAGGAACATCAGCGCAAATTTGCGCTGATGTTTCGTGAGGTAACAATCGGCAACGGTGCGGGATTGCATAATTTCGCAGGCGGATGATGATTTCATCCGCTTTTATTTTGCTGTTCATGGGTTTGTGCTTATCTTTGCAAGCGACTATGATTAGCAAGACCTATTATAAGTATATCTGGCTGTTGGACATGCTGCTTCGTTGGAAGTCACTCACATTCGAGGAGATTGAATTGATGTGGCTGGATAATCCCATGTGCGACAGTCCGTTGGCCAAGCGTACCTTCCATGAGTATCGCACAGGTATTAAGGAGATGTTCGGTGTGGACATCGATTGCGACCGCAAGAAGAACACCTATTTTGTCAGGAATCCAGAGGTGTTGGACGAGAACCGCTTGGCGCAATGGCTGCTGCGCAAGTATAGTATCCCGCAGGATTTCGCGACCTTCAACGACATGAAAGACCGTATCCTGCTGGAAGAGATACCGCAGGGTCAGGCGTTCCTGAATCCTATTATCGAGGCGATGCAGTCGAACTTGGAACTACGGATAGAATATCAGCGCTATGAATACGAACGGGAAGAGCACCTGCAGACGTTTCATATTCAGCCTTACGCGCTGAAGGTATATAATCGCCGTTGGTATCTGCTGGGATTCCTGAAGGAACAGAACGGTCTGCGCACGATAGCCCTTGACCGCATCCTTACCTTGAAAGTGCTAACGAAGCATTTCACGCTGCCCGTGGACTTCGATGCCCGCAAGTATTTTGCAGATGTCGTGGGTATTTATGCAAGTCCAAACCTCCCCGTTGTGAACGTGAAGATTCGCGCTTACGGTGTGCAGGCTGAGTACCTCAGCTCCACGCCGCTGCACAAAAGTCAATCCATTGCCCATTACAAACACGGTGAGTTTGCCGAATTCACCTATCGCCTCCGTGAGACCCCAGAACTCGTCAGCCAGCTCCTGGCAATGGGGGATAAGGTAGAGGTGCTGGAACCGGAGGGGTTGAGAGAAAGGATGAAGGAGGAAATGAGAAAGATGAGGGAGAGATACGTTATTGATAACAATAAGGACTAATCTTAAAAAACTATATTATTATGGGAGAGCTAATTGATGCATTAAAAGCTGACTATACTGGCTCAGTTAATAAAAATGGATATTTTGACACCTATAGAAAAAATATCTTTAAAGGGGAGATGGACCCCAGTTTTCAAGAAATGTTTGATGAAGGTTCGGGTGGCGAATTGCATTCAAAGGCTGAGGCTGTTCACTCGTCATCCATGCTTTCGTATAATTTCTTTCATTGGATAGACGATAGTCATCCTTTTGAGTGGGATGGCGTCAAATACACTAAAGTGCTTTTTGAAGTAAAGATGAAAACCATAAAAGGTAGTCCAGCACCTGCCAATATGGATGTTCTATTAATAGATAAAGGTAAGAAGCATCTGTTGTTTATTGAATCGAAATTTACGGAATACACGGTAACAAGAGAGTTTAATTTTAAAAGAAGAAGTTACGAAAGAAGAGATAAATGGTATAATAAAGATATTGATTGGAACGAGATTGTGAAGTATGTTCCTGATAAGAAATATAAATATAAAGAAGGTGTTAAACAATTAATTACCCATCTCTTTGGTATTCATAGCCAATTCACAGAAGTAATATGTGACACATTTACGAAAAATGGAATAGATAACTTTAAATCAGTGGATTTGAAATTTATAACCCTAATATTTAAACCATCCAAGGAAAAATATACGGAGGAATATAATGCATATATGGATTATAAAAAGTTATTCGAGGACTTTGTTGGCAAAATCAAGAAAACAAATGGTTTGAAAGTGCTTCCCGAGTGGGTGTCATATTCGGAAATATGGGAGGAAATGAAAAAACAAGGCCAAATGCCCGAAGGCTTAGAGTATTATCTTGATGAGCGATATATGCGGTTTGCATAAGAATAATCTTAATAACGCGATAATCCACAAAAAACTGCTTCCTTCTGCGGCGTTTTTGCACAACAAACGGCAAAAACGCCGTTTTTGTGCTTTTTCAATCGTATATATATTATAGGGGCTGCAATGAAAAGAAATTCCCAATGATGTTTCACTATAATATATTTGTATATGGCATTACATGTTATTCGCGACGAAAAAGGTCGCATGGAGAAGATTCTGGACGATAAGGAGTATGATCGTCATCAAGCGAGAAAGGGATGCTTTCAGTTCCTGTTCTTTGTTGCTATTGTAGGTTTGACAATCTATGGTAGCGCCACACAGGAGTCGGATGATTCCTCAAAGGTCCAAACGGAGACTGTTGCAGAATCCGAAGAGACTGATG
>Ga0310697_10004254_pt1 | contig 14185 bp, 10 predicted proteins | sample 172DNAGHGlowgp2_FD_203883 | JGI IMG/M metagenome (GOLD analysis project Ga0310697, IMG submission 203883) | Sheep rumen microbial communities from Palmerston North, Manawatu-Wanganui, New Zealand - 1728 DNA GHGlow gp2 (v2) (version 2) | ecosystem: Host-associated > Mammals > Digestive system >...
ACCGCCTCGCGACGATGCTCGCGCCGATCTCGGAGGCGCCGTCGGACGGCATACCCCTGGACTCCATCTTGCGCGAGAGCGTCGGCGGCAGCTGCTTCAGCTACTGACGATATCCGTGCCATGTTGTAGAGGGAAAGCTCACTTTCGCCAGAAGGCGAGCCAAGCGGAGATAAACTGCTTGCGGAAGTCGTCGTTGAGAGTGAGGATGTCTGCCTCATCCATGGAGCGCGTGTCGACGAGCGCCTTCACGTAGTCGCGGCGGAGGTCGGCGAAGGGCTGGAAGCGTAGCTTGGGCGCGCCCTCCTCCAGGAAGTAGGCTATGGACCAGGCGAGGCGGTAGCGGGCGACGATTTCCTCCTGCGTGCCGCCGTAGAACTCGTCGTAGTCGAGCGAAAAGAACTCGGGAAGCATTTCCGCCAGCTCGTTGGCGTAGGCGTTCACGTAGGCGGCCGCTTCGGGGGCCTTGTCGAACACGACGTTCCCCTTGCGGTCGAGGTGCGAATGTTCGAACAGCTCGGCGTGTCCCTCGTTGAACCACGGGGCGGCGGTGACGAGCGCGGCCGCGTAGGCGAGGTGCTGGTGGAACGCCTCGTGCCAGACGGTCTGGAGCAGGCCCTGGGCGCCATCCGCGGGCAGGTAGAGGACCAGCTCGCGGTGGAGCGAGTCCCAGAGGGCGGCGGTCCACTTGTGCTGCACGCCGACATAGGCGAGGTATTCCTCGCGGGTGGCGAATACGCGCACGACGGCGATGTGGTTGGAGGCGGAGGAGAGGGGGGAAGGGGCGCATGCGGCGTAGGCGCGGCGCAGGCGCGGGAGGCTGTTGGTGAGGGCGGAGACGAAGGTGGCGCGGGAGGAGTAGTCGAGGTTGTCGATCACCACGACGTCTTCGGCGGAGGCGAAGTGCCAGTCGTCGTAGTTGGCGACGCTGGCGTGGACGGCTTCGCGCAGGAGATCCGATTCTGCTTGGCCGAACGCAGTTCGGCCATCAGGACTATCATGGGCAGGAATTGAGCTGGACTTTGAGGCGCGTGCGGAGGCGGCGGCTGATGTGCGCGGAGAGGGGGGGCGGGCGCGGGCTGAGGGGAGAGACACGTGGTCCAGGAAATCCTCGTCGAAGCGGCGGAACGCCTCGTCGGCCGGCTCGTCGGGGGCGGCGACGAGGATGGCGAGATACCAATCGGTGTTTTCGCCGCGTTCGGGGCTGCGGGGGCGGAATGCGGCGGCGAAGACATGGTCGTTGGTGGACGGATATGAGAAGAGCCTTGACATGTTGCGGCGCTGGGAGCGTCGCGGGCGGACGGGGCGGCCGAGGTCGACGGGCGAGACGGAGAAGACGGCCTCGTCGCGGTGGTCGGCGTTGTCCGGGTCGAAAGGGGTATAGGCCTGCCGGGCGAGGAAGTCGGCGCGTGTGCGGACGGTGCTGGGCGCGTCGTTGGGCGGGCGCTGGGCGAGGCGGGCGAGGTAGAAGACGTTGCCGGAGAGGTCGCGCCAGCGGCCGCGGACGGTCTGGGCGATCCAGAGGTCGAACGTGTCGAAGCGATCCTCGAGGCGGCGGTCGCCCTTGGAAGTGGTGACCATGAACGACTCCGCCTTGGGCAGCTCGAGCGGGGCCGACGTCGCGTTCGCGAGCGTAGGGACGGAGATGCCGAGGTCGGTGCGCCAGGCGGGGTCCGTGAAGCGGACGGCGGCCTCAGACGGCAGTGTTGCCGTCAGCGCCAGGGCGCCGGCCAGAATGTATGCACTCAAACGCATAGGTCATGTTGCTGCCGAGCAGGATGATCTGCCAGCTCATGTAGAGCCAGGCGAGGATGATTGGGACGAAGGCGAAGGAGCCGTACATGGCGTTGGACTTGGCGATGCCGACCTGCGCGATGGCGCAGATCTTCATCCAGCCGCCGAAGAGGATGGCGGTGATGATGCCGGCGTTGAGCGATGCGCGGAAAGGCACCTTGCGGTGCGGCATGAAGTTGAGGATGAACGTGAAGGCCGCGACCGTGAACGTGAGCGTGAAGGCGATCGAGAAAAGTCGGGAGTTGAGGACGGCCATGAGGGCGTCGCCGACCCACTTGGTGTAGGACGTTGCGCCGAGGGTGGCGTCGAGCGCGGCCTGAACGACGTGCAGTATCGGCATGGAGAGCGAAAGGGCCACGAGGAGCGGAAGCACGAGGGCGACGACTGCGTAGAGCAGGAACTTACGGAGGAACGGTCGTGGCGTGTCCACCTCCCAGACCTCGTTGAAGGCGTGCTCGACCATGCCGAACGTGGAGACGACGGTCCACAGCAGCAGAACCACGCCGACGATGCCCACCTTGCGCAGGTCAACCTTGGCGATGCGGTCGAAGATGTCGTTGGAGAGCTGGCGAGCCTGCCTTGCGAAATCCTGCGCGGCCTGGCGCTTGGCCTCGATCTGCTCTGGGGACTGGTTCTTCTTCATGAAATCAGGGAGCTTCTCGGGGCCCTTTTCGAAGTTGGCGATCATCTGGTCCATGGTGACGTTGATCTTTTCGCGGGCGAAGTCGCCTAGCCCGCAGGCGCGCGCCAGGAGGACGAGGAGGCATAGCACAGGCACCAGGGACATCAGCGAGTAGTAGGTGAGACCTGCGGCGTGGAGGGCGCAGCGGTGGCGGGAAAATCCGGATAGTGTGGCCTGGAAGAAGCGGAGCGCGCGCACGCCGAAGCGCTTGGCGCACGGGAGGGAGGAGTCGTCCTCCTCCCACACGCCGCCGGAGACGTATGCCTTGACCTGTTCGCACTTCTCCTTTACCTGTCCGTACCGGTTCCTTATCTTTTCTATTGGTGTCATGTGATGCCTTTTGCTGCCGCAGAAACCCCACCATATTACCACAGGGCGCGTCTGGGCGCAAGCGCGCACTCTTGCGCGGAGCGGCTACAGATGGTAGAATGGGCGGCGTCGGTCGCCAAAAGAAGAGCCGTCACATGTCAGGAGCATCACAAGAGCATTTCTTCTCTCCGTTCCAGGCGGAGTACCTGCGGGCCATGCGGGGCGGGCGGACGCGTCCGCCGGCGCGTCGTCCGCCGGCGTCCGTCTCGCTCGTGAGCCGGATGCCGCCGGTCGTATACCAGCAGGCGCTCAGGGGCACGTGCGTGGCGAGCGCGGTGACTGCGCTTCTCGAGTACTACGGCGACTGCAAGACGCGCCTTAGCGTGCAGTACCTCTATTCCGTGACGAAGGAGATGGAGCGTGACGGGATGGAGCGCAACCTGGCGCGGGTGCGCACTGGCGAGCCGCTCGATGCGGCGTTTGAGAGCGTCCTACACTCGCAGCTGCAGCAGTTGCGCCTGCTGGCGAAGGCGAACGGCGGCATGGACGCGCCTGCGGTGCAGCCGTACCTCCAGCGGTTCGAGGACGGCGTGCGCGCGCGGTTCGAGGAAGAAGGCGGAAGCCTGATGCGCAGCTGCTTCAAGGCGGTCGAGACCAAGGGCGTGTGCCGCCATGCGCTTTGGCCTTACGCTGCGGCGCCTGCGACGCCGGTGTTCGGCAAGCCGGAGACCGTCGCATACCCTCCGGGCACGCACGAGGACGCGCAGAAGCGGCGCATTCTCTCGGGACTCTACCTGCTTGGCACGCCGAACAACGTGGACGAGATTCGCGGCATCCTCGCGGGCGTGAACGGCCGGCGCCCGATGCCCGTGTGCGTGACGGTTGAAACCTTCGAGGGATGCGACGGCGGCACGTTCTCCTTCCCGGCGACGCGCGATGCCGACGGGCGGCTGGCGAGCGTTGCCGCATGGCATGGCCGGCACTGCCTGCTGCTGGCGGGTTACGCGGACGATGTGTCGTACGCGGGCGGGGGCTACTTCGTCGTGCGAAACAGCTACGGAGACGAGTGGGGGGAGGGCGGCTACGGAAAGATGCCGTACGCATACCTAGAGTGCTTCGCGCTGGAGGCGGGGACGATTCTACAGAACATGGTGGACTATGCGGGCGACGGCTACGACGGGATGAGGACGGTCTACGACCTTGACGGGCGTGTGCTGGCCAACCGGGCGGGACGGACCAGGCCGACGCGCAGGTTGCGTCCGTACACGTGGGCGAACGTGCTCGTGGCGGCGGCACTCGTGGCGGGCACCTGGCTCGTCGCCCACCGGATGCTGCAGCCGGAGCAGAAGCCTTTCGTGGAGGTGACGGTCTACGGCGCGGGTAACACCGGCGATGCCGGAGTGCTGCGGCCGTGGAACGTGAGGGGGACGCCGATAGACGGCGGGTACGTGTACATGCTGCCGGCCAGCGATCGCAAGGCCGTGGACGAGATACGCGCCATACTCGGCGGAATGGAGACGCTTCACGAGAAGCGCGGGAAGCCGCTCACGTACGACCTTCTCTCGCTCTTCCTGCTGAATGGTGACGATCATGCGGCGATCAGGCGGACGGTGGCGGAGTTCATCGGAGAGGGGTTCCCGGTGCGGATCCGGGGCGACGGCCCGGAAGGCCTGAGGGTGGCCACGCTGAACCCGCGAGGTCTCCGCAGAAAGCTGGAGAGCTCCTTTTCCGTAACGGAGGAGAAGGGGGCGATTCCGGTGCTTAAGCTCGGGATTGCAAATAAGCTCGGGATTGCAAATGCGATTGGAGAAAAGTAGCGAAGCCGCTCCCGGTTATGGTATAATACCCCCCATGAAAAACTCTGCAACCATTATCTCGCGAACGCTCGCGTTCCTGCTGTTGGGGCTCTTGTCCGGGTGCGCCATGTTCGGCGTAGTCAACAGGGTGCCGATGATCGAGGTCAAGAACGAGGCTGTGGCCGTCCAGCCCGGGACGGACATGTCGGCCGCCGTCCTAAGGGCCGCCATGGCGCGGCGGTGGTCGGCGACTGTCACGGCGCCGGACGTGGTCCGATGCCGCTTCGACGCGCGTTCGTGGAACATCGTCGTGGACGTGCGGCACGCGGGCGGGACGTTCTCGATCGACTACGTGAGCTCCGAGGGGCTGTTCTACCGTCCCGAGATGCGCGACATCCACAACACCTACAACAGGCAGGTCGAGGCGTTGAGCCAGCGCATCAAGCGGGAGGCGATGCGCGCTCCCGTCATAGTGGTGGCCCCTGCCGCGACGGCAGGCGTGGCCGCCGTGCCGGCCGCTTCTGGCGCGAAGCCGTACACGATCGAGTCCTTTGCGCGCGAGCCGGGCGACAAGTACGCGTACAGGTTCTCGCTGAAGCTCAGCGACGCGTCGTCGGCCGACCTGACGCTCTCACGCCGCATACAGGCGGACCTGCGCCAGTCTGTGCGCGACGACTACGTGGCGTCGTCGGGGACGAAAGATGCATCGACCCTGCAGATCGAGTTCCCGGAGTACGTGATAAGGGACGGGAGGGTTGTGGGGCGCGCCGTCGTGATGACCGTAGAGCTGATCGAGTTCGTGTACGACCCGGTGACGGCGCACGGGCGCCTGGCGGTGAAGGTGAACCCCCAGCAGTACGAGACGACGCGCCAATGGGTGCGGAACAACATCGCCACGCTTGCGAAGGACAAGAACGCGAACATCCTTAGCGCGCTTTCAGGAAAGCCGCGCTTCACCATCGGGCGAGAGATCCTGCGCGACGACAACGTGCTTGAGGTCGAGTTCCACGCCGGCGAATGACGATTCCCAAAAAAGTAAGAAAAGAAAAGGAGAATGACAGATGAAGGGCGTAACTAGAATCCTCGTCCCAGCCATTATGGCGGCGGCGCTTTGCGGATGCAGCACCTACTACAAGGAAGCGGTGAGGGCGCGTCAGGACGTCCTGTCTGGCGCCGGGAATTTCGCCATGGACCGGGCCGCCCGAATGGCGGACAGCACGGTGAACAAGAAGCTCGGAAGCCTGGAGCTGGGGCGGCTTAAGATGCTGCAGGGCGACTTCGCGGGCAGCTCGGCCGTGCTGGGGCCCCAGCTCGAAGAGCTTTTCGACGAAACGAACGAGGGGCCTGTGCTGAAGAAGGGGCAGATCGCGGGCAACATCCTGGCGAGCACGCTTGGCGACGACAGGGCCATTCCGTACGAGCTGCCGGCGTTTGAGCTGTTGCTTGGCCTTCAGTACCAGGCCGTCAACTCTCTTGCGCTCGGGCAGCGGGACAACGCGCGCGTCTACCTTCGGCGCGCCACGGCCGTCCAGGAGCAGCTGAAGGAAGAGTACGGCAAAGACATCTATGGCGGATCGCAGCAGTCGGCCGAGGACGAGGTGAAGGCGGCCGCGAACGCGAAGAACGCGGCAACGGCCTCAAGCCAGATCACCTCGCAGATCGCGCCGGTGGCGGACCTGGTGCGCGCGTCGTACGAGAACGCGCTCGCGTGGTACCTGATGGGGCTGTTCTTCTCAAAGGAAAACGACGCGTCGAACGCCGCGCTCGCCTATCGCGAGGCGGGGCGCATCTGCCCGGCGATCCTGCCGCTCGCCACCGCGCCTGCGGGCGGGCAGGACGTGATCGTGGTGTACGAGGAGAGCCTGGTCGACATGCGCGTGCCGGTCAAGATACCGCTTCCGTTCGGCGGCACGATCTGGTCGATAGACTTCCCGACATACACCGCCCAGGCGTACCCGCCGTCGCCGATGGCGGTGGAGGTAGGGGGAATCCAGGCCGCGATGTGCGTGCCGGTCGTCAACGTGCAGGCGCTCGCCTACCGCGACCTCAAGGACCGGATACCCGGCATAGCCACGCGCAACGTGACGCGGGCCGCCGTGAAGATCGCCGCCCAGCAGGTGGCCAACCACGTCAACACCGGCAACGCCTACGCGAACCTCGCGCTCAGGCTGGGAGTGCTGCTGTACAACGTCACCAGCACCGCGGTCTCGGAGGCCGACACCCGCGCTTGGCAGACGGTGCCGGAGCATGTCCAGCTCGCGCGGCTGGCGCTGCCGCCGGGCAAGGACCGCCTTACCGTGCGCAACGCGCGCACCGGGATGGCGTGCGAGGTTGCCGTGCCGCACGACGGCGGCACCAAGATCGTCTGGATATCCGACGCGTTTGGCTTCGCCTCGGCAACCGTCCTGACCGTAGGCGCCAACAGTGCGCCCACCTGGACGAAAATATCGTCGCTGCTTGTCAGATGACGGATTCCATTCCCCCTAGCACAAACAGAACCTTCCTAAAACACGAACAGAAACGGAGAAACAGAAATGAAGAAACTGATGACAGGTATGATGGTGCTGGCCTCTGTTGCCGCCTGCGCGGCCGTGGCTACGGTCCAGCAGATAGAGCCGGGCGTCCGGCCCGTCTACAATTCCGGCACCGGCGTGATGCCGGCGGGCGCACAGGAGGCGATTCCGAGGGCCAATCGCCAGATCGCGAAGGACCGTACGCGGGGCGTGGGCCTTACGCCGGTCATGCTCAGCCTCGTCACGCCCATCCAGGTGCCGGGGCCCGAGTTCGACGTCGGCGGGCTGCGGATCAACGTCCTCTACGGGCGCTGCTGCAACTTCGACGGGCTTGACGTCGGTCTCATCGGCGTGGCGGACAACCACGCGAACGGCTGGCTCTGCAACTGGCTCGTGAACTACGCGACGGGCGACGGCCTAGGCCTCCACACCGGCGCGGTCAACTACTTCGGCGGCGACTTCAAGGGCTGGCAGATCGGCCTCGCGAACTGGATCGACTCCGGCGACATGTTCCAGATCGGCCTGTACAACGGCGGGTACGACGTGCAGGGCCTGCAGATCGGCGTGATCAACACCGCCAACAAGATGCAGGGCCTGCAGATCGGCCTCGTCAACATCATCTCCAACTCCGACCTCTCGTTCTTCCCGATCGTCAACGGGTACTTCTGATCGGCCGGACGGATTGAAACCATAAGAAGAAAGGAAAACGAAAATGAAGCAGAAGCAGACAATGATAGCGGTCGCCGCCATGCTTTGCGCAGCGGTGTTCGGCCAGACGGCAGTCACCCAGGCGACCGGGGTCCAGACGGTTTCCGAGGTCGAGTCCCGCAAGGCATCGACAGACCTTGAAGCGTTCAAGGCGCGTGTGGCGGCGTCGCATCCCGGCCTTGACGTCGTAAAGGTGGAGGAGGACGTGGTGCGCCGCGCCGTGCTGGCGCCGCCTCCGCCGCCTCCGCCGACGAAGCCCCCGGTGATGGCCATCTTCGTTAAGAACCACACGAAGACGGCGTCGAAGGACGACTATTCGAACGCATACCGGAACCCCAACTCCACCGTCCCGATCATGGACGACCAGGTGGACGGCATCCGCGACCGGCTGGCGGCGGAGGTCTCCGGCCTGGACTTCGTAATCATGGACTCGGCGGAGATCGGCGCCGCGTTCAACCGCTACAAGATCACGACCGCCGAGGAGCGCGCCGGACTCATCGCCGGGCTCTTCACGGGCGGCAGCGTGACGCGCGTGGCGCAGATGCTCGGCGCGGACTACATCCTCACGGCGTCGATCGTGGGCGCGTCCCAGATGCGGCGCACGGCCGGCGACCGCGGCGTTACGATCTACACGCTCCGCATGGCGACGAAGGTGCTGGACGCCACCACCGGCGGCAGCATCTACGGCAAGAACTGGTCGAACAAGCGTCCGGTCCCGATGGGCAACAGCGACGACGCGATGGCGATCTACGACGACCTGATCGACATGTGGGTGCAGGACACGGGCCGCGACCTGGCCGAGGCGCGTCCGCGCTGGCGCGCGCCGACGGCCTACGCCGGTGCGATGGTTCCCTTTACAGTCACCACGACCATCGACGCGATGATCGCGCCGCTGGCGACCACGGTGGACGCCTCCAAGGCGGTCAAGGAGGAGCTGCGCGTAGTTGCGGGCGGGGTCACGGTAGAGGTTGACGGGGCGACGGTAGGGTCGTCCGGCGGCACCTTCCATGCGCGTCCCGGCCTCCATCAGCTGCGCGTGACCCGCCAGTGGATGACGCCGTGGACGGGAACCGTCAACATCCAGTCGGGCGCCGTGTTCAACGTCGCTCTGGAGCTGTCCGACGAGGGCTTCCGCCACTACAAGAACAAGGAAAGCCTGCGCGCCGAGCTGGCCCTGGCCTACGCCGAGGCGGCTTTCCGCCGCGGCTGCCGCGTGAACTTCAACACGGAGAACTGGCAGACCGTCACATGGGCGCCGGGCGCGGACGCGACATCCGTCTCGTCCTCCACGCTCGTCCAGCCGACGACGGTCGTGACGCCCTCCGCCCCGACCGGGCAGTCTCCGCAGACCCAGACGCCAGCTGTCAAGTAAACTCTAAACCAAGAAAGGAACACTCAAATGAAGATTCTAGCAACAGCCCTGTCCGTCGCGCTCGCCGGCGCCATCTTCACGGGATGCCGCACCACGGCCGGCACGTCGGTTGTCCTCAACCACAACAACGGCAGCTCGCTGATATGCGAGGGCAACACCCGCCTCCACAACAACATGGCGGTTACCGCCGTAACCTACGACAAGGTGCCGAACGGACTCAACCGCGCCAACTTCCAGCTGTCATCCCTCGTCCAGAGGGACCAGCACCTGGAGTACCGTATCGCGTGGTTCAACTCGGAGGGCATGGAGATCGACGCCGACACGCGCACGTACCGTCCGCTCATCCTCCACGGACTCGATGCCGTCACGGTGACGGGGGTCGCCAACAGCCCGGCGGCGGTCACCTCCCGCCTTCGCGTGCGCGAGGTGCGGTCGCTTTATTGATGAAAACCTGACAAACAGCCATTCCTACAACAAAGGAGATTACAGATGAAAGCAAACATCAGCTATTTCGCCGGCATTGCCATGCTCGCAGTGTTCACCGGTTGCGTCTCGGGGCCTGGCCCCGTAGTCGTCGGAGGGGCGAATGACTTCGGCCGGTTGTCGACGAAGATCGAGCCCCAGGACATCCGCTTGACGGTGGAGCACATGACGGAGTCGCTCCTCTCGGATTCCGGCGTCCTTGACATGACCAAGGGCGAGAGGCCGATCCTGGACATCGAGCCCATGAAGAACAAGTCGCAGATGATCGTGGACATGAAGAGCATCACGGATTCCGTGCGCATGAGGCTCATCCGCTCGCGCAAGTTCCGCTTCGTGGACCGTTCGACGTCCGGCGCCGACATCACCATCATGGACGAGCAGGCCCAGCTGGGTCTGACGGATCAGCGCAAGGCGATCAGGCCCGGGCAGCAGAGCGCCGCGCAGATGTACCTGACGGGCGAGCTCACCGAAATGTCCCAGCGCGTCGGCAGGACGGTAGACCGCTACTACAAGTTCTCAATGATCCTCAAGGATCTGCGGTCCGGCGAGATCGTCTGGGCCGACGAGAAGGAGATCCAGAAGCGGACCGACCGGCCCCTGCTCTGATCTGACGGAACGTGGCGATGGGACGGGAACGGAAGGGTTTCGGTTTCGCCGGGGACATGGCGGTCGGATGTCTGCTGGACATCGTCTTGGTGACCTGCTTTGCCCTCGCGGTAGGAGAGGATAGGCTTGCAAGCGCGTTCGCCTACGCAATCGTACTCTCCGTTCCCGTCTGGGGCCTGCGCTGGCTCCTTAGCCATTTCGGCATGCTGGACGGCTGGTGCGGGCGTCTGCTCGGACCGGCCGTTCTCGTAGGCGCAATGCTGTTGTCCGTGTTTTGCCCGATCAAGACAGAGGACAAGCCTGGCGCCGGACAGAATGTCAACGCCGCGCAGATCGCCGGCGATGCGGGCGGGCACGGCAGTTTCACGAACAACCTTCCGCACTGGGAGCTGCCGCCTCCGCCCGGAATACGTTATACGCCGGCCTCCACCAACGAGGTGTCCGTGGAAGAGGCGCTGGCCGAGCTTGAGGGGATGGTCGGCCTCAAGCCGGTGAAGGCGGAGGTTTCGCGGTTCGTCAAGTTCGTGCGCGTGGCGCAGCAGCGCAAGGCGGCCGGGCTCAAGGTCGCGCCCGTCTCCTACCACATGGTTTTCACCGGCAACCCCGGCACGGGCAAGACGACCGTCGCGCGCATAATGGCGAAGATATACAAGGCGCTCGGTGTGGTGAAGAACGGGCACCTCGTGGAATGCGACCGAGGCGGGCTCGTGGCCGGGTACACGGGCCAGACCGCCATCAAGACGGGGCAGGTGATAGATTTCGCGCTCGACGGCATCCTCTTCGTGGACGAGGCGTACGCGCTCGTGAACGGTCCGCAGGACACCTACGGCGACGAGGCCATCTCGACGCTTCTGAAGCGCATGGAGGACGACCGCGACCGCCTGGTGGTGATCGTGGCCGGATACACGCACGAGATGAAGCGGTTCATCGACGCCAATTCCGGCCTCGCGTCGCGGTTCAACCATTACGTGGAGTTTCCGGACTACACGGCGGACGAGCTGGCGGCGATGTTCCGCATGAACGCGAAGAAGAGCCAGTACGTCCTCGCCCCTGACGTGGAGCGCGACCTGGGCGCGTTCATCGCGGCCATGACGGCCAACCGGGACAGAAAGTTCGGCAACGGGCGCTGGGTGCGCAACCTCTTCGAGCAGGCGGTGGCGCACCAGGCGGAGCGCGTGGCCGATATCGCGAATCCTACCCAGGAACAGCTGATGACGATAGAGATGCGCGACATCGGCGAGATGGGGAAGGGGAAGGCCGGGCTCGGCGCGGCAGGCCTGGAGCGCACTCCGCCGCCCGGCATCCGCTACATGCCGGCGACCACCAACGATGTCACCGTGGAAGGGGCGCTCGCGGAACTGAACGGGCTCGTCGGCCTCAAGCCCGTGAAGGAGGAGGTGGCGAAGTTCGCGTCGTTCGTGCGCGTGGCGCAGCAGCGCAAGGCGGCCGGGCTCAAGGTCGCGCCCGTCTCCTACCACATGGTTTTCACTGGCAACCCCGGCACGGGCAAGACGACCGTCGCGCGCATCATGGCGAAGATATACAAGGCGCTCGGTGTGGTGAAGAACGGGCACCTCGTGGAATGCGACCGAGGCGGGCTCGTGGCCGGCTACACGGGGCAGACAGCCATAAAGACCGGACAGGTGATCGACTTCGCTCTCGACGGCATCCTTTTCATCGACGAGGCGTACTCTCTCGTGAACGGCCCGCAGGACACCTACGGCGACGAGGCGATCTCGACGCTCCTGAAGCGCATGGAGGACGACCGCGACCGCCTGGTGGTGATCGTGGCCGGATACACCGAGGAGATGAAGAAGTTCATCGACGCCAACTCCGGCCTGGCCTCGCGCTTCACGCACTACGTGGAATTTCCTGACTACACCGCCGAGGAGCTGGCGGCGATGTTCCGCATGAACGCCAAGAAGAGCCAGTACGTGCTCTCCGCTGACACGGAGAAGTGGCTTGATCCTTTCATTCGCGTGCGTACCGCCAAGCGCGACCGCAAGTTCGGCAACGGACGCTGGGCGCGGACGCTCTTCGAGGAGGCCGTTTCCCGCCAGGCAATGCGCGTGGGCAAGATCGAGAATCCGACCCCGGAGCAGCTCAAGACGCTCATAATGAAGGACGTGGGCATCAAGCTAAAGGACCCCGAATCCTCGAAAGAGGACTAGCGCAAGCGACGGCGGCGCGAGATATGGTATAATATTCGCTTCCGACAAAACAAGGAGCGAATATGACACGCAAAACTATGACGGTTGCGACCGGGTTGGTCGCACTTGTGGCGAACGCCGAACTTATGCTTACCCCTTGGGGCGAGAAGGTGACGGATGCGAACGCATGGCGGGACTATCCGCGTCCGCAGATGGTCCGTTCAAACTGGACCAACCTGAACGGCAAGTGGGACTATGCGATCACCGACATCGGCAAGACGGACGCACGCCCCGAGAAATGGGACGGCAAGATCCTCGTGCCATTCGCACTTGAAGCCCCGCTCTCCGGCTGCAACGGCAAGCTGCTCGAGCCGCACCAGTACCTCTGGTACACGCGCAAGATCAACCTCGACCCGAAGCCGGGCGAGAAGATTCTCCTGCACTTCGGCGCGGTCGACTTCCGCGCGATCGTGTACCTCGGCCACGACGAGGTGGGCTGCACGCCGCACGAGGGCGGACAGCTTCCGTTCACGGTCGACCTCACGCCATACGCGAAGAAGGGCGAGAACACGCTCACCGTGCTCGTGTGGGATCCGACCGAAGATTTTGTGAACAGTTGCGGCAAACAGTCGTTCAAGCCCCACGCCTGCTTCTACACCCGCATGAGCGGTATCTGGCAGACCGTGTGGATGGAGACCGTCCCCGAAAAGCACATCGCCGACTACGACGTCGTCCCTGACATCGACAAGGGCGAGGTGACGCTTACCTTCAAGGTCTGCGGCCTCAAGTACGCCGACGCGGGCTTCTGGGGGCCGGACAAGGGTAAGGTCGAGATCCTCCAGGACGGAAAGTGCGTCGCCTGCGAGTCCTTCCTTCCGGGCGAGCCCTGCACGATCAAGATGCCGACGGACTTCAAGTTGTGGTCGCCGGAAACCCCGAACCTCTACGACTTCACCGCGAAGTTCGGCAAGGACGAGATCAAGGGCTACTTCGGCATGCGCAAGTTTGAGAAGCGCAAGGATGCGAAGGGCGTCCTTCGCTTCTTCCTCAACAACAAGCCGTACTACGTGATGGGCACGCTCGACCAAGGGTGGTGGCCGGATGGCCTCCTCACGCCGCCCTCGGAGGAAGCGATGGCGTTCGACATCCAGACGCTCAAGGACTGCGGCTTCAACGCGATGCGCAAGCACATCAAGGTTGAGCCACTTCGCTACTACGCGCTCTGCGACAAGATGGGTCTCCTGCTCCTCCAGGACATGCCCAGCACCACCCACAGCTCCATCCCGAGCCACAATTGGTCGCTGGCGGAGGATCCTTTCCATTGGCAGACAGTGAAGGGCTACAGCCTCTATCGCGAGGAGCTGAAGGGCCTCGTGGACCTTCTCCGCAAGGTGCCGTCGATCGTCATCTGGGTGCCCTACAACGAGGGCTGGAGCCAGCACGATCCGGTTCTCACGCACACGACGTTCGACTTCGTGAAGAAGTACGACCCCACTCGCCTCGTGGACGGTCCGTCCGGCTGGTGCGACTTCGAGGGCGGCTCCACGTTCCAGCGCGACAAGAAGGGCCGTACAACCACGCAGCACCTTCCCACCGACAAGTGCGAGGCGGCCGACATCGTCGACTACCATGCGTACCGTGGTCCCGCGATGCCGCCCGTGAACACGCGCCGCGTGAGCTTCCTCGGCGAGTTCGGCGGCCTCGGACATCCAGTCGCCGGGCACATCTGGCGCGAGTTCGACCAGGGCAAGGTCCTTGGCGAGAAGACCTGCAGC
>Ga0310697_10004255_pt1 | contig 14182 bp, 12 predicted proteins | sample 172DNAGHGlowgp2_FD_203883 | JGI IMG/M metagenome (GOLD analysis project Ga0310697, IMG submission 203883) | Sheep rumen microbial communities from Palmerston North, Manawatu-Wanganui, New Zealand - 1728 DNA GHGlow gp2 (v2) (version 2) | ecosystem: Host-associated > Mammals > Digestive system >...
CATCGCCAACGAGACCTATGGCAACCTATATATCTTCGACGAGACGGGCTACCTCTACGTCTACGGCCTCGGCGAGAAGCAGGTCGCTTCCAACGACCAATCCTTCTCCAAGCTGGGCCTGAAGGCGGGCGACAAGATCACGATCATGACCCTGCGCAGCGAGCACAACGGCCTGATCGAGGCCGGCGGCCAGACCCCTGCCTATCTCGTGTCCAAGACGGCAGGGGAGTACAAGCTGGGCCGCAAGGTTGCCTCCACGACGGCGAAGTGGATGGAACTCCCGGCCACGTCCGCTACGGACGGTCAAGACCTCCTGATCCACAGTTTCCCGGACGGCAGCCGCAACTATGCCGCCTACTGGGACTACAAGAACCTCGTGGCGTCCTGGGTGGCCTATCCGATCTGCGCCGGCAACATCGGCTCGAACGGCGGCCGCACGGATTCCTTCTCGCTGGATCCGCTCCTGCCGCGCGACAAGCAGCCGTATCTCCCGTCCGCGTTCAAGACCGGCAACGTGACCGGTTCCTATGACCGCGGCCACCAGATCCCGTCCGCGGACCGGCTCGACTGGCGCGTGAACCTCGAGACCTTCTTCGGCACCAACATGACCGCGCAAGACAACGGCCTCAACGGCAATGCCTGGGGTTCCCTGGAGAACAAGGTCCGCACCTGGGCCAAGAATTCCGCCACGGACACCCTGTATGTCGTGACGGGCTGCACCGGCGCCGACGTGGCCGCGAAGTACGTGCTGGACTATGACGAGAAGCACATCGCCATCCCGGCCGGCTACTACAAGGCCCTGCTCCGCCTGTCCAAGGACGGCAAATACGCCGCGGTGGGCTTCTATTTCGACAACGTTGCCAACAATACCACGGGCTTCAAGAACATCTCCATGAGCATCGACGACCTGGAGAAGAAGGTCGGCGTGGATTTCTTCGTCAACCTGCCCGCCGACGTCCAGAAGACCGTCGAAGCGCAGGACCCGAAGAGCGAGAACTGGTGGTGGAACAATTGATACCCCTGGATATGTGTCATCGACAAGGAACCGCTCAGCGCGGTTCTTTTTTTTGTTTTGAATGTAATAAATTATTATTACATTTGTAGAAAACGCTTCACGGATGTCTTCCATCTATTTTGAGGAAAAGGGACCGGCATTATTGGAAAAGATCGGGATGAGCAAGGCGGAGTTCGCCAGGCAGATGGGTGTGCAACGTCAGAACGTGAACGCCCTTTTCAAGAGTAAGAATGTCGGGACGATCCGCCGGGCCTCCGAGGTATTGCACGTCCCGTTCGAATTATTGATCGGCTATCCGGAGGAGCAAGCCCTTCCGGAGAAAACCGGAGATATGGAGGAGCCGGGGTGCAGCGTCGCGCCTGGGGATATGACGACGGCGGAACTCCGTTCCATTGAAGACAGGATCCGCACGATACGTAACATGCAAGTGATCCTGGATGCGGATATAGCAGAATTGTATGGCGTGGAGACCAAACGTTTGAACGAGCAGGTAAAGCGTAACAAGTCGCGTTTCCCGCAAGATTTCATGTTCCAGCTTTCCTCGGACGAGGACGGATACTTGAAGTCGCAAAATGCGACTTCAAGTTGGGGAGGGCGCCGGACAAGGCCCTTTGCTTTCACCGAACTGGGTGTTGCGATGCTGAGCAGCGTCCTTACGTCTGAGGTCGCGATCCAGGTAAATGTGAAGATAATGAGGGCATTTGCCCAGATGAGACGTTTCCTGGCCTCCAATAGCCACCTCTTCCTGCGCTTGGATGATTTGGAGTATAAGATTGCCTCCACGGACTTGAAAGTGGAGAGACTGTATGGAATGCTCGAAGCGCGGAAACTGACAGCAGAGCAGGGCATATTTTATGACGGTCAGATCTTTGATGCATATGTGTTTGTCAGCAGTCTGATCCGTTCGGCAGAACGGGAGATTCTCTTGGTTGACAATTATGTCAATGACGAAGTGCTGACCATGCTGGACAAGCGAGCGCCCGGAGTCCGTGCGACCATCTGTACAAGGCAGATATCTTCGCAGTTGCGCTTGGACCTGAAGCGTCACAATGCGCAATACCCGGCGGTGGCAGTGAAAGAGTTCGGGGCGTCCCATGACCGGTTCCTCGCCATAGATGATACGGTATACCATGTCGGAGCTTCGCTCAAGGATTTGGGACGGAAATGGTTCGCTTTTTCCAGGATGGAGGACTTGAAACCAGTCGACCTGTTGGCAAAGATGTAAAAAATCCGTACCTTCGAAGGATATGAAATTTTTGAAGCAAATAGCCATGCTGTGCATGCTGGCCCTGCTGGCCGGCTGCGCGGCACCGATCCCCGACGATGCGTACGTGGTCGGGTTCTACAATGTGGAGAACCTCTTCGACGCCGAGCATGACCGGGGCAAGAGCGACCAGGCGTTCCTGCCGGACGGCGAGAACAACTGGACGCAGGAGAAATACGAGAAGAAGGTCTCCAACATGGCCCGGGTGATCCAGGCGATGTCTGAGAAGAATGGCCGCTGGCACAGCATCCTGGGCCTCGCGGAGGTCGAGAACGACCGCGTCCTGGAGGCCCTCGTGGCCGATCCGCAGATCGCGGAGGCCGGCTACGAGTTCGTGCATTTCGAGGGCCCGGACGTGCGCGGCATCGACTGTGCGCTGCTCTACCGGCCCGCGCAGTTCAAGGTCCAGGAGACCCGCACGCTGCCCTATGATTTCAACACCAAGGGCGGGATCGTCTTCGAGAAGACCCCGGAAGAGCAGCGCGCCTTCAAGACGCGCGACGTGCTCTTCGTGCGCGGCCTGCTGGACGGCACCCCCTTCGCCATCTACGTGTGCCACTGGCCTTCCCGCACCGGCAACAAGGGGTCCGACCTGCGCTGCCGCGCCGCCGAGATCGTCTACGACGACATCCAGGCGCTGGAGAAGAGCCACCCCGGCATCAGGGTGGTGGTGATGGGCGACATGAACGACAACCCCGAGGACGAGTGCATGAGCGTGTGGCTCCACGGCCGCGAGACCATCGAGGAGATGCAGGAGGGCGACCTCTTCTCTCCGTTCCTGCGCATGCACAAGGACGGCTTCGGGTCCGAGGAGTACCACGGCGAGTGGAACATCTTCGACTGCATCTTCGTCAACGGCGCCCTGGCCGCCCCCACCGACGGCGGCCTCCGCATCCAGAAGAGCGACGCCTTCCACTACGGCTACATCTTCGACCCGCCGTTCCTGACCCAGCAGGAAGGCCGCTACGCCGGCACGCCCAAGCGCACCCTGTCCGGCGGGCAGTTCATGGACGGCTACTCAGACCATTATCCGACGTATATAATCCTCAGTAAATAAATGAAAAAAATCCTGACCTTCGCGGCCATCATCCTCGCTATGACAGCCTGCAACAAACGCGAAAACCCCTTCCTGACCGAATGGGACACCCCGTACGGCATCCCGCCGTTCGAGCAGATCCTTCCCTCCGACTACATCCCCGCCATCCAGGCCGGCATCGCCCAGCAGAACGCCGAGATCGACGCCATCACCGCCAACCCGGATGCGCCCACCTTCGAGAATACCATCGTCCCGCTGGAACTCTCCGGCCGGATCCTTGCGAAGGTCTCCGGCGTCTTCTACAACGTCACCGAGACCGACCGCACTGACGAGCTGAGCGCCGTCGAGGAGGAAGCCATCCCCCTGATGAGCGAGCACTCCGACAACATCTCCTTCAACAAGGCGCTCTACAACCGCGTGGCCGCCGTCTACCACGGCGATCAGAGCGGGCTCACCCGCGAGCAGCAGATGGTGCTCAAGAAGCATTTCGAGAGCTTCGAGCGCGAGGGCATCGGCCTGCCGGAGGAGCAGCAGGCGCGCCTGCGCCAGATCAACGCCGACATCGCCACCAAGACCCAGAAGATCGGCAACAACATCCTCGCCGAGTCCAACGACTTCAAGGAGAAGTTCGGCTTCAGCGTGTCCGCCTATCCCGACAAGATGACGACCACGGAGGACCGCGAACTCCGCCGCCAGTACAACGAGGCCTACACTTCCCGCGGCCACCGCGGCAATGAGTTCGACAACCGCCAGCTCCTGCTGGAGGTGCTCGACCTGCGCGCCGAGAAGGCGAAGATCCTGGGCTATCCCAACGCCGCGTCCTACATCCTCGCCAACAAGATGGCGGGCGACCCGGAGACGGTCGACAACTTCCTCGCCGGCATCATGGAGGCCGCCGTGGCCCGCGCCAAGGCCGAGCGGACCGAGCTGCAGGCCATGATGGACCGTGACGTCAAGGCCGGCAAGCTCCCGGAAGGCTCCCGCATCGAGCCCTGGGACTGGTGGTACTACGCCGAGAAGGTCCGCCAGGAGAAATACGACCTGGACGAGGCCCAGACCAAGCCCTATTTCCAGATTGACAGCGTGCGCAACGGCGTCTTCACCAACGCCCACATCCTCTACGGGGTGAACTTCGAGCCCCTCACGGACGTGCCCGTCTACAACCCCGAGGTCAAGACCTACAAGGTGACCGCCGCCGACGGCTCGCTGCTCGGCATCTTCACGACCGACTACAAGCCCCGCTCCAGCAAGCGCGGCGGCGCGTGGATGAACAACATCCGCGACCAGTATTTCGATGCCGACGGCAAGGAAGTGCGCCCGATCATCGTCAACGTCTGCAACTTCTCCGACGACTACCTCAGCATCGACGAGGTGGAGACCGCCTTCCACGAGTTCGGCCACGCCCTGCACGGCCTGCTCACCCAGTGCCACTATCCGTCCGTGAGCGGCACCAGCGTGACCCGCGACTTCGTGGAGATGTTCTCCCAGTTCAACGAGAACTGGGCCTTCCAGCCTTCGATGCTCGCGAAATACGCCAAGAACGCCCAGGGCGAGCCGATCCCGGCCGAGCTGGTCGAGAAGATCCTCGCCGCGAAGAAGTTCAACCAGGGATTCATGACCACGGAGCTCTGCGCCGCCTCGATCCTGGACATGCGCTGGCATGAGCTGGAGAGCACCAAGGGCGTGGATATCGACGCCTTCGAGCAGCAGGTCGCCGAGGAGATCGGCCTGATCCCCGAGATCACCTACCGCTACCGCTCGACCTACTTCAACCACATCTTCTCCAGCGGCTACTCCGCCGGTTACTACGGCTACCTCTGGGCCGAGGTCCTGGACAAGGACGCCTTCAGCATCTTCGAGGCCTCCCCGGACGGACCGTATGACCTGGAGCTCGCGAAGAAGTTCAAGCAGACCTTCCTGGAGAAGGGCGGCTCCGAGGAGCCGATGACGCTCTACAAGAGCTTCGCCGGCCGCGAGCCGGACTCGCAGGCCATGCTTCGCGGTCGAGGACTGATTGACTGACAAACACTTATAGGATGAAGAAGCTTTTCATTGGCGCCCTGTTGCTCTCGCTGAGCCTGGGCGCCTTTGCGCAATATCAGCGCGAAGCCGGCGCCGTGACGGTCAATCTTTCTTCGCCATCTCTGAAAAAGTCGTTATCTTTGCAGACTCGATAGTAAATGACACAAGATATGAACCGCAAAGTACTTCTGATGATCCTCGACGGTTGGGGCGAGGGCAAGCATGATTATTCCAACGCCATCTGGGCGCAGGGCACGCCGGTCATCGACGGGCTGCGCGCCAAGTATCCGTACGGCCACCTGCAGGCCTGCGGCGAGTACGTCGGCCTGCCCGACGGGCAGATGGGCAACTCCGAGGTCGGACACATGAACCTCGGCGCCGGTCGCGTGGTCTACCAGGACCTCGTCAAGATCAACATGGCCGTGCGCGAGCACAAATTCCTCGACAACGCCGAGATCAAGGCGGTCTACGACTACGTCAAGACCTCCGGCAAGAAGCTCCACCTGATGGGCCTGACCTCCCACGGCGGCGTACACTCCTCCCTGGACCATGTCTATGAGTTCCTGCGCGTAGCGAAGGAATACGGCCTGGAGCAGGTCTACGTCCATGCCTTCATGGACGGCCGCGACACCGACCCGCACAGCGGCAAGGGCTTCCTCGAGGAGCTCGAGCAGAAGATGGCTGAGACCACGGGCAAGATCGCTACCGTGTGCGGCCGCTTCTACGCGATGGACCGCGACAAGCGCTGGAACCGCGTCAAGGAGGCCTACGACCTGCTGGTCGAAGGCAAGGGCGCCGCGTTCGAGAGCGCCATCGACGGCATCCAGGCGTCCTACGACGCCGACGTGACCGACGAGTTCGTCAAGCCGATCGTGATCACCAAGGACGGCCAGCCCCTCGCCAAGGTCGAGGAGGGCGACGCCATCATCTTCTACAACTTCCGCAACGACCGCGCCCGCGAGCTCACGACCGTGCTGACGCAGAAGGACATGCCGGAAGAGGGGATGCACACCCTCCCGCTGTACTACTGCTGCCTCACCCCGTACGATGCCTCCTTCACCGGCGTGCATATCCTCTTCGACAAGGAGCTGGTGAACGATACCCTCGGCGAGACCGTCTCCAAGGCCGGCAAGCGCCAGCTGCGCATCGCCGAGACGGAGAAGTACGCCCACGTGACCTTCTTCTTCAACGGCGGCCGCGAGCTGCAGTTCGAGAACGAAGACCGAATCCTGGTGAACTCCCCGAAGGTGCCGACCTACGACCTGCTGCCGCAGATGAGCGCCCCCGAGGTGGCCGAGAAGCTGATCGACAAGATCAATTCCGAGGTCGAGGACCTCATCATCCTCAACTTCGCCAACGGCGACATGGTGGGCCACACGGGTGTCTACACGGCCGTGACCAAGACGGTCGAGTGCATCGACAAGCTGGTGGGCAAGGTGGTGGACGCCGCGATCGCACACGACTACGTGGTGCTGCTGACCGCCGACCACGGCAACGCTGATTATGAGGTCAACCCGGACGGCACGCCCAACACGGCGCACTCCCTCAACACGGTCCAGTTCGTCGTGATCAACGCCGGCGAGGCCGTGAAGGAAGTGAAGGACGGCGCGCTCTGCAATGTCGCGCCTACGATCCTGAAACTGATGGGAATCCCGCAGCCCGCCGCGATGACCGCCGAGCCGCTGATCTAAAACCGCTTTTTAGGAGTAAGAACCTTTTTGAGGCCTCGGACCAGTCCGAGGCCTATTTCGCTCCAGGCGAAGTAGGGCGTGACCTGCCGGAGGGCCGTCGAGGCCAGGTTGGCCGGCTTGAGGCTCTGCTGCAGGCCGTGGAGGTCCCGCTCGACGCTCTTGCCGAGCTTCTTGCGGGCGCTGCTGGCCTGCTTGATGGCGGCGTCCAGCTCAGCCGCCGTCCGGATCTTGCCGTACGGGTTACTCTTCTTCGGGGTCATAGAAAACATCGATAAAGAGTTTGACGAAGAGGTCCTTGAAGAGCCGGCTCCGGGCGGCCCACAGGATGGCCAGCGCGATGAGGAAGACGCCAGCGACGATGAGCGTGCCCCAAGGGGCGCCCAGCAGGCCGTTGAGCCACTGGAGCAGGGCCAGGGCCAGCAGTCCAAGCGCGATGGCGAGGACCGCGATGATCAGCAGGTAGGCCAGCGTCTGTCCCAGGGCGGTGGAGAGCCCGCGGGTGGCCTTGAGCTTGGCCTCGTCGAGGCGCAGGTCGGCGTACTCCCGCGCTTCCTGCGCAAGCTCCGAGAGGGATTTGTCCTGGGCCATGTCAGGCTTCCTCCGGTTTGGGATCCTTGGCGTTCTCGAGGGCCTCCTCGAGTTTGTCCAGGCCGTTGAGGACGGCGGCGCGGCCGTTCTCGAAGGCTTCGGACCCCTTCTCCTTGAGGTCTTCGATCACTTCCTCGCCCTTCTCGGTGTTGGCGAGGAGCAGGAGCGCGGCGCCGGTGGCGACACCGGCCAGGAATGCGAAAAAGTTGCCGTTTGCCATAATCTTCTTGTCGTTATTGTTCGTTTTCGATGAGTTCGTAATCCAGCAGGCGTTGCTCGAGGTTGGCGCTCTTGACGCGGATGCGTACCGGGTCGCCGAGGCGGAACTGCTTGTGGCGGCGCTTGCCGACCAGGCGGTAGCGCGCCTCGTCGAATTCGTAGAAGTCGGACTTGAGGTCGCGTACGGACACCATGCCCTCGATCTTGGTGGGCTCGATCTCCACGTACATGCCCCATTCGGTGATGCCGGACACGTGGCCTTCGTACTCTTCCCCGATCTTGTCCATCATGAACTCCACGAGCTTGTACTTGGTGGAGGTGCGCTCGGCGTCCGCGGCCACGAGCTCGCGCTCGGAGGCGTAGCGGCACTCCTCTTCGTACTTGTCCTTCTTGGCGCTCTCTCCATTCTCCAGGTAGCGGGCCAGCAGGCGGTGGACCATCAGGTCGGGGTAGCGGCGGATCGGGGAGGTGAAGTGCGTGTAGAACTTGAACGCCAGGCCGAAGTGGCCGATGTTGTCGGTGCTGTAGCAGGCCTTGGCCATGGCCCGCAGCGCGAGGTTCTCCATGGCGGCGAATTCGGGCTTGCCCTGGGCCGAGGCGAGCAGTTGGTTGAGGGTCTTGGCCGTGGCGCGGCCGCCCGTCGGGGCGTCCGTGGGGATGCGGTGGCCGAAGCCCTTGGCGAAGGTGTAGAGGTTCTCGAGCTTGAGCTCGTTGGGCTCGCCGTGTACGCGGTAGACGAAGGTCTTGGCGTTCTTCTGCGCCACGCCGTTCATCTGGCCGCCGGTCGCGACGAACTCCGCCACGGTGCGGTTCGCCAGGAGCATGAACTCCTCGATCAGCCAGTTGGCTTCCTTGGAGACCTTCTGGTACACGCGGACCGGCTTGCCCTTCTCGTCCACCTCGACCTTCATCTCCGGCCGGTCGAAGTCGATCGCGCCCGCTGCGCGCTCCTTCTCCTTCATGATGGAGGCCAACCGATTCAGTACGATGATCGCCGTATTCAGTTCCGAGTCTGCCTCCCATCCGTTGCGCGGTGAATTGGAGTTGGCATCAGCCAACCGGCCCGGTCCCGGGACTTTGCTATCAGCAAAGTCGGAAAGGGACTTGAGGGCCGCAGGGGGTTCGGGGGATATGCCCCCGTTTTCAATCGGGAGGGGTCCGGCTTCGCCGGACGTCGGGAGAGGCTGGCTGCCGCGGAGCGGAGCTGCAGATTCGATGACCTGCTGCGCCTGGTCGTAGTCGAGGCGATAGTCGGAATTGATGACGGTGCGGCCGATCCAGCGGGACTTGATCTCGGCCTTGGGGGTCATCTCGAACACGGCCGAGAACGTCAGCTTGTCCTCGTGCGGCCGCAGCGAGCAAAGCTTGTTGCAAAGCTTCTCCGGCAGCATCGGGACCGTACGGTCCACCAGGTAGACGGACGTGCCGCGCTCGCGGGCCTCCTTGTCCACGAGGGAACCGGGCCGGACATAGTAGGAGACGTCGGCGATATGCACGCCGACTTCGTAGTTGCCGTTCTCCAACGGCTTGAACGACAAGGCATCGTCGAAATCCTTGGCGTCCGCCGGGTCGATGGTGAAGGTAAAGGTCCCGCGGAAATCCTTGCGGCCCTTCAGGTCCGCCTCGGTGATCTCCTCGGAGATCTTGTCGGCGGCGCCGTCCACCTCCGGCGAGAACCGGTAGGGGAGGTTGAACTCCGCCAGGATGGCATGCATCTCGGTATCGTTGTCGCCGGGCATGCCGAGCACGTCGACCAGGTGGCCGTGCGGGCCGTGGTCGCGGCGGTCCCAGCGGTCCACGACCGCCGCGACCTTCATCCCGGCCTGGGCGCCCATCCGGGCCCCCTCCTCGGCATCCACCTGGATGTCGTAGGGCATCGACTTGCTCTGCATCAGGACCCAGGCCTGGGCCCCGACGGTGTGGTAATAGCCCACGAAGGGGCGGTTGGAGCGTTCGATGATCTCCACCACCTCGCCTTCGCGGCGGTGGGTATCGTTCTTCTCCCGGGTCACGGCCACGCGCACGGTATCGCCGTGCAGGGCGTGCCGGGTCTTGGAGGCCTTGACGAAGACATCGTCGTCCTGGCCGTCGATGATCACGAAGATGAACCCTTCACGGGTCATCTGTACCTTCCCGACATACTGCGGGAACACTTTCTTCTTGCTTGTGCCGGCCCTTTTCTGACTTCTGGATGCCTGCCGGCCTTTTCCACTTCTTTTTTGCATAATCATCACAAAGATACGTAAACTTGTTCGAATTCTCGTGGAAAAATCTTATCTTCGTATGGAACAATCCACATTATGAGTATTGAAAACCTGAAATCCAGCTTGCGGACGGTCCCCGACTTTCCGAAGCCTGGCATCCTTTTCTGGGATGTGACCACGCTATTCAAGGATGCAGCCTGTCTGCGCGAACTCGAAGACATTCTCTATGAGCACTATAAGGACAAGGGGATCACGAAGGTGGTCGGCCTGGAATCGCGTGGTTTCGTGATGGGACCGGCTCTGGCGATCCGCCTAGGCGCCGGCTTCGTGATGGCACGCAAGCCCGGCAAGCTGCCCGCCGACACCTATAGTGAATCCTACATGAAGGAGTACGGCCCCGACACGATTGAAATCCACAAGGACGCGATCGGCCCGGACGACGTGGTGCTTATCCACGACGACCTGCTGGCCACGGGCGGCACCGTTGCGGCGGCGGCCCGGCTGGTCAGTCAGTTCCACCCCAAGTCGGTGTGCATCAATTTCATCATCGAGATCGAGGACCTGGGCGGGCGTGCCCTGCTGCCTGCCGGTGTCGAAGTGAACTCCGTGATCAAAGTCTAACATCCTCTATTATATAAATATAAGATGAAAAAAGTATTCTTGATGGCGGTGGCAGCCGCCGCCCTGCTGTTTGCTCAAGGAGCAAAGGCGCAGACCAACCTCCAGACGTTCTATGACTTCGGGTCCGACCGTCAGCACTTCACGACGACCCTCGAAGGATTCTACAACGACAACTGGGGCAACACCTTCTTCTTCATCGACCATGACTACGCCTCCAAGGTCGATGGCAAGGTCGTCGCTCCCAGCGGTACCTACTGGGAAATCGCCCGTTGCTTCAACTTCTGGCAGGACAGCGCCCTCGCACCCCTGAGCTTCCAGTTCGAGTACAACGGCGGCGTGTACAACGGCTACACCATCAACAATGCCTTCCTGCTCGGCCTCGACTGGTTCCTGCACAGCGACGACTTCAACAACACCTTCAACTTCAAGGTGCTCTACAAGAACATCGCCCGTGCCACCCAGCAGGCTCCGCTGCAGTTCACTTTCGTGTGGGGCCTCCAGGACCTGTTCGGTGCCAAGGGCCTGCGCTTCAGCGGCTTCGCCGATTTCTGGTGGGAGGACCACATGCTCTTCAAGGACCATGACGGCGTCATCCTGCCGGAGACGTCCCACGTCGTGTTCATCTCCGAGCCCCAGCTCTGGTACAACCTCGGCCAGCACTTCGGCTGCGACAACTTCAACATCGGCGGCGAGCTCGAGCTCTCCTACGATTTCGGTACCGCCAAGGGTTTCTGGTGCCGTCCGTGCGCGGGTATCAAGTGGATCTTCTAGTCCCCGGGGATCATGGCTAATTTCCTGAACAAGGCTTTCGGCTTCGAGGCCGGCAAGCACAATGTCCGCACCGAGATCGTCGCGGGCATCACCACGTTCCTGACGATGGCCTATATCCTGGCCGTCAATCCCAATATCTTCAGCGCCCTGGACGGCATGCCCGGCGGGGCGGTCTTCACCGCCACGGCCCTGGCCGCCATCGTCGGTACGCTGGTCATGTCCATCTATGCCAAGAAGCCGTTCGCCCTCGCCCCGGGCATGGGCCTGAACGCCTTCTTCGTGTATACGGTCTGCCTCACGATGGGCTACAGCTGGAAGTTTGCCCTCACGGCCGTCCTGCTTGAAGGTATCATCTTCATCATCCTCACGATCACGAAGGTGCGTACCTGGCTGCTGGATGCCATCCCCGGCACGCTCAAGAAGGCCATCGGCGCCGGTATCGGCCTGTTCATCGCCTTCATCGGCCTGCAGAACGCCGGCATCATCGCCAACTCCGACGCCACGCTCGTGACCCTCGGCGACATCACCCACGGCCCGGCACTCGTGGCCGTCATCGGCATCATGATCACGGCCGGCCTGGTGATGCTCAAGGTCCGTGGCGGCATCCTCATCGGCATCATCGTCACCACGCTCATCGGCCTGGTGATCAAGGACCCTGCCACCGGCGCTGCCGTGACGCAGCTGGCGCACAACGACGCCGGCGCCCTCCAACTGGTCTCGCTGCCGCAGAGTATCTCCCCGATCTTCTGCCAGTTCGAGTTCCACAACATCCTGAGCTGGGACATGCTGGTGGTCGTCTTCACCTTCCTGTTCATCGACATGTTCGACACCATGGGCACCATTATCGGTGTGCACCAGGGAGCGGGTATCATCAATAAGGGAAATGAAGAGATACCCGGCTTGGAGAAGATGTTCCTCGCCGATTCCATCGCCACCGTAGCGGGTGCCTGCTTCGGCACCTCCACCACGACGACCTATGTCGAGAGTGCGTCCGGTGTCGGTGAGGGTGGCCGTACCGGCCTCACCGCTTTCTCCACGGCCGTCTGCTTCGCCCTGGCGCTGTTCTTCAGCCCGATCTTCCTCGCCATCCCGAGTGCCGCCACGGCTCCTGCCCTGGTGATCGTGGGCGTGATGATGATGCCTTCCGTCAAGGCCATCCACTGGGACGACTACTGCAAGAGCATCCCGGCGTTCCTGACGATCATCCTGATGCCGCTGGCCTACAGCATCTCCGACGGTATCCTGATCGGTGTGATCGCCTATGTGGCCACGCACGCCATCGCCGGCCGCTTCAAGGAGATCTCCATCCCGATGTGGGTGCTGGCCGTGCTCTTCGTGCTGCGGTATATCTTCATCTAACTGTCCGTCATTCCGGGGTTGTGATCCCCGCGTCCATAATTTGGGCCCGCAAGGAGCAAAAAACAGCGATAATGCTCCTTGCGGGCTCGTTATAGGGACGCGGGGCGCAGTCTACCGGGATTTCAACCAGGCGGCCATGGCGCGGATGGCGCGGCCGCGGTGGGAGACGGCGTTCTTCTCCTCTTCCGAGACTTCGGCGAGGGTGCGTCCCGGGTAGGCGTCGGGCAGGAAGACCGGGTCGTAGCCGAAGCCGCCCGTGCCGCGTTTCTCGCGGGCGATGCTGCCTTCGCAGACGCCTTCGAAGAAGCGGGGCTCCCCGTCGGCAAGGATCAAAGTAACCACCGTACGGAACCGCGCACGGCGGGACCTTTCGTCATTCCGGACTTGATCCGGAATCTCCAGCTTCTCCAACTCTGCTAAGAGCTTATCCATGTTGGCCTGATGATCGTGCCCCGGCCCGGCGTAGCGCGCCGAGTAGATGCCGGGCGCGCCGCCCAGGGCGTCCACTTCGAGGCCGGTGTCGTCGGCGAAGCACGGCAGGCCCGTGCGCTCGAAGAGATAGCGGGCCTTCTGCAGGGAATTCTCCTGCAGGGTGGATCCCGTCTCGGGGATGTCTTCGGTGATGCCCAGGGAGGCGGGCGATACGATTTCGAAGCCGGGGCCGAGGACCTCGGCGGCCTCGCGGAGCTTGCCGGCGTTGGCGGTGGCGAAGATGATTTTCATGACGGGACAAAGTTAGCAGGAAAAAGATTCCGGGTCAAGCCCGGAATGACGGTGATTATGCTTATATTTGTAAGATATGATGACCGAGACCCAGATTAACGAGCTCGTCAAACGGTTGTTTGACGGCATCGAATTCACCCGCGAGCCCGCGGGGCTGTATGATCCGCTCCGATACATGATCGCCATCGGCGGCAAGCGCATCCGTCCGCGCCTGTGCCTGACGGCCTATTCCTTCTTCTCCGACATTTTCGACGAGGGGATCCTCGCCCCGGCGTCGGCCCTGGAGGTCTTCCATTCCTTCACCCTGATGCACGACGACATCATGGACCGCTCGCCCCTGCGCCGCGGCGTGCCGACGGTCTGGAAGAAGTGGAACGAAGACACGGCCATCCTGTCCGGCGACGTGATGCTGATCGATGCCTACCAGCGTATCGCCAAGGCCCCGCACGCCGTGCTGGACCGCGTGATGGCGCTCTTCTCCCGCACGGCCGCCCAGGTCTGCGACGGACAGCAGTACGACATGGAGTTCGAGTCCCTGCAGGAAGTCCCCATGGAGGAGTACAACAAGATGATCGGTCTCAAGACCGCCGTCCTGCTGGCCTGCTCGGCCGCGATGGGCGCGCTCATCGGCGGCGCCTCGCAGGCCGAGTGCGACGCGCTCTACCAATA
>Ga0310697_10004256_pt1 | contig 14181 bp, 10 predicted proteins | sample 172DNAGHGlowgp2_FD_203883 | JGI IMG/M metagenome (GOLD analysis project Ga0310697, IMG submission 203883) | Sheep rumen microbial communities from Palmerston North, Manawatu-Wanganui, New Zealand - 1728 DNA GHGlow gp2 (v2) (version 2) | ecosystem: Host-associated > Mammals > Digestive system >...
TCGCATCTAAAATAAAAATGGGTTTTCTATGCAATCCTTCCTTCCACCGTTGTTTTTGTAGAAAGATTGCATCTGAAAAAAAATGGCGGGAGGGAGTGGCCGCAGATTTCAAAAATGCTCTGAAGTGCGGCCGCAAGGCGGCCATGTATATAATTACAAGGCACTTCAGCGCATAGCGGGTGAACCCGCGGTTTTGCAAATCTGCGGACACGACCGATAGCCATTTTTTTTCTATATGTAGGCACTCTTAGAAATTAGTGGTGGAAGAGACGGATTCCGTTGAAGACCATTACCATGTTGTAGCTGTCGGCGGCTTCTATAACCAAATCATCACGTACGGAACCACCTGGTTGGGCGATTACTGTTACGCCGGATTTGTGGGCGCGGTCGATGTTGTCGCCGAATGGGAAGAAGGCATCTGAACCAAGAGCTACGTCTGTGTTTTTTGCGATCCAGGCGGCTTTTTCTTCGCGGGTGAAAACTGCCGGTTTTACTTTGAAGATATTCTGCCATTTACCTTCGGCAAGAACGTCCATATATTCTTCACCAATATAAACGTCAATAGCGTTGTCGCGGTCGGCACGTTTGATGCCGTCTACAAACTGAAGGCCCAGAACCTGTGGACTCTGACGCAGCCACCAGTTATCGGCTTTTTGACCTGCAAGACGGGTACAGTGAACACGGCTCTGCTGCCCTGCTCCAATACCAATTGCCTGACCGTCTTTTACAAAGCATACGCTGTTTGACTGTGTATATTTAAGAACGATGAGAGAGATGATAAGATTGCGCTTGTCGTCTTCTGACATTGTTTTATTTTTTGTTACAATATTTGAAAGAGCAGACTTTTCGTCAATTTTGAGGAAGTTATGGCCCTGTTCAAAGGTAACGCCGAATACCTGTTTGCGTTCAAGGTCGGCAGGAACATAATTTGGGTCAATCTGGATAACACAATAGTTTCCGTTTTTCTTTGCCTTAAGAATATCAAGAGCTGCGGCAGAATACGCAGGGGCAATTACACCATCAGAAACTTCTTTTTTAATAAGAAGCGCTGTTGCTTCGTCACACTCATCGCTAAGAGAAATAAAGTCTCCAAAAGAAGACATGCGGTCTGCACCACGGGCACGGGCATAAGCACAAGCAAGAGGAGTAAGTTTTACATCGCCTGTAAAATAAATCTGCTTTAAAGTGTCTGAAAGTGGAAGTCCAACTGCGGCACCTGCAGGAGAAACATGCTTGAAGGAAGTTGCTGCAGGAAGACCTGTTGCTTCTTTAAGTTCTTTTACAAGCTGCCAGCCGTTGAGGGCATCGAGCAAATTGATATAGCCTGGGCGTCCGTTCAAAACAGTGATTGGTAAATCGCCGCTTTCCATAAATACACGGGCTGGTTTCTGGTTAGGGTTACATCCGTATTTAAGTTCTAATTCTTTCATGATTCTATTTCCTCATCTTGATTATTATTTTCAGTATTTTGATTTTCTTCAGTACCGTTTACAGTATCGCTTACAGTGTCTTCTGCAGTTTTGTCTTCATTTTCATCAGATGTCTCTTCTACCTCATCTTCGTATTTTACAGGATTTTCTACTTTATAGAAGATATCTGCCATAAAAGAAGAGATTGTATAAAAAACAAGGGATGGCCAGAAAAGCAGAGATGCAAGTCCTGCAAAAAGATTGAGCTTAAAAAGGACTCCTGCAATGGCAAGTTCTGCAATTGTAAAAATTGTTACCCGCAAAGTTTGTTTGCCAAAGGTAAAAGCCAGGGCTACTGCATTACGAAGAATATTTGCAAAAGTATTTTTATAGCGGCCTATAATTGGATAAGTAAAAATATTAAATACAAGCACAACAAAGCTGATACCTATTGCAAAACAAACAAGAAGAATGCCCTGACTTGATCTTTCTAAAACCCACCAGATATAAGCGGCTGCAGCTCCAAGAGTTATAATAGAAAGCAGGAACATTAAAAATCCCTGGAGGAAGTTTTCTTTTAATCCTTTTATAAAAGATTTCCAGACATTAACATCTTCATCATTGTTCAGGATTTTCAGGGCAACATAAAAAACAGAACATGTTGCGGCACCTATTGTAATTACAGGTATACAAAAAAGCAGCCACAAAAGTCCAAGCAGCAAAAACTGACCTGATTTTTTAGGCGTCATGGGCTTGAAGATTTTTGAGTTCTGACTTTTACTTGTCTGATTGCTGTTCATATATTTCTACTTATTTTTATTAAGGATTTTTTCTTCGTAACTGCCGCTTGCAATATCGATAAAGCGGACAAACAAAGAAACTTTATTATCTGCATTAAGAGAATTCCAGAGTTTATCTGTAAAGCTATCAATATCACCTTCGAGAGAAACTTTTACAGGTTCTCCCTTAAAGCTTGGAAGAGGATTTCCGTCGCCTTCGTATGTATGAATATAGCGCCCCTCCCCTGCAAAGGGACTTTCGTAATCAAAAGTCTGACGGAGTGTACAGTCGCCGTTTCCATCATCACTTTTAAGGATAGAAAGTGTGTAGTTCAAAGCACCATCAGTGATATCTATAATAGAAGAAATTCGTGGCGTCCAGTTTGGTCCATCATGTTCATATTTGCGGGAACGGAGAGACTGTTCAAAAGTAAGACCTTTTTTAAGTCCTTCGTAAATTGTATCTGTCTGATCTCCATTTGTTACGATTGTCTTTTTTCCAAGCTGGCGTACGGCTGCATAAATAATCAGGCTTGGGTCACCGGCAATGAGAGATTCGTCAAAGGCTTTTGTGCGGACAACTTCTGTTCCATTTTCATTGTCTGTTACAAAAATGCGGTTACGGCTTCCGGCACTGCGGCCCATTGTCCAATAAGCAGCAACAGCCTTTTTTCCATCTTCTGTACGGCCAATTACAATTCCACGGCCAGGATAAGAAACACGAGCAGCTTCTTCGAATAAGTTGATTTTTGACATATTATAAATCCTTTTTTGAAGTGGTTTCGGCAGGCTCAACCACCACAGAATTATGTAATTCTTCTATTATATTCATTACTGTATCTACAGTTACCTGTTTTGGATCCGGATGATCGGCAGGAACTGTTTCTAAAATCTTATTGCGGAAAGGTTTACATTCAATCATCTTTCCGGCTGTAAGGGTTATAACATCCGGAGTTACTAAATCCATTACCATATTTTCCGGATCATCGGGATTAAAGCGTAAAACATTTCCGTTAATTGAAACCGGAAGCAGTAAATCAAAAAGACGAAGATAAGAGTCAATTTCGCGCAGTCCTCGTTTTGTTTCCGGTTTACCAGGACGATAGCGGGTGCCACTTGGGAATACCATAATAATCTGTCCGCGTTTTTTACAACCATCCATAGCGCGCATTGCAGCAAAATTGATTTTACGAGCTCTCTGCTGTTCTGCTTCTTTATCTTCTTCGGAAGCATCTGATTCAAGAATGGCATTAAGGCTGCGGGTTGGATAAATTACAACACGGGTAAAACTTTCGGTAAGGGCTCGAACAATTGGATTTGCTTCGTTGAGCTTCATTCCTGCAATGGCAACAAGGCGTTTTGAAAAATCACTTGCCCATTCTTCTCCGTAGTTTTCAAGAAGATGAATAAGACATGGTAAATCCATATTTGAATAATGATCCATCATAAGAACGCCAGATTTTCCACCATTTACGATGGCATCATAAAATTCTTTGAAGTATTCAACATTATTAATATGGGATTGTGGAAGAACATTATCCTTTGTTATCAAAGTAAGATATTTTCTGGTTTCGGGATTTGCTTCTTCGTAAATTTCGGTTTCATCAATTTTAGCAGCGGCCTTTGAGACTTTTGCAAAATCAGCAAGATAGCCTCCGTAAAGCTCTTTTAAAGTTTTGCCCATAGACGTTCCTCAGAAACATTTTGATTAATTGTAGAGTGATTATAAACCATATTTTTATATTTGAATAGATGTTAGAGGGCTTTTTACTTGACACTTTTACAATTTATGTCATACTGTATCTTATATTAAAAATATCGAGGTTTTTATGAATATTTTCAAAAAGATTTACTGCCGTATATTTCAGGGTTGTTTTCATCTTGCTATTCCAATTTTGCCCTACAGAGATCCAAAAATTCTTAATTATATAGAAGAATTACCACCGGAATTTGCTTCAAAAGGAATAAAAAAGGTTCTGCTTGTTACTGATCCTGTAATCAGAAGTTTAACTGGTAAGCTTGAAACTCTGCTGCCACAAAATGGTATTGAATGCATTGTTTATGATAAGACTAATGCAAATCCTACTGTTTCGAATGTTGATGAAGCTCTGGCTCTGTATAAAAAGGAAAATTGTCAGGCTCTTATTGGATTTGGTGGAGGTTCTTCCATTGACTGTGCAAAGGCTGTGGGTGCACGTATTGCATGTCCGCGAAAATCTCTTGCAAAAATGAAGGGCATTCTTAAAATCGGACGCCGCATTCCGCTTCTGGCTGCAATTCCTACTACTGCGGGAACTGGTAGTGAAACAACAGTAACTACTGTAATTACTGATGACAAAACTCATTATAAATATCCTATCAGCGATTTTCCTCTTATTCCAAAAATTGCGGTGCTTGATCCAAGTGTGACCTTTACTTTGCCGCCAAGTCTTACTGCAACAACTGGAATGGATGCTATGACTCATGCGGTTGAAGCATTTATAGGTGGTTCTACAACTAAGAAAACCCGCGAATATGCAATCAAGGCTGTGCAGCTTATTATTGCAAATATTGAAAAAGCCTATAACAACGGACAGGATGAAGGAGCACGCAGAAACATGTTAGTTGCTTCTAACCTTGCAGGAGGAGCCTTTTCTCGTTCTTATGTCGGATATGTTCATGCGGTTGCTCATTCCTTAGGCGGAGCTTACAACATTCCTCATGGACTTGCTAATTCTGTATTGCTTCCTATTGTCCTTAAACGCTATGGCAGCAAGGCATGGAAAAAACTTAAGATACTTGCAGTAGCGGGCGGTCTTGCAAATCAGGAGGATTCTGAAAAGGTTGCAGCTGAAAAATTCATTGATAAGATTTTAAGGCTCAACAAAGCAATGAACATTCCTACTACTCTTAAAGGAATTAAAACAGAAGATATTCCAGAACTTGCAAGACGAGCAGACAAGGAAGCAAATCCGCTCTACCCTGTTCCTGTTCTGTGGAATGCAAAAGAACTGGAACAATTTTATTATGATGTACGAGAGGAAGAATAATGACACAGACAGAAATACAGGAAATTTTAAAAAAGCAGAAGGATTATTTTGAAACAGGGGCAACCCTTCCTATAAAGGCCAGAATTGAGGCTTTGAAAAAGATACATGCATACATAAAGGCACACGAAAAAGAAATTACAGATGCCTTGACTGCTGATCTTGGAAAAAGTGCTCTCGAAGGATTTATGTGCGAAGCGGGACTTGTTCTTGGAGAGATTTCTTACATGCTCAAGAATATCCGTAAGTTTGCACGTGATGAAGGCCGTGCAACTCCAATTACAAATTTTGCAGCAAAGAGTTTTGTAAAAAAATCTCCACGTGGTGCTGTTTTAATTATGAGTCCCTGGAATTATCCATTTTTGCTTACAATGGATCCGCTTGTAGATGCTCTGGCTGCAGGAAATACTGTTGTTGTAAAACCTAGTGCATATTCTGCAAATACAAGCCGGGTGATTGCAGAGCTTATAAAGAACTGTTTTGCCCCGGAATATGTTGCTGTTGTAACAGGCGGACGTGCAGAAAACCAGTGTCTGCTTGAACAGAAATTTGATTACATTTTCTTTACAGGAAGTCAGGCAGTAGGACGCGAAGTTTTACGCAAAGCAGCAGAAAATCTTATTCCTGTTACACTTGAGCTTGGAGGAAAGTCTCCTTGTATTGTTGACAAAAGTGCAAACCTTAAGCTTGCCGCTACAAGAATTGTATGGGGTAAGTTTTTGAACTGCGGACAGACTTGTGTTGCGCCGGACTATATTTTGTGTCATGAATCGCTAAAGGATAAGCTGGTTGAAGAGCTGAAAAAACAGATTATCCTACAGTTTGGAAATGATCCATTGAATAATCCAATATACGGAAAAATTATAAATCAGAAGCATTTTGAAAGATTGTGCAATCTGATTGTTAAGAGTAAGCTTGTTTGTGGCGGAAAGTCTGATGCGGCCAAACTTAAGATTGAGCCGACTGTTATGACAAACGTTACCTGGGATGATGCTGTAATGGGACAGGAAATTTTTGGACCTGTACTGCCAATCCTTACTTACAAAACTGATGAAGAAATGATGAATATTGTAAATAGTCGCAGCAAACCTCTGGCGCTTTATCTTTTTACAAATAACAAAAAGCTTGAAAAAACAGTACTCTCACGCTGTCAATTTGGCGGCGGTTGTATAAATGATACAATTGTTCACCTTGCCACAAACAACATGGGCTTTGGCGGCGTTGGCGAAAGCGGCATGGGTGCCTACCACGGCAAGGTTGGTTTTGACACTTTCAGTCATAAAAAGAGCATAGTCGACAAGAAAACCTGGATTGACGTGAACATGCGCTATCAGCCGTATACAGGGTTTAAAGAGTTTTTGCTCAGGATGTTTTTGAAATAAAATATCTGATGTGATTATAAGAGGTCGCGGCAGTTTTTGGAAAAAATGCTATATTGCCAAGGCCCCTTTTTTATGCTATTATCATTTTAATTATTCGGGCCATTAGCTCAGTGGTTAGAGCAGAGGACTCATAATCCTTTGGTCCTTGGTTCAAGTCCAAGATGGCCCAAATGTATTAAGGACTCTTCCTTTAGGGAGAGTCCTTTTTTGTAGAGGAAGATAAATGAAATTAACAGTAAAATTCTTGGTTTTTGTTTTGATATCGGGAATATTTGCGGTAAGTTGCAGTAAGAAAAACTCAGGCCAACCATATGTAACACAAAAGGATAATGCCTGGTCGCGGAATGCTTGCGGGGCTTTTTCTATGGCTTATTATCTGGCGGAGACTAAGCAGATTCCTGGTGGGGATGTTGAAAAAACGGCGAAGGAATTTTATAAAAATATTAAGTTTGACCGTTCGGCAGGCTTTGGAGACTATAGTGATCCTTTTAAAATCATGAAGGAAATTGCGGCTTATGCCAGCGGGATTACTTTTAAAATGAAGCTTACCAACCCTCAGCTGCCTGGTGAAAAACTTATGCAGATGCTTTTTAAAGCTGTAGGGGCCGATGCTTCTATGTTTGATGACATAAACGACATTGAAACTGCACTTGAAAAGGATGAATATGTAATTGAAATTCTTGTTCCAAGACAGAATGTTGATCTGGCATCTCCTATGAGTAATCCTCTTCATTATGTTCTTACTTACTGGAAAAACGGAACTTTATATACTCTTGATCCCGGCCGCGGCAAAGAAGAAGCCCGAAAGAATTTTATTGACGGAACAAGTGCTAAATGGTGCTTTTGCAACAGCGGGATTTTTTTTAAGAGATAATATAATTTTACTGGAGACATCTTATGACTAACTTTTACGACTCAACTGATATCCCCTGCTTTGGAGTTGCGGGAAATTTTACAGGTCATCTGGAACAAGCGGGAGAAGCTATTGATTTTAAAAATATTAAAACAAAAGAAGTTAATGCTCCAAAAGCAATTTTCCCGACTTTTATTCCAATCAAAAATGCCGGGTCAGAAGGCGACACCAGCACAGAACATGTTCCAGCCTTTCTCACAAAATATCCCTTTGATTCGCAAAAAATCATCTTTCCAAAAAACGAAGAAAAGCTTCAAATTGAACCGGAATGTGCTGTAATTTTTGCTACAACATGGCAGGGCGACTCCCTCACCTCTCTTGAGCCTCTTTCTTTTGGAGCTTCTAATGACTGCTCAATCCGAAAACAGGGCGCACAAAAAATCAGTGAAAAAAAGAACTGGGGCCCATGTTCAAAAGGATTTTCTGCTAACCAGATTGCAGCAGACGCTTTTGATACAGGCTGTATTTTTGATGACTACCGCATTGCAAGCTTTTTAATCCGCGACAAGCAGGTTTATGCTTACGGAGAAAACAGTGCTGTGCGTGATTACAGTTATATCTACAAAAAACTCACAGACTGGATACTGGAAAAATTCAATAGCCAGAAGGATGAAGGTCCTGCAGAAAACATTCACAGCTATCTTATTGCGGCAGGCCGGCCAGAAAAAATCATGGTTTCTATTGGAGCCACACGTTACACTCAATGGGGTGAGAAAAACTTTTTGCAGAACAATGACAAGGCTCTTGTAGTCGTTTACCCGGAATCAAAATATAGTCCGGAAGAGATTTTTAATATGGCTCAGACAGAAGATTTTTCGGACCCGGCAATTTCTGCACTTGTTCAGACTGTCGTATTATAATTTTCAGGCGGGGCCTTTTATAACTGCGGGATTTTTTTTAAAACCTGTTAACAAAACCCTTTAAAAGTGATATATTCTTCTTAAGTCGATGGCGACCTCTATTTTAGGGGTCGCCATCTTTTTTTTAAATTTTTTCGGGAGGATGGAACTGCTATGCCACTCAACAAGAAGATACATAAGGTTATGGTCATTGGTTCGGGACCTATTATTATTGGCCAGGCAGCAGAATTTGATTACGCAGGAAATCAGGCATGCCGGGCTCTTAAAAGTCTTGGACTTGAAGTTGTACTTGTAAACTCAAATCCGGCAACTCTTATGACAGACAAAAGCATGGCAGATGAAATCTATATTGAACCACTTATCCTGCGAACAATCGAAAGAATTATAGAAAAAGAAAAACCGGATTCTCTTCTTTCAACTCTTGGAGGCCAGACAGGACTTACCCTTAGTATGGAACTTGCAAAATCCGGCTTTCTGGATTCTCACAAGGTTCAGCTGCTTGGCGCAGTTCCGGAAACAATTGATAAAGCCGAAGACCGTCAGATGTTTAAAGACATGATGGAAAAAATCGGGGAACCTGTAATTCCTTCAAAAGTAGTAACAAGTTACGAAGACGCAATTGATTTTGTTCATAAAGAGATAGGTCTTCCAGCAATTATCCGCCCGGCATTTACACTTGGTGGAACCGGTGGTGGAATCTGTCACAACGAACGGGAGCTGGATGAAATTGTTCACAACGGACTTCACCGCTCTCCTATTCATCAGATCCTTGTAGAAAAATGTATAAGCGGCTGGAAGGAAGTTGAGTTTGAAGTAATGCGAGACAGTACAGGAAATGTAATCACCGTCTGCTCAATGGAAAACGTAGACCCTGTAGGCATTCACACAGGAGACTCAATTGTAGTTGCTCCTACTCTAACCCTTGCCGACAAAGAATATCAGATGCTCAGAACTGCAGCCCTTAATATTATCAGCGAACTTAAAATTGAAGGCGGCTGTAACTGCCAGTTTGCACTTAATCCGGACTCTTTTGAATATGCCGTAATTGAAGTAAACCCTAGAGTTTCGCGCTCATCTGCTCTTGCAAGTAAAGCTACAGGATATCCTATTGCGAAGGTTGCAGCCCTTATTGCAGTTGGGTTTACTCTTGATGAAATCCCTAACTTTGTGACTAAGAAAACAAAGGCCTGCTTTGAACCGGTGCTGGATTATGTCGTGGTAAAAATGCCAAAATTCCCATTTGATAAATTTGTTTATGCCAAACGCGACCTTGGCACTCAGATGAAAGCAACAGGAGAAGTAATGGCTATCGGGCAGAGCTTTGAAGAAGCAATTCTCAAAGCTGTACGAGGTGCCGAACTTAAAACAAACTCTCTTGATCTTCCTGCTTTTGCCCGCGAAGATGATGCTAAAATTAAAACACGAGTTGGCCAATGTACAGATCAGAGGATTTTTGCAATTTACCAGGCCTTAAAACGCAAGCTTTTAACTGTAGAAGAAATTCATGACATTACAAAAATTGATAAATTCTTTTTGTGGAAGCTTGAAAATATTGCATTGGCGGACCATGAGACTCTCGAAGGACCGTCAGGAGATCAGCTCTTTCAACCAAAGTCTTTCAAAATGGTAGACACCTGTGCGGGAGAGTTTGCAGCAGAAACTCCATATTTTTATTCTACAACAAGCGGAGAAAATGAAGCAGAAGCTTTTCTTAAGAAAAAGCATGAAACTATTATCGTTTTAGGATCAGGACCAATCCGCATAGGTCAGGGAATTGAGTTTGACTACGCTTCGGTTCAATGTGTGCGCTCTCTAAAAAATCTTGGTTATGAAGTTGCAATCATAAATAATAATCCCGAAACTGTTTCTACAGACTTTGATACCGCAGACAGACTTTATTTTGAACCGCTCACAGGCCCTGATGTAATGAACGTTATTAATACAGAAAAACCTGTCGGCGTTGTTGCAGCTTTTGGCGGACAAACAGCAATCAATCTTACAAAATATCTTGACCGGCAGGGAGTTCCAATTTTAGGAACAAGCGCAGATTCAATTGATCTTGCCGAAGACCGTGAACGTTTTGAAGAACTTTGTGACCGGCTTGGAATTAAACGTCCAAAAGGTGTAACCATTTTTACAGAAGCACAGGCTCTTGAAGCTGCAGCCAGAATCACCTATCCGGTACTTCTGCGCCCAAGCTACGTTCTTGGCGGACAAAACATGATTATTGCAAACACTGCTGCCGACGTAAAAGAATACATGGCAATCATCCTGCGCCAGAAAATTGAAAACCCGGTTTTGATCGATAAATACATGGAAGGAATTGAACTTGAAGTTGACTGCATCTGCGACGGTAAAGAGGTTTTAATTCCGGGAATCATGCAGCATATTGAGCGTACAGGTATTCACTCCGGAGACTCAATTGCAGTATATCCAGGCTGGTCCATTGGGGAAGAAATGAAAGCCAAAATTGTAAGTCAATCCACAGACCTTGCACTTGCACTTGGAACAAAAGGAATTGTAAATATTCAGTATCTTATCTGGCAGAATGACCTGTATATTATAGAAGCAAATCCTCGCTCAAGCCGTACCGTTCCATATATAAGTAAGGTTACAGGCATTCCAATGGTAGAGCTTGCAACCCGTGCCATGATGGGAGAGCATCTTAAAGACATGGGCTACGGCACAGGACTTTATCGAACACCATCTTATTTTGCAGTAAAAGTTCCAGTTTTTAGTTTTGAAAAACTTATGGATGTTGATACAGCGCTTGGTCCTGAAATGAAATCTACGGGCGAGGTTTTGGGAATTGCTCCAACCCGCGAAGAGGCACTCTTCAAAGGCATGACTGCTGCAGGTATTAAAATGATTAACCCTAAAAAAGCTGATACTCCAAAAGGCATTCTTTTCAGCGTAAAAAAAATGGATCTGCCGGAACTGCCTGCTCTTGCAAAACACTTCCACGACTTAGGTTTTACTTTGTATGGCACGAGCGGAAACGCAGATACAATTGAACGAAGCGGTCTGCCTGTAAATCATGTTGCAAAAGTACATGAAAATCCGGATGAAAATATAATTACTCTGCTTGATTCAGGCAAAATTGCATATGTAATTTCAACTTCGGCAAAAGGACGAAACCCTGACTCAGAAAGTGTAAAGTTCCGCCGCCACGCAGTTGAACGCGATATTGAATGCCTTACTGCTATAGATACTGCAAATGCTCTGGCAGAATGTCTTGAAAGTGGTCGCAGCGAAGATGATATTTGTCTTGTAGATATAACTAAAATTTAAATAAAAGGGAGAACAATTATGTCAAAATTTATTTTTGTAACAGGTGGTGTTGTTTCGGGTTTGGGAAAAGGAATTACAGCTGCAAGTCTTGGACGACTTTTAAAATGCAGGGGACTTAAAGTTGCATCGCAAAAGCTGGATCCTTATATGAATGTTGACCCAGGAACTATGAGTCCTTTCCAGCACGGTGAAGTTTTTGTTACCGATGACGGTGCAGAAACAGACCTTGACCTTGGTCACTACGAGCGCTTTATTGATGAAAATTTGACAAAATATTCTAACCTTACAAGCGGAAGAGTTTACTGGAATGTTTTGAACAAGGAACGTCAGGGTGAATACCTGGGACAGACGGTTCAGATTATTCCTCACGTTACAAACGAAATTAAAGATTTTGTTTTAAAGAATGCCGAAGTCAGCGGTGCAGATGTGAGCATTGTAGAAGTTGGAGGAACAATCGGGGATATTGAAAGCCAGCCCTTTCTTGAAGCAATCCGTCAGCTTGCGCTTGAAGTAGGACGCCGCAACTGTCTTTTTATTCATGTGTGCCTTGTTCCATATATCAGCGGTTCTGATGAATATAAAAGCAAACCTACCCAGCACTCGGTAAAAGAACTCATGGCTGTTGGTATTCATCCTGATATTATTGTTGCACGCTGCGATAAAAATATTCCGGAGGATATCAGGAAAAAGATATCTCTATTCTGCAATGTTGGTGAAGACTGTGTTATCAACAATACAACCTGTCGTAGTCTTTATGAAGTTCCTCTTATGCTTCATGAACAGAATATGGATGATGTTGTTTGCAGAGATCTTGGTTTTGAAATTGGAACCGACTACCCTGCCCTTAATGACTGGGCAAAGATGGTAGAAACAATTCATGCAAGAGAAGGTGAAGTTCAGATAGCGCTTGTTGGAAAATATGTAAAACTTCACGATTCCTATCTGAGTATTATTGAATCCTTAAACCACGCTTCCTTTGTTGTTGGTAAAAACGTAAAAATTAAATGGGTAGATTCTGACAGTGTAACAGATGAAACTGCTCCTTCTATTTTTGAAGATTGTGCCGGTATTATTCTTCCAGGCGGATTTGGCCACAGAGGAATTGAAGGTATGGTTTGTGCCTGCCGCTATGCAAGAACTCACAAGCTTCCTTATTTTGGAATTTGTCTTGGTATGCAGATTGCTGTAATTGAATATGCAAGAAGTGTCCTCAAGTTAGCCGATGCTAACTCTCGCGAATTTGATGAAATGTGCGAACACACTGTTATTGACCTTATGAAGGACCAGGAAGGTGTAATTAAAGGTGGAACAATGAGGCTGGGAAGTTATCCTTGTGTAGTAAAAGAAGGAACAATTCTGGAACGTGCATACGGGGCACTTCGCCCTCTTCGACAAGCTCAGGGACCACAGGAAGCATTGATAATCAATGAACGTCATCGTCACCGATATGAATTTAACAATGACTATCGCCAGCAGATGACTGATGCAGGTCTTGTTATAAGCGGCACCTCGCCGGACGGAACTTTGGTTGAAGCTGTAGAGGTGGAAGATCATTTTCATGTGGGCGTACAGTTCCACCCGGAATTCAAAAGCAGACCTAATAATGCAGGACCTCTGTTTGTTGAGTTTCTTAAAGCATGTTTATAAATTCATCAAAAAGGAAGTTTGTGTCGTGAGGACCACCGCAAGCTTCCGGATGAAATTGAACGCTGAAGGCCGGAATATCTGTATAGGTAATGCCTTCTACAGTTCCATCATTAACATTAAAGAAGCTCATTTTTGCAAAAGCCGGCAGTGAAGTGTTTTCTACTGCGTAGCCGTGATTCTGGCTTGTAATATAAACCCGATCTGTTCTTGTATCTTTTACAGGATGATTTGCACCACGGTGTCCGTATTTGAGTTTGCTTGTTTTACAACCACGTGCAAGAGCCAGCATCTGGTGGCCAAGACAAATTCCAAAAATCGGAATTTTACCCTGGTCACATATTTTCTTTATCTCTGTAATTATCCCAACATTATCTGCAGGGTCGCCTGGTCCGTTACTGAGCATTATTCCATCCGGTTTTAACGAAAGGATTTTTTCTGCACTTGTGCCGCAGGGAAGAACTGTTACTGTGCAGCCACGTTTTTCAAGTTCCCGCTGGATATTTGCCTTGGCACCAAAATCCCATAGGATGATGTGAGGGGTTTTAGGGGTGGAACCCCTAGGCGAAGGGGGTGCGGTGAAGACCGAAGGGCTGAACCCAGGGGGAAGACTTTCCCCCTCCTTACTTTGAACACTTTCTACAGCCTGCTCAATTTTATAGGATTTTATTTTTTGAAGAAGAGCCTCATCAATTATGGGTTTGTCTCCACTAACAATCATCCCGTTCATTACACCAGATTCGCGGAGTCTTTTTGTAAGAGCACGGGTATCGATTCCACAAATGCCAACAATCTTTTGAGACTTTAGAAAATCATCAAGACTTTGTTCACAACGAAAATTGGAAGGCTGGTCGCAAAGCTCACGGACGATATAACA
>Ga0310697_10004258_pt1 | contig 14179 bp, 13 predicted proteins | sample 172DNAGHGlowgp2_FD_203883 | JGI IMG/M metagenome (GOLD analysis project Ga0310697, IMG submission 203883) | Sheep rumen microbial communities from Palmerston North, Manawatu-Wanganui, New Zealand - 1728 DNA GHGlow gp2 (v2) (version 2) | ecosystem: Host-associated > Mammals > Digestive system >...
GAGCTTGTAAATGAGCCTATTTCTGATGAAGTTGCGTGTCTTGATATAGAGGATGCCTCGAAAGGACGTCCTTCGGATGATCAGGTTATGATGCTGATAAAAGAAAAGACTGGCGCAACGAATAGCAGCGCTTTTCAACAATTGCCTGCAGATATAAAGAAGTCTGTATTAATAGAATTGAAGGGTAAAAGAGCATCATTGCGTCAGTTGGAGAGATTGACAGGAATCAGTAAAAGCATGATTTATCGCATGTGATGAAACAGGAACCCGTCCCGGTGTTCCTCGTCCCGGTGTTCCTGTAAAGACTGTTTGTATTACAATGAATAATAAATTGGGTGAAGTATGAGTAAACCTAAGACATACGTTAATAATACTGATAATCCTCCAAAGAATGATTGGGTGAGAAATTTTTCTTTGGGTATTATCGCAATATGTATTATTTTGCTGTTAGCTCTGATGGGGCTGATGGTATGGAGATATACGAATAATAATCCGGAGCTGTATCGTGTTATAGTTACATCGGATATAACCCCGGATTCGTTGAAAACCTACAACTATATGAATTATGAACAGGCTGATTCGTTAATCAATGCTGTAAAAGACTATGATGCTCAGCTTATCCAAAAATATCAATACCTTGTCGAGCAAAAAGAGCAAGACAGCCAGATTTTTTACTGGGGCTCTCTGATAGTGGGTATAGTAATAGCGGTATTTGGATGGTTTGGATTCCAATCTTTTACGACTATAGAGGATAAAGCAAAGAAGAAGGCTGAAAATGTTGCTAAAAACGTAGCTCAAAGGACAGCATGGAGGGAGACGAAAAACTATTTGACGGAAGAAGGAAAGAAGTTGATAGAGAAGACAGCTACAGAAAATCGGCAAGAAGCGGAGGTTAATAATATAAAGGAACAAGTGAAAGATGAACTCAATACGATAATTGAAAATAGGCTTAAGCAATACATGCCGTCGAATAAATATGATGAGTTAGATAAGCGTATTGACTCACTAGAGAAGTCTGTCATAGCAGATATTGACAAGTCTGTTAGAGAAGCAGTGAAGGAGGTACTTGGGAAATACATGAAACCGAAGAAAACTTCAAAAGATACGGAGGAAGGCAAATGAAGACGAGAGGATACATATTAAATAGAAAAGAGAACAGTACGCAGATTGTTCTTCAGGCATGTGTTCCTTTTATATCTTTGAAGGATAGTGCCCAGTTTGGATATCGTGTTAACCCTATGGAGGATCCTTATTCTTCATCCTTCTTTGGTGATGCAAATAATCAATATCAGCGAAGGGTAGATGGTAAAAGGGTAAATGAGATTAAAAACTTTATAAAGAACTCTATACTTAAAGAGAAAGGCAGTGATATTGTAAGTGTGCTGTTTCCAACGGCGATGTTGCTTGCTTTTGATTATGATGACGAGATTCAAGTTGATGAGGTAACTCAAACATTTGAATTTGAATTACCAGAGGTTGTTTATATAGTTGATGGTCAGCATCGCTTATGGAGCATGATACAACTATATCATGATGTGGTAAACCGAAGTGATGAGGATTCATTGTTTGTTAAACAGTACCTTGAGAAGTTTAAGTTTAACTGTACGTTACTTATGAACTTTGATATGTGGGAGCAGGCGCAGGTGTTTGCGAGCGTAAACTTCAAGCAGAAGGCCGTTAACAAATCGCTCTATTACGACATATATGGTATGGAATATCACGAAGAGGAGAAAGACCGTGAGAAGAGTGCCATGTATGTGGCTCACCAAATCATTAAGGAACTGAATAATAATAGGAAGTCGGCATTACATGGTTTTATAAAGATGCTTGGTACCGGAAGGGGGTATGTGTCGCAATCATGCCTGGCTGACGCCATGATACCCAGTATCTTGTCAGACCAAGGTATTTGGTACATAGATTTTGAATCTAATATCGAGGGCGAACCAGCATATAACTACATGATAGTGGAAGCTATGTCTTTCTTTAATGCTGTAGCAGAGACATTTCCTAAGATGTGGCCACAAAGGGGAGAAAAATCGCCAAGTATATTGTGTAAGACAACAGGTATTCAGGTACTTGTCAAGCTTATGGGCTACTTGCATAAGATAAACAGGCGGAGTGTCAATAAGATGATTGACAGAAAGTCTGCCGATATCTATATTAATGAAGAGTATCAGACATTGGTGAAGGAGTACCTAAATCTTTTTGTTCCCAATCAGATAGAGCTGTTTGGACTAGCTGATAATGGGGGTAAGTATAGCGGAACTGGTGGCAAAGGTCTGGTGAAACGCCTTTACGGAAAGCTAGTTGAGATGGTGGATGCTTATGAATTCGGGAAATTCTCTGACTGGTTGGATGGTAATCTGCAGGAGGATGATTACGAAGATGTGTATTGCCTTTATCAAGCAGTATATAATATCGATACATACGGATTGTATTCAGCAAAACAGGATGGCGATAATATTATCGTTAAAGCCGATATGGGTGAGGGACATCTTATACTACGAGGTTCTGCAGAACGACAGAAATTCTTGGATTATCTTGATGATACTTATGGTGAGGATATAGGTGTAGAGGCATTATATAGCTTTAATCGGGCTATGGAGAAGGATGATTAAGTTTTAATTGCCAGATTTTAAGATGATACATAAACCATTAATAGGTAGGCATCCGAATGGCTTTACTGCTTACAAAATGTTAAGTAGTAAAGATGAACGCATGCCAATTTCTCATCTAGGTCCTAAAGATTATAAAATAGAAGGTGATCGTTTTGTACCTCAAAAATTTCGGTTAGGAGGATATATACTTAGCCCTAACATATCCAACCAAGCTTTTTTGTACAGAGGTGAAGCTGTAGATTTGGATGAATATGGGAATGTGCCACTTAAGGAATCTGCTTATCAGAATGACAAGCTGGATGTAGTAGATATGTACTATCATAGGATGAGATGGTATGATCTGAGAAGACTCTTATCATCAAATCCTTTATATAGATTACTTAGTGGTAGTATCCGACTTAGTGAAAGGGATAGGTTAAGGTTTAGAATATCTTCATCAATGCTTCTTCATTCTTATGGAGTTCCTTCATCATTTGTAAGTTTAACATCGGATCTTAAAATAGCACTATTTTACGCTGTAACTGATTATGATGCAGAAAAAAGAAGGTTTGTACCGACTACCAAAAAATATGGCATATTGTCGCATTATAAACTAAATACGCCATTGGCTTTGTCTTCACGGGTTGCGCCTGTAGGATTACAAGTATTTGAAAGGCCTGGACGCAATAAAGAGTTTGTGTGCAGGTTGAAAGGCGAAGAAACATTTTATACGCTTCCTTATGTAGATGGATTTCTCTTTGAACAGGATGCTGAGCTGTCTAAGAGAGTGCTTGCTGATTTTGCTTTTGGCACAGACCTATGTCCTTATAATGATATACTTTCTAATAGAATCGCAATGAGTGAAGGGGTATTCTCACTGAATGCTTATAAGTTTATAGATAAGTTTTATTCGAATTATAAGATAGATATTGATACTCTGGAGAAAAAGTATCGATTGACAAATGAGCCAAGCAAGTATTTTAAGTTTAGCCGAGAAGAGTTAGGAAAATATTATGATAATATTGACTATTGGTGGTACGAATTCTGTAAGAAAATTAATTTTGCAGTTGCTCCCGAAATAGACGAGCAATTTATTTGTAACCTACCATACGAAAGAGATTATGCGAGGTTTTTTGATCAGTGTCGGATATGAAAGGTAAGTATTATCATTATATAGCAATTCTGGTATTTTCCATCATTGCTCTGTTTTTCGTATTTGGTATAAAGCATATTGGTTGGCTGCTGTATCAAGTTCATGATAATCCAAGCACGGATTATATGAACAAAATAGGTACATTTGGGGATAGTGCGGGTTTGCTAAATGCATTATTCTCGTCACTAGCTTTTGGAGGTGTTTTACTTACTATCTTTTGGCAGATTACAGAAAATCGTAATCAAAGAGCTGATGAGCACCGTATTCAATTTGAAAATGTATTCTTTAATATGACTAATACTCTGGAAAAAATTGTAGCAGAGTTGAAAGTTAAAAGAGAAGAAGACAATGTAGAATTTAGTGGTGATGATTCCAGTTGGGATGATGACGAAGCTTGGGATGAAGAGAAAAGTGCTAAAGATAAAGAGTTATATGTGCAAGGACGTGAAGTATTTAAATATTTATATGAAGAAAAAAAACCATCAATAGCTGACGTGGTAAAAAATAGGGGAATATATGGTTTTGAAGAAAGAATGACAGGTGTCTTTGATAGTTATTTCCGTTATTTATATCGTATCCTGAAATATATTGATAGTAGTAAACTGATAAGTGATGATGTGAAATATCAGTATGCGGGTATCCTGAGGGCACATTTGTCATATATGGAATTACCATTAATTTATTATAATGGGCTATCTTCATTTGGAAGGAAAAACATGAAGCCTCTTATAGAACGTTATCATCTTTTGAAAAATATTAGAAAAGAGAAATTGCACGATCAGCAGCTGAATGCTCCTATTGAAGAACTGACTGTTAATGAAATGTATGATGAAAGCGCATGGAATAAAGAGATTAAGAAAGAATTAAAAATAAACAGTATGAGAGATTTCTGCTGGAAGGTTGTTTTTGCAGTTTTGTTAGCATTTATATTTAATACCTTAGTGGCTGATTGGTGGTATGAGCATATCGTTAGCTTATGGGAAGGTATGAAGGAGATAGTTGTGAGAGGCATTGCCTTGATAGCCGTTACAATCAGTTTACTGTTCTACCGCTATCGAAGAGTAAAATACCGCGAGTTGTTTGCAGGTATAAAAACTGACAAGAGTGTCGCTTGGCTTTCTATGAATATCTTGAAGGGAAACTATACTGTACCGATTTTTGTTTTTCTGCTGATGACTTCACTTTATGTCAATCTTTCTAATCATTTGGTCTGGTTCCATTCGCATACAATATACCTGGATTTGGCATTCTTTTATTGTCCATTGATGGCAGACGTGATAGCTATGATAAGGAGTTTGGTAGAGATGAATGAAAATATTGAGAATCCTCAAAGGTAGATGTGCGATTGGGGAATGAAAAAATATCATTATAAATGAATCTCTGATGGAAGAGTTTTGCAAGTTGAACGATAAGCAACAGTACAAGGTATGTTATGCTTTCTATGATGAGATTATCAAGTATCCACAATTTGATGAAAATACACATTGCCTGAAGTTTGATGAGATATATGAGAGTATTAACCTGGATTGGATTAACTAAGAAAAAGGAAAGATACAACAGTGCATTGAACTGATGCTTGATGCGCTGAGAGATATTGAGCAATATGAACCTGCGACATATCAGGAGATTGTCGCAAAGATAATACAGATGTAAATAAGAGATTATGATGACATAGAACCTATGGTTCAGGGTTCAAGGTTAATGATTCAAGAATAATAATACAAACATGATAGGAACATATTTGATTATTGCAGTGCTGCTGTTGGCAGCGGAGTTGATTTATTTCCGCATAGCGGATAAGTGTAACATCATTGATAAGCCGAATGAGCGTTCCTCACACAAAACAATCGTCTTGCGTGGTGGTGGTGTTATCTTCACCATTGGGCTTTGGATATGGAGCATATGGTATGGCTTTCAGTATCCATGGTTGTTGGCGGGAGTGACACTTGCTGCAGGAATATCGTTTGTAGATGATATTCATTCATTGCCAGATTCACTGCGCTTAGTGGTACAGTTCACGGCAATGTTTTTAGTGTTCCAGGAAATCGGTCTACTGCATTGGGATATGTGGTGGGTTGTACCAATTGCATTGATTGCGGCAGTTGGCGGAACTAACATTTTTAACTTTATGGATGGAGTTAATGGTATTACGGCAGGGTATTCACTCGCAATGCTGATACCGATAACATTGGCGAATCGTAGTATGGCATTTGTGGAGGAATCTTACTTGATAGTTGCCATTGTCGGTGTATTGGTGTTTAGTCTGTTTAACTTCCGCCCAAGAGGAAAAGCAAAATGTTTTGCTGGGGATGTTGGAAGTATCGGTATGGCGCTTATATTGGTGTTCTGTTTGGGCAGATTGATGATTGCCACTGGGGATATTACTTGGATAGTACTGTTCTTGGTATATGGAGTGGACGGCGTATTGACGATTTGTCATCGCATTATGCTGCATGAAAACTTGGGGCAGGCACATCGTAAGCATGCCTATCAATTGATGGCGAATGAGCTGAAGATGAGTCATGTTACTGTATCTTTGATTTACATGGGATTACAGTTGGCTATTTCATTGGGATTCATATATCTGATTCCGAACACTATTGTCGCACACTGGATTTATTTAGTGACTGCTGGCTTAGTTTTAGCAGTGGCATATGTATTATTCAAGATGAAATACTATCATCTGCATGAAGAGTATTTGGCTTCGCTGAAGAAATAAAATTATATTTGAACATTGATGGATATGAAGATTACACAAGCAATACTTGATGATCTTACTGCTAAGGCAAAGGTATCGCCAAGGCTTCGCATGAATATGGATTTACGCGACTCTGAAGAGGACACTTCTCAGAGGATGCTCAATGCGATAGAACCAGGTTCTCCATTACCAATTCATAGACATCAGAACACTTCAGAAACAGTAGTATGTTTACGTGGCAGGCTGGTGGAAGAATTCTATGATGACTTAGAGAGAACTTGTACTGAACGTATAGAGTTATCGCCTAATGGTCCTGTCGTGGCTCTCAATATTCCAGCTGGGCAATGGCATACTGTACATGCATTGGAATCTGGTACTGTAATCCTGGAAATGAAGAACGGAAAGTATGAACCATTGTCAGATGTGGACATACTGAAATAAGATGACTATGGATGACATTGTATTACGTATCCGTGATCTGATAGAGAACGAAACAAGATCATGCTCTATGGACTTCGGCTGCATTACACCTCTTTACGTCTATAGGATGTTAGGAGGTGAAGTGAGCTTAGAGAAGATAAAGCAAGTGATGTCTAATATTAATATGTATGATGTAAAGTAGCGAACCAATGTTCGTATAAGCTATAATACTGATAAGTCGGTCATGGAACTATTGGTTTGAGAGCAACTTCCAATAATGATATGGCCGCTTGTCGGTTATGAAAGGTGTTAGGATAAACGCGGGATATGAAGTAGGTTGTGTACACTTGGCATGAGCAATGTCTAACGGGTGAAAGTCCTGAGTGAGCCCTAATAGCGGGAATCGCATAGCCAATAGCAAGGGTGTCCATCGCGAGGTGGAATCTGGAGGCAAATATCTGGCCTGACGAACAGAAACTTCATATAAGGCATTTGACTGTGGGTAAGGTTGCACGCCAAACTAAAGCCCAATCCCTAGTATAAATGGTGGGAAGTTGGTGTCGCAGTGCTTTAGCTTTTTCACCGCAGTGAAAATTAATCCAACATAAGGACAAAAGAAAGACAGAGTACCAGATTAACGATTTTTAGATAATAAGGACTGAAGATTAAAGACAGAGTACCGGAATAAAGACATAGGACTCGGCTATGCCGCTTGGCTCGTCCAAGAACAGAATAACGATCTTTGGATAATAAGGACAGAAGGACAAAAGGAAGATAGAGAGTGGGAGGAATAGATTTTTAGATACTCACGTTCAAAAAATCTCAAATTTATTTGGATTTTTGTTCACTTAATCGTAACTTTGCACCCAAACACTAATAGAAGAAATGGTTTGGATATGTGTACAGGCAATATAAAGATAAACGATGAGGTGATGGAGATGGTAAGGCCTCACTTCGAAGGAGATAAAGAATTGTGGGCATGGGTCGAAAATGTTGTTGACCAAGCAATGAAGGACTATGCAGCGCAGTTTACATCGGCTTTGAAGGACAGTACTAATGAACGAATCTATCAGCAGATAAAAGCTCTGGAGAAAGATCCGAAGGGCTTCTTGAAACTGAACAGTATACTGAAACCATCACAGTACTCTGCTGAAGATCTTCGTGATGACTATATCAGTGAGAAATACGGTGTATGAAGGTTCTGGTAGATACTAATATCATGTTGGAGGTCATTCTTCAGCGTGAGAATTATAATGTGGCTAATCAATTGTTGACCGCTTTGTCGGAAGGTAATCACATCATTTATATGACTGTCGGAGGTTTCTATGGCATGCTGTTCACTGTTGACAAATATTTCAAGAAAGTGATGGGTATGCAGGAGCCGCTGAGGACTGATACCGTGAGGTCTGTAATGACACAGGTTCTAGCTATTGTTGATGTAGCAGGACAGGACAAACAAACTCTTCTGAATGGCATTCATGACATGAATTTCAAGGATTTAGAGGATAGTTGTCAACATCAGGCAGCCATGAAAGAGTCGTGTGACTATCTGCTGACTTTTAACGTGAAAGATTATTCTGGAGCTGAAATACCTGTGTTAACTCCTCAGGAATTTGTGAACAAAATAAAGACATAGTACCAGAAGACTCGCTTTAGCGCTTTCACAAAGCGTAGCGACTGAAAGAACGGTTCTTAGATAATAAGGACAGAAGAACATAAGATTAGAGACAGATCTTTAATCATTGCAGGGGTGAGGAAAATGGCATGTTACAACAGGAATTCATCGATGTTATTGGGGGTTACCACTTGAAATGAAGCTTCAGGGTACGTTTTTGCAAATGATTCAGGAACGCGGCTATTGGCTTTTTTGTTGTTCCACTTGAATTCATAAGCATTCAATTGCCCATTCTCCTCTTCAAGATAATCAATCTCTTTCTGCTGTTGAGTACGCCAGAACCAGCTTTGGGCTATACTGTTACTATAGAAATTACGCTTCAGTCGTTCTACAATGACATAATTCTCCCATAGAGCACCAACGTCTGTACGATTCTCTATTTGGGAGAGGTTGCCAATAAGAAGATTACGAATGCCGAGATCCCAGAAATAGATCTTTCGACTAGATTTCAATTCGTTACGCAGGTTTCTAGAGAAACTACTCAGGCGGAATATGATATATGACTTCTCGAGGATATCAATATAGCGTTCGACGGTTTTCGAATCTAAACCGACTAATTGCCCTACTTCGTTGTAGCTAACCTGGCTGCCTATTTGGTATGCAAGGGCTTTTAATAGACGGACAATCTTGTCGGGCTTCTTGATGCTTTCGAAAGAAAGAATGTCTTTGTAAAGGAAACTATCAGAGAGTTCTTTTAGTATAACCGTCTCATTGCCAGGATTTGAGACGACTTCCGGATAATATCCAAAGATCATCCGATGGGGGATCAGACGGAGTTCTTCAAGAAGATTAGTTTGCGAAACCATCTCACTGAATGAGATCGGGAACATGCGGAACTCTCTCTTACGACCAGCAAGCGATTCATTCACTTTTGAGGCCAATTCGAATGAGCTACTGCCAGTGGCTATGACTTGTACATCTTTTATCTGATCGGTAATCAGTTTCAGACGAAGTCCGATGTCAGGGATTCGCTGGGCTTCATCAATGATGAGGGTAGTGGAATTGCCCAATAATGCTTTGAGGCGTGAGGAGGTCATCTGGCTGAATAGTTCTTGGATGTCCAAGTCGTCGCCTGTCATCCATAATACGTTTTCGTGATGACGGAAAATGGTATCTAACAGTGTCGATTTGCCTACCTGACGGGCTCCCATGATAATGACGGCTTTACCACTCCCCAGCAATGAGGTAATCTGCTTTTCTAATATACGATGTATCATATCTAACTCATTTTGGGTGCAAATATAAAGAAATTCCGATTAAAATCCAAAAATATTATAAGAATTTTGGATTTAAATCCGAAAATATTTTAAGAAATTTGGATTTCGTGATAAAGACAGAGTACCAGAAGACTCGCTTTAGCGCTTTCACAAAGCGTAGCGACTGAAAGAACGATCTTTGGATAATAAGGACAGAAGAACAAAAGATTAGAGACAGATTTTTAATCATTGCAGGGGTGAGGGTAAATGATGCTGAAGATGGCGGTAGTTGAGGATTTTAATGTCACTGGTAGTGTTCTCAAAGTCGCCTGTATATACAATCATCTTGTTAACTACTGGGGTCTTGATCCAATCTGAGAGCTGTGAGATGTCAGACTCAAAAGAGGTGTGATAGGTCATGGAGGATTTGACCTCGATGGCAGTGATCTCGCCTTCTTCCTTTAAAAGGATATCGACTTCGTTCTGGTTGGAGTCACGATAGAAATATACACCATTCAGAAGACCCCGGTTATAACGGTGTTTGATGACTTCCATTACGACATAGTTTTCAAAAATGGCACCACGCATCTTGTCGCGTGCTAACTGGCGGGGACTTTCAATGTCTAGCAAATAACACGCTAAGCCTGGATCGTTGAAATAGAGTTTGGGGCTTTTGACCAGACGTTTGGAGATGTTTTCGTAATAGGGAGGGAGAAGGGTTACCAGATAGGAGGCCTGGAGGACGGATAGCCAATTGGTAATGGTCTTGCTGTCAACGCCAATCTGTCCGGCTAATTCGGAGGCATTGAAGATGGAACCAACTCGTGCAGCGCATAGTTTCATGAATTTCATGAACTGCATCTGATCCTTAATCTTTAATAGGTCTCGGACATCTCGCTCCAAATAGGTCTTGACATAGGATGGATAGAAAAGTCGGGCCTTGTTTTTCTCTGCACAGATAGCGGGATAGAGGCCATTGTAAAGAAATTCGTCCAATGGCTTCGTGCTCATGGTCGACTCGGATTCATGATAGGTCATAGGCAGTAGTTCATAGACACCTGCTCTGCCTGGTAATGACTCACAAAGGCCATGGAGCAACTCGAAATTGGAACTGCCTGTGAGCAGGAACCGACAATCGGGATTGTCGTCGACAATGCCTTGAATGTATTCCAAAAGCTGAGGGACTTTCTGGACTTCGTCGATAAACATACCTTTGGGGTGCTGATGAAGAAAGGCCACAGGGTCGTGTTCGGCAAACTCTCGTACATTGACATCCTTCATGCTGTATCTGGGAATATCAGGGAAGAGGTGCTTCAAAAGTGTGCTCTTTCCTGACTGACGAGGGCCTGTTACAGATATGACAGAAAAGTACTGTGATGCCTCTTTGATGACATCTTCCATCGTGCGATTGAGATATAAATTGTTAGCCATTTCTTATGTAAATTCGGAATTCAACTCCAAAATTACATAAAATAATCGAAAGTTCAAAGATGTTTCTGCAGAAATGTGTTTTGTTTTAACATCTTTTTAAGATAATAAGGACAGAAGGACAAAAAGTGATATGGAACCGAAAGTAGGTGATAGAATGAAGGCAAGTCCTCAGCTCATTTTCAATATTTTGTGTAATTGTCCTATATAATAGAATGGTATATTGATGAGGCGATAGGGTTTGTTGTCAGGTGCTGGGGTTTGGGCATCCTGTACAAAGAATTCACCACTCCAGAAACGGACTGCAGTGACAAAATGTTTGGATTGATTGACGAAGCTGTGTAGGGACTTTAAATGCGAATTGGTGCCAGCCTTGACCTCTATGGGGATAATCTGATCGCCATATTGCCAAATAAAGTCTATCTCGGCCTTGGTTCCTTTTTCCTCACGATCCCAGTAGAATTGTTTTTCCACGAAATGGTTGTCTAACAGTACACGCAGCTCCTGAGCAACTATCTGTTCAGCTGCACGACCACGCCAAGTGTCAAGGAGATCCTTGTTCTGAAGATACTGTATCTGGATACCAGCTACGAAATTGGTGATACCGCTGTCGACCATGACTAGCTTGGGAGAACGCTTTAAAATAGGGATAGCAGGGGCTGCAGTAGAAGTGACAGGGTAGTCTAAAGATAGGATATAGGCTCGCTCAAGACAGTCCATTCCATCGTGAATCTGGGTACTGGTATAGCTGCTGTTGCCAAACTTAGCAAAAGTAATCTTTTCTGCAGCTGAATACCAAGCTGTACTAAGGATATGACGGATAATACGGACTTGCTCCTCGTTATTGGCATAACGCTCCACATCCTCGTTGTAGCCCTTTAATAAGGAATTGAAGATGGGTGACAGACGCTCAATATCATGATATTCAGCATAAGAGGAAACGGCTTCAGGCATGCCACCGATGAGGGCATATTGATTGAACCGATTAGTCATCTCCTCGTGCATGAGGGGGGGGACACTTAACTGTTCCAGCATATTCTTCCATTCTGCGCCTTCCATAGCATTGATATACTCTGTGAAGGAGAATGGGCGTAGATTGAGATACTCTACGCGAGCAACTGGGAAAGATATATGTTTCTTTAAGAGACTTTGAAGACGGCTGCCGGCTGTGATGACATAAAGCCAGGGCATCTTCTCGTAGAAATAGCGGAGAAGGCTTACAGCCTCAGGAACCTCTTGAATTTCGTCGATAAATAGCAATATGCGCTTGCTTGGGTCGGATACGATATGGTTTCTCAGACAGAGATATTGCCATATATCCGTGACATTATCTGTTCGTTGGAAGATTTGGGCATCGTCTAATAAGTCGAGGTTTACCTCGATAAAGAAATCGAACTCCTTGCCAAATTCTCGGACAAGGGTACTCTTGCCAACCTGACGGGCTCCTCGAATGACGAGAGGCTTATGGGGGGAGCGTTGGCTCCATTGGCGTAATTGCATAATCAATTCTCTTTCGTACATGGTGTATTGATTTGAAATTCTGCTGCAAAGATACAAATATTTTCTAAAGTATAACCAGTTTTGGGCATTTTTCTTTCTAAAGTATAACCAGTTTTGGGTGATTTTCTTTCTAAAGTATAACCAACTTGAGATTATAAAGATTCAAAAAGACATATGGGTGAAGTGTTGAGGGACTACCAGCGGGAGATGCTGGGGAGGATTAATGAGGCGTGGAAGTCATGCCGGAGTGTGATGGTACAGATGCCGACGGGGACAGGGAAGACTGTGCTGATGAGCGAGGTCATTAGGAGTGAAAGGTTAAAGGTGAAAGGTGAAAAGTGTCGCATCCTCGTTGTGGCGCATAGGCGCGAACTGATCGAACAGATCCAGGATCAGATAAAAAGGACAGAAGAACAAAATAATAAAGACAGAGGACTCGCTTTAGCGCTTTCACAAAGCGAAGCGACTGAAAGAACAGAAGAACAGAATTTAGGGATAATAAGAACAGAAGGACATAAAAATATAGACACAATAACAGAGGAACAGATAAAATTAGACAGAAGGACAGAAGGGCAAATTAAAGACATAGTAACAGAAGAACAAAATAATAAAGACATACTTGCAGGGGAACGGGATGATATTGTTGTAACTAGTATACAGAAGTTAGCGCGGGCGAAGGAGGGGGATCCGCTGTTTGCGATTAACTTTTCGCTGATTATTGTGGATGAGGCGCATCATGCGGTGGCGAAGACGTATAGAACGCTATGGGAGATGTGGCCGGAGGCGAAGTTCCTGGGACTGACTGCGACGCCTTGCAGACTGAGCGGAGAGGGCTTTGAGAACCTATTCGACGTGCTGCTGCAGTCGGAGGATATCCAGTGGTTTATTGATAAGGGATGGCTCTCTGACTTTGAATATGTGAGCGCCAGGCCTGACAGTCTGATGATGCACCAGATTGGAGGACTGAAGAAAAGGGGTGCCGACGGGGACTACCAGACGAAGGAGATGGCTACGGTGATGGATGTGCCTGAGTCGATAGCCCATCTCTATGACAGCTACGAGGCGTTTGCTCAAGGGAAGAAGGGTATCGTGTATGCCATCAACCAGGAGCATGCAAGGCATATTGCGGCCTACTACGCTTCGAAGGGGGTCAACTGCGCTGTGATTGACAGTTCTACCCCCACGAGTGAGCGTGATGCCATCGTAGAAGCCTACAAAACTTCACTCTGGGGCCAGGCCCCAAGACAAAGTGCAACTTGGGGCCTGGCCCCAGGAGTGAGTCGCAAGGGACAGGTGGATGTGATCGTGAATGTGGATATCTTCTCGGAGGGGTTTGACTGTCCGGAGGTGGAGTTTATTCAGTTGGCGAGACCGACACTCAGCCTGAACAAGTATCTGCAGCAGGTGGGAAGAGGCATGCGCGTGTCGGAAGGGAAGGAGTGTGTGCTCATCCTGGACAACGTGGGGCTGTATCAGATGTTTGGACTGCCAACGGATGAGAGGGACTGGCAC
>Ga0310697_10004262_pt1 | contig 14177 bp, 20 predicted proteins | sample 172DNAGHGlowgp2_FD_203883 | JGI IMG/M metagenome (GOLD analysis project Ga0310697, IMG submission 203883) | Sheep rumen microbial communities from Palmerston North, Manawatu-Wanganui, New Zealand - 1728 DNA GHGlow gp2 (v2) (version 2) | ecosystem: Host-associated > Mammals > Digestive system >...
GATTTATATGGCATTGATGGAGGTACTCGACAAAGCAAGAGCCGGACTGAGCAGAGGGGGATTTGACAGACATTTATGCCGTGACTTTCTGCCAGCGGCACTGGTGATGGGTATGGGGGTGCTGCGCTGCATCTCTTTCTGGCAAGCCGGGGAGGCGAGAGCCAGCAGGATTCATATGGAGGAGGTTGTCAGCACCTACAGCAGCCAGGTCAGCGGGGTAAATGCTTCTCCCTGCCGTGCGGTGGAAGTAAGGCAGACTACTGAGGTTATGCAGGATATTGTCAGAAAGGTTCAGGATTACGGGCTCAGGGTGGAGGCCGGAGGTAAGCATCTGTATGGTGATGACTCGGGAGAAGTATACGAAATGAAGCTCAAGGGAAGCTGGCAGAGAACTGCCAGTTTTTTTGAACATTTGCCGGGCAAAGAGAAATGAGCTTATGGCCTGTAAATCACACTTTGAGATCCGGCTGATCCCGGTAGAAATGCTGCAACAGCCCAATGAAGGCGTGGAGGGATTTTCGCTTATGTGTTCCATTTGCTTGGTATTCATGGGCATGGCCTTCTCATTTGCAGTATAGCGTCTGCTGCGGGGGAATGCAATGAGTTTAATATAATAATTTGATTGACAATCTAAATTTACGATTGGATTTGCCTATAGTAAATGGATATAATAAACTTACTGGACACCTAGTAAACTCAATGAAAGGAAATACTGACGTAGTGAAAGGGGAATGTCAAATGTCACTGGAGATTTTGGAAGCCAAGGAAGCTATTCGCGAGGTAATTGATGGTTTTGCCAACCTGGAGTGTGATGTGCCCGCCCAGATGGCTTATTTCACCGAAGATGTACATGTCATGGTCTATATGGGAGGCAAGCTCACCATGGATATCCACGGACGGGACACACTGGAAAAGCAGTTCAGTGCCTTTACCGGCGGCATCAAGGCCTCCCACCATCAAAACGGCCAGCAGGTCATCACTGTGGAGGGGAACAAGGCCACGGATGTGCACTATTGCCGGGCAGCCCTGGTGATGGAGGAAAATGGCCGGGATATGGTGTCAGACAATTATATCCGCTACACAGACAAGCTTGTGAAGCAGGAGGGGAAATGGCTCATCAAGGAGCGTGAGCAGCACTTTGTCATCACGAAGAAGGGGGAGCTGTGAGGTATTATGGGCATAAAGCGCAGAGAATTTATCCATATGGCAGGTTTTGGAACCCTGGGGCTGTTGTTTACCGGCTGCAATTTCTTCGGAGAATCGGCAGCGCCTCCTGCCGTGACGGCAGAAAATGCCGGCTCTGCACCAGCAAAGGCAGCCGGGAAGAAAATTCTGGTGGCCTTCTTTTCCCGCAAGGGGGACAATTATGAGGTAGGCTATGTGGAAAAGGGCAATACCCATATTCTGGCGGACATTATTGCCCAAGAGCTGCCTGGTGCAGATACTTTTGAGATCAGGACAGTGAAGGAATATCCTGCCGATTACCGGCAGTGCACCGAGGAAGCAAAAGCAGAAAAAGAGCAGGAGGCCCGTCCCCTGCTGGCAGATAAAATAAGGAATTTTCAGGATTATGATACCGTATTCCTGGGTTATCCCATCTGGTGGAGCGATCTGCCCATGCCGGTTTACACTTTCCTCGAAAGCTACGACTGGAGCGGCAAGACGGTCATACCCTTCTGCACTTCGGCGGGAGATGTTATGACGGGACTTGAAGACAGTGTGATTTCTCGCCATGCCAAGGGTGCCAAGGTCAAATTGCCGGGGCTGGGACTATCAGGCAAGAAGGTTCAGCAGGAGGGGGAGAACCTCCGTCCCAAAGTGAAGGAATGGTTAAGTCAGTGTGAAGTGTTCTGATGATAATGGAGGTAATTTGTCATGAGCAAAGATGTATTTGAGGAAATGCGCAAGGGGGCTGCCTATGATATTCGGCAGGAAGACTATGTGGAGCAGGTTCACAGTGAACTGGGGCGTTGTGCCAGGCTGTGCCAAGAGATAAATGCTACGGATGTCAGGGACAGGGAAAAGATTCTGGAGCAAGAAAAAGAACTTTTGTCCGGCACGGAGCTTGCGGATTCCTATTTTACGCCGCCCTTTCAGATTGATTGCGGCAAGCGGGTGTTTGTGGGCAGGAATGTCTTTGCCAATCACAATCTGACCATGATGTCTCTGGGCACCATCACCATTGAAGATGGAGTTATGCTGGGGCCGGAAGTAGGGCTTTTCACAGTCAACCATGAACCGAAAAATATCCGCACAGTTATGACCAAGGAAATCCATATCAAGAAAAATGCCTGGATTGGTGCCAGAGTGAGCATCCTGCCGGGGGTGACCATAGGTGAGAATGCCATTATTGGTACCGGGGCCGTGGTGACAAAGGATATCCCGGATAATTGCGTGGCTGTAGGGGTGCCTGCCAGGGTGGTAAAGAAATTAGACTGAGGGAAGGCAGAAAACAGCATGAACAGAAGAAGATTAGGCAAAACGGATTTGCAGGTGTCGCCTGTGGGGCTGGGATGCATGGGCTTCAGCCATGCCTATGGGCAGGCCGTGGAGAAGAAGGAAGCAGTAAAGATCATTAGGGAGGCTTATGAAACAGGCTATACCTTTTTTGATACAGCAGAATGCTATACAGGTGAAAATGCAGATGGCTCGATCTCCTACAATGAAGAACTGGTAGGAGAGGCATTGAAGCCTATAAGGGATAAGGTTATAATTGCCACCAAGTTTGGAGTGCAGCATAATGCTGACCGTTCCTTGCGCTTGGACAGCAACCCGACTGTGATCAGACAATCCCTGGAGGGCAGCCTGCGGCGCCTGGGCGTGGACTGTGTGGATCTGTATTATCAACATCGCATTGACCCCAAAACAGAGCCAGAAGCTGTGGCTGCTGTTATGGGTGAGCTTATGAAGGAGGGCAAAATCCGCGCCTGGGGCATATCGGAAGCCAAGGAAGAATATTTGCGTCGAGCCCACAAGATTTGTTCCGTGGCGGTGATACAGAACCGCTATTCCATGATGGCACGCTGGCATGAAAGCCTGTTTCCTGTATTGGAAGAACTGGGCATTGGCTTCGTGGCTTTTTCGCCGATGGCCAACGGGCTGCTGACCGGCGTGTATGACCAGGCGGCACAATTCACGGAGGCAGGGGACTATCGCAGCAATATGCCTCAGTTTACAGCAGAAGGCATGGAGCAAAGCAAGGAACTACGAGAACTTTTGCAGAACATGGCTGCAGAGAGAGCAGCCACACCTGCCCAATTGTCACTGGCATGGATGCTCTGCAAGAAGCCGTATATCATTCCCATCCCAGGCAGCCGCAAGCTGCACAGGCTGAAGGAGAATATAGGCGCTGCAAGCATTGAACTGACTGCCGAGGAGGTAGCCGCCATTGACCTAAAGCTGGATGGAATGAAGATGGATGTTTTTGGCGGTCACTGACTTTCCATAGGATATACATCTTGCTGGTCTAAATCTGCGTTTGGAGGATAAGGCGGTCAAATGGAGAATATATACAGGAGAGGGGGGCAGCGATAGCCAGAACGCGAGGAATTTAAGTAGATGCTGGACAGGTTCTTTGCAGGGGAATTGGACAAAAAGACAAAAGTATTGTGCAGGAGGCTATAGTCGTAAGCTCCGCCTGGGGCTGTCCCTTGAAGAGTATGGAGCTATTGAGGGGCGTGGCCACACGCCCCGGCAACAAGGGCAGGCTGTCGGCAAAATTCCTGGGGCCAGTGCCGAAGGATACATCGCCAGGACAGCTCATGACCGCAGCGTCAAGAAATAGATGGAGAAGAAAATGATAATATGGAAGCATGGATTATCCAAGGGAGCTTGGTGATGATATAATGAGTATGAAGAACAGGAGTCCAAAAAGGGGATTCAGTGGTAATTGGGAACAGCGGAGATTTTATGATATAATATACACAAGGAGGAATTAGCCATGCAGGAACAATGTATGGAACAAGGAGAGCTGAAAAGCAAAGGGAACTGGTGCCAAGTATGCTGGGAGATGGTCTATTGCCGGAGCAGGTAGCCCGTATTGCTAAAATATCCGTTGCTGAAGTAAAAAATCGGTGAAGAATCATGAGCAGAGGAATATCGGCAATAAGGTTTAGGGGCTTTACCAATGACTGGGAACAGCGGAAGTTAGATGATGTTGTGGATTTTCTTGATACAATGCGAAAACCAATAGAAGAAGCCGTAAGGGTCGCAGGTCCTTATTCCTATTATGGTGCATCAGGAATTGTTGATTACATCGATGGATATATCTTCGACGAAGAATTGGTACTGTTAAGCGAGGATGGCGCTAATATTACAGACCGTAATTATCCTGTGTTTTCTGGCTAGTGGTAAATACCGGGTTAATAACCATGCCCATGTCTTAAAAGTAAAGGCAGGAAATGAAAATAATTTCGTATGCAATTCGCTAGAACGTAAGTATTTTACCGGTATAACTCTGGAATGGCTATGCCTAAGCTTAACAAAGAGGTGTGTAAGGGAATACCAATCGACTGTCCTCAATACGACGAGCAGAAGAAGATTGGCGACTATTTCCGAAATCTCGATAACCTTATCACCCTTCACCAGCGTAAGCTGGGGAAGCTACAGGCATTAAAGAAGGCTTACCTTACAGAAATGTTTGTCTGACAAATAGAATGGGGGAGAGAGCAGTGAATGGAAGGACAAAATTAGGCATAGGAGCAGTAATTTTTGCACTGCTGATATGCGGGGGCTTGTATCTATTCATGGGGTCGCAGTATATTACCAAGAGAATCGGAGGGTCTACTACCATCGAATTGCCTGAAGGGAAGAAGCTGGTTCCATATACTGTGCAATGGGAGCCGAATGGCAGTCATATCTGGTATTTGACTGAGGATGCGGAGCCGGGATATACGCCCAAGGCATATACATTCCATGAATCAAGCAATCTGGGGATATTGGAAGGCACGATTGTGTTCCAGGAAAGGTGAGGGGCTTGCTTGGCAAGGTATAGCGTGACAACAAGGGGGCAATTATGATAGAAATATCATTTCGCAGGCAAAGCGTGTGTATGGGGGATGATATACAGAACGATGTATATACAATGTCTTTTCAAGATAATGCTAAACTTAGAGATTTGATGAGGTGCATCGTTTACGGCGGCAACGGCAATAGCTGGCCTATTCCTGGGACTACAAATGAAGACTGGCAGGTAGAATCGAATATTGGTGATGTAGCTATTCTACATGCAGATGAGAAAGGGGATTGGAGTTGCAGTTACTTAAAACCGTTTTCGGCATCTGTGCTTTTGAAAGAATGCAGAATAGAGAGTATATACGCTTGTCGGAAGAAATGATGGAATTTATCAGGAGGACAGCAATATGCTTCAGGTCTATACAGGGAATGGGAAAGGCAAAACTACAGCGGCTATAGGGCTGGCTATTAGAGCAATAGGAGCAGGCATGAATGTTTACATTATGCAGTTCATGAAGAGCCTTGCCTATAGTGAGCAGAAAGTGTTACAAGAGCGATTACCTGAGCTTACATTGAAAACCAGCGGAAAACCATTTTTTATTGCTGAAGAAGGCAAATTAAGTAAGCATTCACTGGATAAACTTGGAGAGAACGTAGTAATCTTTCCAAAGGGAAAACCACCCCAGGATTATGTTGATTTAATCAGGGATGGTTTTGATAAGGCGGCTAAGACAGTAGTTTCAGGAGAGTATGGTCTGGTTATTCTGGATGAACTCAATGTGGCGTTACATTTTGGACTGATAGGGAGAGAGACTGTCGAAGAACTGCTGAATAAGGTGCCGGGAAATGTGGAATTAGTGCTGACCGGAAGATGTGCCCCCGACTGGATAATTGAGCGTGCTGATTTGGTGACGGAAATGAAAGAAGTCAAGCACTACTATGCTAAAGGTGTCGAGGCCCGTGAGGGTGTTGAATATTGATTTGGAAAATAAGACACAAAATGTCAGCCCTTCCAGAATTCAGCTCCTTTAGTAATCACACTCTGTACTCTATGATAGCTTTGCGGGCTGGTTTTTGCAAGGGGATTAGCTGTACGGGCGGCAATTTTACCATAGCAGCAGGAATGGCTATCCTTTGCATGTCGGATTAGTTTTGTTTCGAGAGGAGAGGTTATCATGAAACTCGACTGGCATGAAATTCAGGAGCAATTTGAGGACTTCCTGGCTGGCAAGGTCTGCTGGCATGCAAAGATGGGTAATCTGGTATTCGAGGCGGTCTATATGGATGACCCCGTTTGCGACGGGCGGGTTCCCGAAGCTTTGGAGGAATGCTGATATGTTCATGACTGCAGAGGAAATAGAGAAGCCCTGGCTGGACCAAGCATGAGGATATCCTTCTTGATGAGTTCCATGAACTCTGCTTCCCTTTTTGGTGTGCAGAAAAGTTATGACTTCCCCAGCAGCCAATCTAAAGCATAAACTTGTTTTATACCATCATAGGACACAGAAGGAACTAAATCCATGGTAATCAAATATCTTTGATAGTAGTCCTTTACGCTTTTCAGGGGTGCAAGTTCCCTTTGCAGGATGTTCCCGTCCATCACAGTGTAGGCTACCTGATAGTAGCATGGCTCTCTCTCCTGCATAGCAACGAAATCTATTTCAGCGTTGCCAACTTTGCCTACATAAACCTGGCCATATCGGCGCAATAGTTCAAGATATACGACATTTTCCAGAATATGTCCGGCATCTGCCGATTTATTACCCAGCACAGTTCTGCGGAGTCCCATGTCTACGGCATAGTATTTGCCTCCTGTTTCCAGATACTCCTTGCCTTTCACATCATATCGATCTGCCTGATAAAACAGAAAGCTTTCTTGCAAGCCATTCAGATACTTTTCTACAGTTGGTACTGTAGCCAGTTTGCAAGGTCAACTGACTTACCTTGGCTATGACCTGAAAAAAGATGGTGTGTTCGGGGAGGACACGGAGCGGGCGGTACGTGATTTTCAGTCGTATTCGGGGCTGGAAGAGACCGAAGTCGTGGATGATAACACTTTTGCGGCAATAATGCGGAGTGAGGAAGGCGTAAGCAGAGGTGGATCTCTTGCTGCCCGCAGCATCATTTCCGATGCGATGTCTTTTCTTGGTGTGCCGTACGTCTTTGGCGGCAACAGCCCTGAATATGGGTTTGATTGTTCCGCATTTCGGAGGTGGAGCCATGATAGTGAGTGCCAGCCGCCGGACGGACATCCCGGCATTTTACTTCGACTGGTTCTGTGAGCGTCTGCGGGATGGCTATGTGGATGTGGTGAATCCTTTCAACCGCAAGCAAGTGAGTAGAATCTCCCTAAAGCCGGAAGCTGTGGACTGCATCGTGTTTTGGACGAAAGACCCTGCGCCCATGCTAGGAGGATTGGACAAGCTGTCCTCCTATCCCTATTATGTACAAATCTCCATTACGCCATACGGCAAGGACATAGAGGAGAATCTTCGCCCCAAGGCGGACATCATCAAGACCGTGCAGGAACTATCCCGGCGACTGGACAGGGAACGAGTGGTATGGCGATATGACCCCATCCTGCTCAATGAGGCTTATCCAATTGGTTCCCATTTGGATTGGTTCAAAGATACGCTTGAGAAACTTGCTCCTTATGTGGAGCGGTGCATTATCAGCTTCATAGACCTTTACGCCAAAGCACGGAAAAATACGCAGGGACTAAATCTTCATGAATTGTCCGAAGCCGAGATGGATGCGTTGGCGGCAGGGCTGTCGCAGATAGCTAAGGGGAGCGGAGTAATGCTCCAGACTTGTTCCGAGGAGATTGACCTTGACCTGTACGGTATAGGCCACGGAGCCTGCATTGACAGCAGTCTGGTGGAACGCATCACGGGCAAGTCTGTCAAAGCCGGCAAAGCGAAAAGCCAGCGTCCCCTATGTAACTGTGTAGAAAGTTTCGATATTGGAGCTTATGATACTTGTATCCACGGCTGCCGCTACTGCTATGCCAATGCAAGCGCAGAAAAGGCACGGCAAGGATTCCATAAGCATAATCCCAGGGCAGCGGTTTTGACCGGGGAACTCACGGGTGATGAGAAAATAATCGTACATGAAGAGTAGATGTTTTTGTGGAAGGAAAAATGCAAAAAAAATCATATTTTCGGTGAAGATAAATTATCATAACTTATAGGCATAATATATTATACAAATAAAGTATTTGTCATGTTTCCTCTGATACATTATAATCAACGAGATAAAACAAAAAGTGGTGATGTACATGAAATATGTTCTTGGCGGCCTCATGGCAATATTTGTGATCTTGATGTTAGGATGCAATACATCACAACCATCTGCCGAAAGTGATAGAATCGCAATTGCCGAGGACAAACAGACTGATTCTGGGGCTGCTGCCGAAAACGTGAGAGAACAGGAGCCGAAACACATGGAAAGACACTTGAGTGTAAAAATTGGGAACAGAGTATTTTCTGCGACACTTAAGGATAACATGACAACGAAGGAGTTTACGAAACTTCTTCCTTTGGAAATGACTATGCGAGAACTGAACGACAATGAGAAATACTGCCGATTATCTCAATCGCTTCCTACGCAAGATAAAAATCCCGGTCAAATACATGCCGGGGATTTGATGCTTTATGACGGCAACACGGTGGTGCTTTTTTATAGGGATTTTGCCACAAGCTACCGCTACACGCCGTTAGGTCGGATTGTTGACACAGCCGGGTTAACGGAGGCTGTCGGCAATGGAGATATTTCTGTCGTAATGAGCTTGGGGGAAAACTGATGAATCTCTAGTGATGATAGGGATTATGGCTATATCAAATTTTTCAATAAGGGAAGGAAGATACCATGAGCAAGAAGGTATTGATTATCTCGACGAGCCTCAGAAAAAACAGCAACTCGAGCAAATTAGCGGAAGCGTTTGCGGATGGCGCAAGGGAAGCCGGGCATGAAGTGGAGATTGTCACGCTTATCGGCAAGTCTATTTCCTTCTGCAAAGGATGCTTGGCTTGTCAGAAAAACGGGGAATGCGTGATAAAGGACGATGCCCCGTATATTGTCGGGAAAATGCTGAGAGCGGATGCGCTCGTCTTCGCCACTCCCGTTTACTATTACGAAATGAGCGGTCAGATGAAAACGATGCTGGACAGAGCAAATCCCCTATTTCCAGCGGACTATTCCTTCCGGAATGTGTACCTGTTGGCCACGGCTGCCGAAGAGGATGAACACGCCATGGACGGTGCTGTGCATGGATTAAAAGGATGGATTGCCTGCTTTGGCAAGGCGAGATTGGCAGGTACTGTCTTTGGCGGCGGAGTGACGGCACAAGGAGAGATTGCCGGACATCCATCACTGGAAACTGCAAAAAATATGGGGAAGAGTCTTTGAAAAAATTCTCGTTATTGAATTAAGGCTAAAATCATATGAAAGATTGTCGGCGTGGCTTCGGCTGCGCCGATTTTTTTATTTTAGGCATCAATCGTGAGATACCCCGTCAGATAAGGCTTGATAAACCATCCAACGACTACTCTCTCGGAAATTTGCACCCGGTGCATAATAGTGGACAGTACAATCGTTGTAATCGTTTAGATGGTGTGATTGTATCAAAATCATTGTTTTATCGAAAAAGCTGCAGCATATTACCAGAAAGAGGCTGAACGTAGTGATATAACCGGTACTTGCCTCCGTGGGCACATGTATGAGGAAGGGCTTGGAGTGTCCAAGGATTACGGCATTGCCATGAAACTTTATGTGAAATCTGCCCAGAGGGGTGATGTTATAGGAGCTCCAGGGATGGTAGCAGTGGGCAGGATGTATGAGGCTGGTCATTGAGTGTACATAGATTTGAATACGGCAAAAAAGTGGTATCAGAAGGCTATGGAGGCCGGTTATGAGGATTCGATGCATGCGTTGTCCCATGGATATGCTTTCTTCGAGAAGCTGTGTTTCATGCCAGCGACTGCTCTGCTAAACTCAGTATTTACACTATGATATGACGCAGTTGGGGAGCTTTGTCAGGCTGTTGGAATTCGACCTTAGGGAGAGGTACTATCGTTATTCTAAAAGCCATTATGGAGGGCACAGGGCCAGGGTGATTGAAAATATCCGTGTGATGGTCTTTATACCCTTCTGATGAGGATGATTGGATGATAACCAAATATTTATTCTGGTAAGCAGTAATCAAGAGATTTCTTGGTTGCTGTTTTTTTAATGCAGGAAATGATTCATATATTGGACGCTTGACTACGTGAAAGGAGGTTGTTTGGATGGCTACGGGGTATTGCCGGGGGAATTTCCCATAGGAAAAGACCTGGCAGTGATGGAGGTCACCAGCCAGGTCTTTGGGGATCTATTGCTAAAAGCAATTTGCAAGTACCTGATATTTTAGCACATAAATCCTCAAAATGCAATTTCAAATATTTTGGAAAGCAGAGGATGAATATGGACGAGAAAAAGATGGATCGTCTGAAGGTGTTCCCCGGCAGCGTGCTTGACCAGGGTTACGGTGTGGTCGGCAAGCGGGTCATGCGGGACAGGACGATAAAGATAGGCGCGAAGGGGCTGTACTGTTATCTTTGCGTATATGGTCGGGAGGTATATCCCAAGCGGGATACTATCTGCTATGACCTTGGCATTAGCCGTGACACTTACAACAGTTATTTGAAGGAGCTTGTGGAACATGGTTATGTCAGTGTGAGGCAGCAGAGGGGAGAGGGCAATAAGTTCGCAGGTAATCTATACACAATAAACATTGAGATACCACCTGCCTCCGAATCAGCAGAGAGTCCGCAGCGGAAAATTTCCGCCACGGAGGAAAATGCAGTCCGGGGGCCGTGCCCTAAAATTCCGTGCACGGAAAAATCGACCACGGAAAAGCCGTGTACGGAAAAACCTGCTGCGGGTGAAGGCCAGGGAAGTCCCGCTGCTTCTGGCTCTCAGGCTTCTTTGGCAGGGGCGAATAATACAAGCAGTAACATTACAAGTCTTAATCAATACAATGGAACAACAACACCAGAACAAGACAAAGTAAATACCAGGAATGACGATTTCAGCTCGGCAGGTGACATTATTACCGCCATAAGGCAGTCGAAGGAGAAGGGCCAGGTTGCTGTTGCTGTTGTTGTAGATGAATCTGTCCGTTCTCTGATGGATTGGGGAGAGAAAATCCATGAGCTAACGAATTTGAGCAATGAAGAACAGCGGTCTTTGATGGAGTCACTGGCGGGGCAGGAAATAACAGTGAAGAGCATCAAGGCCAGGAAAGAGGAGCTATTCGCCGCATCTGGGGAAGCAGAAAACCTGAAAGGGTCAGCGGCACAGGCACAGCTTGAGAACGGAAGCGGGGAGTGCTGCTCCCTGGAAGAGGATGATTGTGGCACGGCGGCGGCAGGACCTGCAGAGGAGGCTATAGAGTTATCTGAGGAGGCTGATGATGGGGCAGGCAGTCCTGAGCTGACATCAGGGGTACCGGCAGATGATTTATCGGGGCAGGTTGCAGCGCCAGGCCTGCGTCGGATGTCCGAGAAGAAGGAGCTGATGGTAAGTGTGGACAGGCTCATGAGCTATTGCGAGGGCCGTCATGATGCCAGCGATACACCTTGCTCTGGCTGTGTACTGGAAGACGGTAATCAGGGCTGCCGCATGGGCACCAAGCCGTGTATGTGGCATGTGGAGAGTGAGTCCAGAAAGATGTAGGATATAGATAGGGGAGGATGTTAATAATTAACATCCTCCCCGGAAGGGACAGCATATGAGAAAAGCAACACCGAAAGTCAGGATGTACCTGGCCAGGCAGGCATTGGAAAGGTATTATACGGGTTACGAGGAGCTGAGTGATGAGCAGGAAGAAAGGGTCAAGGAGCTGTACAGGGATGATCCGGACAGCAGGGGACTGAAGAAGCTGTGCATGAGGCTGTTATATCGGGAGTGCAGTGAGATAATAGTTGGGGCTGTCATAGCGGAGGCCAGCCAGTCTGAGAAGATTTTTCTCAGAGATAAGTATAAGCTCCATAGGAATTTCACGGCTATCAGCTGCAAGCTGCACATGCATGTCAATGGGCTGTAGCGATGGCGGGACAAGTTCCTGCAGGAGATTTCACGGTTAATGAATTATGACCTGCCTGAGCGGGATGTATGGTCTTATCGCAAAGTGTCGGCTCTTGTCAAAGTATTGGGCAGGAACATCGAATTTCTGGAAGAGTATGGAAAGGAGGCAGATGAGGAATCCCTCAGACGGTTATGTGGCTTAAGAGACAAATATCTTGTCCTGCAGAGGGGGATGGAGAAGTATTTGGAGTCAACGGATGATTCGGTTAAGGCAAAGGTAATCAGGGAGCGTATGCTTCATGTGGATATGGGCAGCGGGGAACTGGTTGACTTTGTGGGGTATTCCCATACTACGGTGGATTTTTATCTGGGGGAGTTTATGAGGGAGTATTATCCTGGGGAGGAGGAAGCATCTTTGTCAAGTTGATCTATGAGGGGCTGGAAGTATTTTTCTTCGGCAGCATGACGGGCAGACACGGCCTCCTCAAGGGTTGAAAAGTTGCCTAAGTAATGGGTTTCTCCCTGGCAGGTCAGTGTTGCCTCATATGGCTTGAGTTTTAGACGGGAGCGTTTGTGAATGCCCTTGATGCCTGTGTTGCTGCTGGACTTGTGGTAACGTATGCTATCGTTGGTTTTTAGCTTTTGGGCTGAGGACAGGCTGCGGTGAAAATAATTTTTGATGTTGGGGGCGATTTTTCAGATCACAGCCACAGCTTCTTGCATAGCCATAGGTTAGCTGGTCGGTAGGAGTGATGATGTATTCTCCGCAGTCACAGCGGCATAGCAGCATGAAGGTATTTGGCTCCGGTTCAACAATACCGATAACGACCAGATGGCTATAGCGTTTGCCTATCATGGATTCCTTGACACGGGTGAGGTGGTACTTGCATTTGCCGCAACTGTGGTGATGCTCTCGCACAAGGTCAGAGGCGCGTACATCGAACTCAGTGCCGCAATCGCAGACACAATGCCACATGGCTTTATTCTTGGGGTCGGTGCTGCGGGCAATGACTGTCATATGGCCGAAACGTCTGCCGGTAAAGTCTTCGTGGTGATATTTGCTGGAGTGGTGGCTGCAGCCGCAACTGGTTCTGCGTCCCTTTATCAGGCCGGAGGCATGGATTTCCAGCGTATTGCCGCAGTCACAGCGGCAGAGCCATTTGGACTTGCGGCGCGGGTTGTCACTGCGGGCGATTACCAGTAAGTGACCGAAACGCTTGCCAGTAAGGTCAGTTTGCTGGTTGCGGTCAGTGTGGTTCTTGCAGCCGCAGCTTTTGGCACTGCCATTTAGCAGTCTGCTGGTGTAGAAATATGCTTCCTGGCCGCAGTCACAGCGACAGAGCCAGCTTGAAGTGCGATGGGGACGATTATCTATATCTATAACGGTGAGGGCACCGAAACGGTCGCCAGCTCTGATTGTATCTGCCATAGTCAATCTCCTGTAAGTTTTCGTACAGTCCATAGTGATTAATTCTATGTGAGCCCCTGGGATACCTACTTCTTGAGTCCCGAAACTTCCCACATGAAAAAATGGACATTATTTTGTTTTTGAGGAAGTGGTGAGTAGTTACTAAAAATTAAAGCAAAAAAACAGTATATGTGCTATATTGAAGTTTCGAGAGAAGTTCATCGGCCTACATAGTGTGATGCTGAACACACGAAGGGAGCCAACTGGCGGCTTGTCATTACGGCAGGCCGCCTTTTGTTGTGCAGTATAACGAGCCAAAGCAAGGCGGCTCGCTCATGCAGGCAGTTTTTTATGTCAGTTTTAGATAAATATCAGCAAGTATTTGAAATAACAGGAAAATTCAGTTAATGAATGAGTTATAACTCACAAAATAGAACATACTTTCTATTTTGTGGAAAATGTGCTAGAATAATTTTAGGGGGGTGAGTTATTGTGCCGGAGGCAAGTAAGCCCGTCTATGTAGCGATAGATTTGAAATCCTTTTATGCTTCAGTGGAATGCGTGGAAAGGGGGCTTGACCCCCTGAATACTAATTTGGTTGTGGCAGACCCCACTCGCACTGATAAGACTATCTGCCTGGCGGTATCACCTGCGCTGAAAGCTTTTGGCGTGCCGGGACGGCCAAGGCTTTTTGAAGTCATACAGCAGGTGGCACTGATAAATGGCAAGAGGAAATACAGCACATCCAGGT